>PVMK01188251.1_pt1 | contig 16839 bp, 12 predicted proteins | sample 1853481 | NCBI WGS metagenome assembly PVMK01 (sample SAMN08533507, study PRJNA380276) | Marine sediment metagenome, whole genome shotgun sequencing project.
AATTATTGTGATGGGACCAGGGAACTGACAACTCGGCGCCCAAGGATGTCTTCTTGAGGCGTGGATTATCAGGCGTGGGAGTGATGCCACAGAGGTGCAGATGAGCCAGACCGGCTCCATTTTTCGAACGGCAAACGGCGCCGGTCTGGCTCATCTGCACCTCTGTGGCATCACTCCCACGCCTGATAATCCACGCCTCAAGAAGACATCCTTGGGCGCTGAGTTGTCAGTTCCCTGGTCCCATCACAATAATTCCTTAGATATCGCACAGGAATTGAGCGGCAAGGGGTTTTACCTAATTGCTTTCGAAAGCGGAACAGATAATCGATGGATGCCTGGTACCTGGTTAGACAAACAGACGACCCCCATCCTCGTTATTGTGGGTAGCGAACTGAGCGGAGTAGATCCTGGTCTCATGGATGTCTGTGACAGTGTCTGGTCTATTCCCATGATCGGCGAAAAGACATCGCTGAATGTCACCGTTGCTTTTGGCATTGCCACCTATTTTCTTCGATTATACTCAAGATCTGAACGATGATCTGTCCTCATCGATATCGATTGTTCAAATGAAACAAGTGAGAAGAGAAAAATAATCCTTGCTCGTAAATGTCTCTATCACGACTCCAGCTTCGATTCAGTGGCTAGACAATACCCACGCCGGTTCCGTATTGCACATATTTCCAACTGCTGTAAACCTCATAAATGAGCAAGGAGATGTGTTCGCTATTGTTAAGAGACACGAGGATCTTGGCCCTTTCTCAGTACTTCTTGGTGATCAGGCCGAATATGGGAGTCAGGACATCCCTTTTGAACGCTGGATTCAAATCGATTCGCGAATTGTGACCTCGACTGGGGGTCTCAAAGTAGGAGATACTTCGATAGTTCTTGACAAGGCGAAGATGTGGAATCCAAAGGTTCCCTGGGATAGTCTTACTAATGCGATTATCATGGATAGTATAAACGTCATGAACGAGACATTGGTTTCCGGGCCAACTTCTGACTCGCTTGTTACTGCGTTTACTGAAGGGCCTCGAAATGCGGCTGAATATGAAACGGTAAACGCCTGGCAGGATTTGGGTGAAGCTATCTTGATCCGAGACCTTGATCTCATAGAAACACACTCGAGGAGAGTTGCCGGATTGGGTGGGGGGCTTACGCCAGCAGGTGACGACTTTCTCATAGGTACGATTTATGCGCTTTGGAGCTCAGGAGCAGGATCTCCATCGCCGCTGATCGACACGATTGTCTCGGCTGCTATTCCATACACTACCAGCTTGTCGATCGCCTGGTTAAAGGCTGCCTCCCGTAGAGAGGCCGGTCTATTATGGCACGAATTTGTTGAGGCAATTTCTTCGGGCAAGGAGAGATATGTGGCTGATGCCACCAGCAAGATTGCGGCCGTCGGTCATACGTCCGGAGGGGACGCGCTCGCCGGCTTTATGGCGACCGTGGAGTTGCTAGATTCTCAATTAGACCGATGAGCTGCGATGTTCTTTTTAGGGCCATCATTGCACAGGTTATCGACGGCGCTCCAGTTATGAAGCCTCACCAGACATGTTGATAGTGGTCAGGGTTTGATCAGTGGTATTAATTTCAGGTGCAGCCGGAAAGACTGGTCTAGCGGTAATTAAGGCCCTAAGGAAACGGGGGGTTTCGACTAAGGCCTTCATTCATCGCGCCGATCAGACCAAAAGAGTGCTGGCTGCGGGTGCGGACGAGGCTCTTGTTGGCGAGATGATGGATCCGCAACGTTTTGATGAGGCGCTTTCTGGTGTTCGCTCGATTTACCATATCTGTCCGAACGTCAGTCCCGATGAATTCAAGATAGGTCAGAATGCTATCCAGTCGGCCCGGCGGAATAACATCTCCAGATTCGTTTACCACTCTGTGTTTCATCCACATGTACAGAGCATGCCCCACCATTGGCTAAAAATGCGCGTCGAGGAAGAGATTTTCCAGTCGCGCCTGAATTACACAATTGTGCAACCTGCGCCCTATATGCAGAATATATTGGCAAATTGGCCGGAGGTTGTTGAACAAAACTCTTACACCATTCCGTATTCAGCAGACACACGATTTTCAATGGTTGATCTTGACGATGTCGCCCAGGCGGCAGCGATCATCCTCACCACTGATGGTCACGAAGGAGCGATATATGAATTGTGTGGACCTAGGGCAATAAGTCAGGGAGAAATAGTTCAGATAATCGGCATCCAATTACGGAAATCGATTCAGATAAAACAAATTGGAGTGGATGATTGGAAAATGCAGGCGATTTCAAAAGGGCTGGGTGCGTATCAAATTGCTACACTGGTCAAGATGTTCCAGTATTACGACAGATTCGGATATATTGGCAACTCAAACGTTCTGCGCTGGTTACTGGACCGGCCAACCAAGGATTTATCATCTTTTATTGAACGGGTAATCAATCCGTAAAGATCTTTCGATCGTCTGGATTTCTGAAATTCGCGGGTGAAATATCGTGCGAATCGAATTAGACGGAGGCGATAATTATGGCTGAACAGTTAATGAATCCCTCGGACGTACGGTTTTTCAGCGGTAGTTCGCATCCTAAATTGGCGTTAGATATCGCCGAATATCTTGGCGTTCCCTTGGATGAGACCAATGTAAGCAGGTTTAGCAATGACAATCTCTATGTCCAGCTCGGCGCGAGCGTCCGTGGTCGTCGGGTTTATCTTGTCCAATCACTTTTCCCACCTGTAAATGACCATCTTGTTGAGTTGTTCATGATGCTGGACATCGCTCGCTCGGCCGCGGCAAAGGAAATCCACGCCGTCGTCCCGTACTTTTCTTTTTCCCGATCGGACAAGAAGGATGCCCCGCGAATTTCGATAACGGCAAGGCTGATCGCGGACCTAGTGGAGAAGGCCGGCGCGACGCATTTTATGACCATGATGCTCCATTCGCCGCAAGTACATGGATTCTTTGGAATTCCGGCCGATCCATTGACGGCCCGACCCGTTTTCGAGAATCATTTTAGCCATCACGATCTGTCAAACACGATTGTCGTGGCTCCCGATGTCAGCCATGCGAAGTCGGCCGGCCGCTTTGCAAAAAATCTGGGTCTTCCGGTAGCAGCCGGTAATAAAGAGCGACTGTCAGACACTACGGTAAAGATATCGGGATTGGTTGGACGGCAGGTCAAGGGCTTTACAAAGGCAATCATCTATGATGATGAAATTGCCACCGGCACTTCGGTGATTGAATTGAGCGAAATCCTGGCCAGAAACGCTGTCAGGGAAATGATAGCCGTCTGCACACATGGCGTTTTCGTTGGTGGGGGTCTGGAGCGCCTAACTGCAAGACCGGAGATCGTCGAAATAGTAACGAGCGACACGGTTTTCATCCCCCCAGAAAGAAGAACTACAAAGCTCACGATTCTCTCGGTGGCCCACATTTTTGGAGAGGCGATAAGGAGAAACTATAACCGATTGTCCATAGATGGCCTTTTCGTATATGGGGAAGAATGATTCGAGTAGAGCGCTCCTTTCGGTCAGTCTGGCAACCAGCTTGTCATTGTTTGGCGACACGGCCATGTACACTGTTCTGCCAACGCACTTTGCAGCAGTCGGCATCGCACTTGGCAGCGTTGGCATTCTTCTATCGGTAAATCGATTCATACGAGTATTTCTAAACGGACCGATAGGTTTATTAGCAGATCGCTGGCCAAGGCGGAGAATCTTTGTTCCGGCTGTATTTCTGGGAGCAATATCGACGGCCATCTATGCTATCTCTTCGAGTTTCTGGCCCCTTCTTGGCGGACGACTGCTTTGGGGCGTGGCCTGGGCCGGCATCTGGGTAAGTGGAAACGCCATCGTTCTTGATATCTCTTCCAGTCAAGATCGAGGTAAGGTCGTCGGACGTTATCAATTCGCTTTTTTTCTCGGAGCGGCCGGAGGAGCAATTCTTGGTGGGGTTTTAACAGATCGCTTTGGATTTCATCTGACTATGGCCATCGCTTCCATGTTTACGGTTTTCGGGGCCATAGTGGCGCTCATCTTTCTTCCCGAAACTAGCAAAAGCCGAGGGCCAGCTGACGAAGAACTGGACGGGAGAGCAAAGCCAGATGAAGATCTCGATTTACCCCAGTTGTCATCCGCTGCGGCAATGTACGGGGTGAACAGGTTAGTTGTGGCTGGAATCATGGTCGCCACATTTGGTCGATACCTCGCGGAAAAAATCGGGACCTCCATCGGTTTCGGCCAGGTAACTCTGGGCGTTGCCACGTTAACAGGCCTTGCTCTTGGAACCAGTACCTTGATCGGCATGCTGGCAGCACCAATCGCAGGCCGTTTATCTGATAAGTACAAATCTCGATGGGGCGTCGCCGGCGGTGGATTAACGTTCGGTCTGGCCGGATTTAGCTTGCTCTCGAAAGGCACACCGCTGGCCTTGATCACCGGTCTCCCCCTCGTATCAATCTCTAGTGGCAGCAGCCAGAGTCTAGCCACCGCCCTGATAGGTGATCTGTCACCCTCTCACCGCCATGGTAGGCGACTCGGCATTCTCTTCACTGTTGGCGACCTTGCCAGTGCGATAGGTCCACCCCTAGCCTACGCTCTCTTGCCTCTAATCGGCCTGAGCCGACTATATGGTATCTCTGCTACTCTAATCGCTGTAATGCTTGTTATAGCGCTGATTTGGGCCAGGAAAGGTAGTGGGGGAAAGTCACCGAATGGTCAAGAGATCGCTGAGTAGGTATATCTGCTCTAGAATCCGAATCGATTCGGCCGAGGATGCAATTGTGGGCTGACCCCCGGGCCCAATGATGACTGGTGTATATTCCAGATTGCGTACACCATTCTCGTCCAACCAAACATTTAGAATCGTACTATCAGTCCCGCCTTCCATATCGAACGCGAAATTCCCAAGGCCATAAACTATTAGGCCGTCATTATAGAATTCCACACCCTGCAGAAGATGAGAATGGTGACCGATAACCAAACTTGCGCCAGCGTCGATCGCTGTTTTTGACGCCTCGACCTGCGCCGGACTTGGTTGTTCGACGAATTCATAGCCGCTATGAAGCAATACAACGACTACGTCGGCGACGCTCTGGGCCAGGGTCACATCCTCGGCAATCTTTTCTGGTATTGCCCAGGATAAACCAGGTGTATCAGGTCCGGCGTCCCACGTTTGGGTGTCAAAACCTGTAACCTCGACCGGAACGTTTACATAGGCAAGAAATGCGATTTCGAAGCCGTTAGTCTCAACGATTACGCGTTCTCGCGCTGCTTGCTCATTGGCGCCCGCACCAATCGTGGCAATGCTTCTCTCTTCTAGGAGATCAATTGCCTGGAGCAAGGAATCCGGACCAAAATCCATGGCATGATTGTTTGCCAGCGACAGAATGTCGAAGCCAGCCAGTTCAAGAGAAATCGCTGCTTCTGCTGGGGCTCTAAAGGTATAGCTCTTACCAACCGGTTCCCCTGAATTCCCTAAGGCAGATTCAAGATTTCCAACTGTGATATCCGCACTCTGAAGGAGCTCAATTACATTGGCGAAGGGATATAACAGGTCGCCCGAGCGAATGCCGTAGCCGAGTGAGCGATCGAGCATAATATCCCCAACCGCAGCCAGGCGAACGACGTTGTCGGCTGATAGTTCTTTGTGCAGCCAAATTCCTAGCTCAGAAGCAGGCGTGGAAAATTCGCCCGACGTAAAAAGGGACCACTCTCGGGTAATTGGATATCCGTCCTCGTCTGGTAGCAGGCTATCAACACGCAGGGCCCTGAAACCTTGAGGTACATCTGCCCAATCGACTGCTCTTATTCCTGAGTCGTCTTCCTTGAGGTGGAGCTCGGCTTCTGCCCTGGTTAATCCACCAATAGCACTCGAAAACGGAACAACCAGAGCCACTGGTCGCTCCATGACAAGGAACTGACCTGCGCCTTCAGCTAAGATAATGTCAGCAGCATCGGGAGATTCTGCTAGATTCCAGCGCCACTTATTCCTCAATTCGGCGGCACTGAAAGTGGAAATGGTGGCCTCAAGCCAACGATCGGGGACGTAGACTGTCACCTCCGGTACTGGAGTTGATGTGGATGGTATGTTTGTTGCGGCTTCTGTGGGTGATTCTGTTGTCGGCTGACTAACTATTGCAGCAACCGTGGGCAGTCGAGACAAGATCGGGGGAGACTCCAGCGTCACATTTTGTGGTGTGCTACTTACTGCTGGCGCCGGTTGATTATTGCAGCCAATAGCTACGAGAATCAGTAGAGTCAAGGTTATCAAATACCGGCCGGTTATCGACATCTAGAAATGGTTTCTACGTTTCATGGCGTGCAAGGAGCGGGAAACATCTCGAGCAGATATTGAGTGAGGCTAATACCATCGTCGCGCAGTTGAGTGGCTAACTCGACCCCGATATAACGATAGTGCCACGGTTCGTAGTAAAAACCTGTGATCTCAATCGCGTCCAATGGATAGCTTAGGGTAAAGCCATATTCGTGAGCATGACGATTTAACCATTCCCCTTCGCCAGTCTTATAAAAATAGGTGTGGAAGTCAACATCGTCCTCTCCGATAATCTCCGCCAGCTCCGGTGAGCCGAAATCCAGTGTGTTTCCTAATTGGTGCTCACTATGACCTGCCGGGACGCTAATGCTTGCTGCCCTGTCGGGTTCGCGTTCGAGCCATTTGCTCCAAGCGATCGCTTGAGCAGAGTAGCTCCGGTAACCGGAAATAATCTCTGGCCGGAGGCCATCTTGGAGCATATCGCCAATCATTAGCAGAAGTGGTTCGACGGCTATCTGTCGGAATTGGGTCTCATAGCCTCTTGTGATCTCTAACGGAAGAAACTCTGCCAGGACGACCAGATCGACCGGAACATAGTCCGCCGATATCCCATACTCAGCTGTGACAAGCGTGAGAAGATCGTCCGAAGGGACCCGGTCATTACATTTCCCCGCAATTGTTGGCGATGGTCTTATGGTCGCGGTTGCCGTATTGGTCGGTGGAGGTGTTTCTGTCGAAGTTGAAACGGGCGTCGGCGATGCTGGCGGCCGGCTCGATTTCAAAATTGGCGTTCTACTGGGTTTGTAAGGTGCTGTCGCGGTGACGGAAGTAGGTTCTCTAGTGGGGGTAACTGCAGAACTTATCGCGTCAGGGGTAATAATAGACAGGCCACTGATGCCCGTGGCTTCGTTGACACTGGTGTCGTTGCCCCCGGAGTCATTTCTCTCTCCATCAAGACTAGAACAAGCAGTAACCAGAAGAACGACCACAAAAAGGAAAATACGGCCGCTTGATAAAGCAAGCCTGTCAGACGGCACGACAGTACTAGGAATCCGAAACATGGCCTGATTTTACAGGCGCATTATATCTGAGACAATTAGCATCTGGAGAATAGCACATCTCCAGCGCCCTATCCCAATGGGCTATAACCATTATCGCCTATAGACATAATGATCGTTTTGCGCTAAAAAACTATTACTATTAAGATAAGAGATCGATCTCTTAGATAAGGTGATTACGAGAACACTTCGGTTTCCATAGAAATTGTTAGCGCAATCGATACAATGAGCAGAACGCTGAGGACTTTGAATACAAGGCTTGAAATCTGATTTATTATCTCTTACGGCGAACTGATATATGCTCGCCGGTAATGAGAGCCATCGAGTCTATAACCTAAGTGTAGTATCAGTACATCGATAATTGCCTTTGATTACACTACCGAATGTCGGTCGGCTTTAGTGCGCTAACAGTAGAGAGGCCGGCTGCTGGCGATTCGGTAATATATGCGTATGGTTACGCCAAAAAAATTCGCTGATGTCGAAAGGGCGGAGCGCGTCAAAATGAGCTGGTCTTTAAAACAATGAGTTCCGGAAGATCTCTGACAAATCTTTACCTCCATCGTCAGGCGTCGAGCATTGGTCGATATGCCCTGGAACAAACTCTTTACCTCTTTGTCGGCTGGATTCCGACGGTCTTTGGCATTTTTTTGAGGGGTGTTCTGTACCGAATGATTCTAAAAATGAATGGCTGGGCTGCCATTGAGAACGGTGTAAGACTAAGATATGCCAACTTCATTACTCTTGGACACGGCGTCTATTTGGATCATGCGACTTATCTACATGCCGGCCCTCAAGGAATTGAAATAGGGGAACGTACTTTCGTTATGCACGGGGCGCTACTCCACGTCTATAATTTTCGCGATTTGCCACATTCAGGGATAAGGATTGGAGAGGACTGCCTCGTAGGCGAGTATTCTGTCATCCGGGGACAGGGAGGCGTAGAAATTGGCGATCGCGTATATACATCGCCTCATTCTCAGATAATTGCCGTAAATCATGTTTTCGACGACAAAACCCGACCATTCATTGAGCAGGGAATTACGGCGGAAGGCATTACGATCGAGGATGATGTATGGATCGGATCTGGGGCGATCATTACAGATGGCGTGCGTATCGGAAAAGGCGCCGTAGTCGCCGCCGGGGCAGTGGTTACTGAAAACGTTCCGGATAATACAGTTGTGGGGGGCGTTCCAGCCCGTAAAATTGAAACCAAGGGCCAGGGTTCGTCTAACCACGGTCCAGCCGTATATTATCGGGCTCAGGATCTGGCGGACTAAAGAAATTCATAGAGATGACACAATTAACGGTAGTCATACCGGCATACAACGAGGAAAATGGAATCGAGGAAATCGCCGAACGCGTATTGGCGGTTGCTCCTGCGCTAACAGAGATAGGTGTAAGCCATTTGGAGCTTTTAGTTGTCGACGATGGATCAACAGACAACACAGCCAAGATAGCCTGCAATCTAGAGGGAGTACGTCTGATCTCCCATGAGGTAAACCGCGGCTATGGTGCTGCTTTAAAGACAGGATTTCGTGAGTCAAACGGCGAGCTAATCGGATTTTTGGATGCTGATGGCACGTATCCGCCAGAATGTTTTCCAGATCTATGTAGCAAAGCACTTGATGGCGCCGAATTGGTCGTAGGATCACGTTTTGCCGGCAGTGCCAGTGACATGCCGATAACAAGAAAGGTTGGCAATCGTTTTTTTGCTACCCTGTTGAGCGTAATTGGACGCCAAAGGGTTAGCGACAGTGCCAGTGGAATGCGGGTTTTCAAGCGCGAGATACTGGAACGAATCTATCCGCTTCCTGACGGCCTAAATTTGACACCGGTAATGAGTACCCGTGCGGTCCATGAGGGCATTCGCCTGGTCGAGGTGCCAATACCGTATAGTGAGCGCGTTGGCCAGTCGAAGTTAAGCGTTGTCCGCGATGGTTCGATTTTCCTCCATTCGATCATCTGGACTGCCCTCACGTATAATCCGGTACGGATACTTGGTCTGATCGGTCTCGGAGGTGTAGCTGTAGCTGCCCTCGTGGCGATTGGGCTTTTTATCGCCCGCGTGAGCGGAATTACAACCCTAGGCCCTTGGGCAGTGGCGGCATTGTTTGCCGCCCTCTTATCTGGTGTGATAGGGGTCAGTGTATTTCTACTTGGCGTAACTTTTAACTATCTGGTTTCGCTATTCTACAAAAAACCAGTTCGGCAAGGCCTCTTTGGCAAGCCGATATTCAAAACGCCATTGGACAGGCATTTCTGGTGGATGGGAATATTATCGTTAGCTGTTGGGATTCTTTTAGGTTTAGGGAGTTTGCTACTCGGTCTAAAAGGCTGGGAGATAGCTAGACTGTGGCTATACCTTCTCACCAGCGCGATGTTCATTCTGATGGGCGTGCAACTCGTTATCTATTGGATATTACTCCGGGTTCTTGATGAAATAAGCCAAAGAGAGATTCAGACTAGTGCCGATATTCAGGAAAGTGTGAACAGCACCACGGCTTAAGCAAGCGAAAGCAATTTAAACTTCGTGCTAACATGCAACTACTTCAGAGGTGAACGATATCAAGAAGAACGAACCTAATCGACAGAATCTAGGAACTCGGCGAATACCGAAGTTGAAGATGGCCAGCTTCCCGAGCGCGGACGAGATCGTTTTCCAGGGTCTTCAGGCTCAACCGGCGGCTGTCTCGGCCGTCGATGTTCTATTGGTAAATCCGCCCACTCCGGATGGTGGCCTCTGGATACGAACACAGCATCGTGTTGGCAGGCGTAGCCGGGAAAATATGGTCTGGCCCCAGGTGTCCCTGGCTCAGATGGCAGCCCTTCTCCATCCTGCGTACAGCGTCAGAATCATCGATGCCAATGCTGAAAGAATGGATTGGGCTGAATTCACTCGCCTGCTGGAAGAAATTAGACCGCGCTACTATCTCACCCAGGTAACCGCTCCAACGCTAGAAAACGATATGTACGGTTGTTTCCTGGCCAAGGCTCGCGGAGCTAAGACCATCGCCTTCGGGACCCACGTTACCCCGATACCCAGAGAGACTTTGCGCCAATACCCGTCGTTGGACTATGTCATCGTGGGTGAACCCGATTTGACCTTGCGCGACCTCATCGATCAGCTAGATAAAATAGTTGGCCAGAGGTCGGCTGAAGTCAATGAATTGTTTTTGAAATCTGACGCCGACTACAAACCGGCAGAGTCGGAAGATGAAGTGCCTTCAATAAAGGAAATCAAAGGTTTGGCCTGGAGAGACGGCAGCGAGTTCCACATAAATCTGCCCAGGCCATTTATCTCCGATCTCGACGATCTGCCGACTCCAATGCATGAGCTACTGCCTCTATCCAAGTACCGGATGCCTTTAATAAAGGGTCCATTCACCTTTATCGTTACGAGTCGTGGATGCCCCGCAGGCTGCACCTACTGTATAAAACACGTTAGCTACCAGTACACGACTCGCTTACGATCTCCTGCAAAACTGATCGAGGAGATGTGGAAGTTAAAAGAACTTGGCATTCACAATATTCACATGTATGCCGACCTGTTTACTGTTAATCGTGAACAAGTGGTTCAGCTATGCCGCCTGATGATTGATGAGAAGATCAACATTAAATGGACCTGTAACAGCCGGGTAGACTATGTTGACGAAGAAATGCTCCTACTTATGGGCCAGGCTGGCTGCCGGCTGATCTCCTGGGGAATTGAAAGCGGTAACGAGCAGATATTACGCAATGTCAGGAAGGGAGCGTATCCCGAGAAAGCCGAGCGCGCCTTACGCTGGGCAAAGAAAGCTGGCATCATGAATTGGGGATATTTCATTATTGGATTACCGGGGGAAACAGAGGAGACGATTCGACAAACGATCGACTTTTCCAAGAAGCTGCCGCTCGACATCGCCCTGTTTCATGTGGCTGCTCCGTACCCAGGAACTCCGTTCTTCTTCGAAGTTGTAAAGAAAGGCTGGTTCCGGCAAGGAACGCGGTGGGAGCAAGTTGACATGGACAGAGAGACCGTACTGGATTATCCAGGTTTGCCGGCCGAGCGACTACTGTACTGGCAGAAAAGGGCATTCCGTGAGTGGGCGTTTCGACCCGGACCGATGTGGACTTATACCAAGATGCTATTTTCGGATTGGTCTACTATTAGAACAGCCCTTAACGTCGGATTTCAGCATATCAGCTGGGCATCCACCGAAACCGGTCTTCCAACCTGATCGGTAAGAGCCGCAATCTCAGCAAGATTCTATCTTTGCCACTAACATCATTTAGAGCACTCATTACTAAGATCCACCAGCGGACATTTATGCATATTCGCAGCCGTCGTTTAAAGGCGTTTTCAACTGTTAGCTCGCATCTACGCCAGCCATCAAGAGTACGCGCAGGCATCTTTATTATCCTGGTTTTCTTAAGCACAACTTCCTCAAAAATGAGTAGTGCGGCTGCTCAATTGGGGGAGGAGGCGTGGTCAGATCCGGTTAATCTATCAAGGGCAGGCTCGAGCGACAACCCTGTATTAGTCGTCGATGCCGGCGGCACCGGCCACGTTATCTGGTTAGATGAGTTCGAAGGATACATGGTCGTAAGCGGTGACGGACGTCGCTGGACGACCCCGGTGCCAGTCGATCTTCCTTTCAGTTTCACGCCCTTTTCGAGTGGTCCGCAACCGACAGGCTCAAACCTACCTATTCCTGTTCTGACCGGTGGCGCTGATGGCAATATTCATGCTTTATGGAAAGAGCGCGATGGCAGTTTGGTTTACAGTCGGGCAGGTGCGGACGCGTTTGAAAGTCTGGACTCCTGGTCGTCGCCTTTGCAGCTAACCGAGTCTGTCTTAGACATGGATATTGAAGTAGACAATTCCAACCGGGTTCATGTTGCCTACGTTCGCCCAGAATCGAGCGAACTTTTTCCCCCTGGAGTTTACTACCGCAATTCTTCCGACGATGGGACCAATTGGTCTTTCCCAGATCTGTTATATGACTCTCCATACTTCCGATCTACAGCCGATTCGCAAGCACATGTAGATCTGACGATTCTGGGAGAGGATCAGATTTCGATATCCTGGGACAATCGACTCCAAGGAAGAGTCTTCTCAGTTCAATCGAATGACGGCGGAACAACCTGGCAACAAATAGATGAAATCGATAGTCCTCAGGCTGAAGACATTGAGGATTCTGTCGGTCCCAAAGATATCGTTACGGTCTCTACAAATGGCATCCTCCAAAGGTTTTGGGTTGCTGGACATGAGAATGTTGACTGCGCTTTATACAGTCAAGATTCAGAGGACGGAGGAGTTACCTGGCGATCACGATACCGTCCATTCGAGTCTCTTACAACCTGTCCACAAGGGTTCCAAATTGTTAAACTTTCAGACACTGGGTTAGCCATGATTATCGAGAGTGAAAGTGAGATATTCATGGCCATATATGATGGGACTGGTTGGGGGGATCTAGAGAATCAGCGTCCGCTGTCTTCCTTCACGGATCCTCAGACTTTTCAACCTATAGTCTACGGGTGCCTCCAGTCGATGGTGGTTGGCGGTAACCAGCGCCAATCAGAACAACTGCTCATGGTGATTGGTTGTGACAGAGGTAAAGGTGGAGACGTGTGGATGCATTGGCGCTCATCACCTGTATTAGAGTTTGACAATGGTGAAGAGATCGAGCCATCATGGAGCCCATTCATACCTGTTGCAGCCACGGAACGCGATACGTTTGCACCTATCTTACTGCCGGATGCCGACGGGTTTCTCCACGTTTTTTGGAGCCAGGAAAAATTAGCCGACGTGGACGAGGGGGGCATCTACTACAGCCGCTATGATGGGGTGCGCTGGTCACAGCCATCATTGATTCTGGCCTCCCCTGTGGGCGGTCCAGTCTTATCACCGGATGTGGCCTTAGATCCATCGGGGAGATTGCTGGTTACATGGATCGCTGATCAACCAGGAAACATCTATTTTAGTCAAGCCTCGACCGGGAGAGCTGCGTTAAGCTCCGAGTGGTTGTCACCAGTTCTATTGCCAATCGCTCGGCCATCTGCCTCAAATCCGAGGATCGATGTAGATCGGGCTAAAACGATTCATATTGCTTACTCTATACCTCTTAACGAAGAGCGTGGAGCGTATCTAATAACATCCACCGATGGCGGTGTATCGTGGCACAACCCGGTTCAAGTCTTTGATGCAGTAGAAGCAGGTTGGGGAAAGATCGCCAATACCCGATTCTCTATAGGTGGTGGAGGTACGCTTCACATGATTTGGACACGGCACGCGCTACCTCCAAATGACTCAGCGTTGAGCCTGCATTACTCGCGCTCGAGCGATAATGGTCTAACCTGGGAAGATCAGATGGAGATAACGGCTTCTTCGGTGGTTTCGAGCGAGATCGTGGCCATCGGGGATAGGATCGTGCATATCATTTGGCAAGACGACAGTGGAACGCTCTGGCACCAGATATCGCTAGATGGCGGATTGTCCTGGGCCAGACCACTTCGTGTTTCGAATCTGGCTCCGTCAGGTGCATTTGACGTCGCTGCGGACGGAGCGGGCCGGCTGCATCTGTTGAGTATTACCGGATCAACCGACGAAACAGGGAGCAGTCGAAATCCCGTTCCGTTTGGTCTCAACCATTGGATCTGGATTGGCGACAGATGGGAATCCGGTGAAGGTATGGAGATAGACACCGTGGACAGTGTTAGGGGGTTGTCCGGAGCGGTTGCCCCCGATGGGAATCTAGGCATTGTGATAGCCGCTGGACTTTCCGGATCAAACGAAGAGGAATTTTCTTCTGGCGTGTTTTATAGCGAACACCGCCTGGAGTTACCTGAAGTAGCACCAACGCCGCTCCCAACTCTAACTCCGACGCCAACTCCTACACCCTCTCCCGCGGCGACTGCTGCCCCAATCGCAACGCCAACCGCGGTGTTTCCGAAGGATGCTGATTCTGGTAGCCAGTTACCGATTCCGATTGAAAGCGATGATCCCTTAACCGGTTCGTTGCTTGGCATTATCCCGGCTGGTCTAGTCGTCATGGTCGTATTTTTTGTCGGTCTGCGAATGTTGCGCCGGGATAGGCACTAACGCCAGTTCAGCCAATCGGCGGCACTTCTTAGAGTCATTGGCTGATATAGGAATACGAAAGAGATCCGTAGAACTTTCTTAAGTACAAATTTAGATAGGTCCCTGCCTTCGTGGTTCCCATACCTCGATATTGGCTGCGTTGCCATTGCTTGCGCCATCTGGTTATTTTGGCCCCAGGCTCGTGCTTGGCCCTTGATGTTGGCGTTGGCCCCATGGCTAGCCCGATGGGCGGTGTTAGGCAAACCTGGATACCATACGCCTTTCGACTGGCCGTTGGCTGGTTTTCTGATCACTGCCGGCGTGGCCGTTTGGGCCGCTTTTGACCGCCAGAACGCTTGGGACAAATTTTGGCTCATCGTGGGCGCGGTCCTACTCTATTACTCATTCGCAAATTGGGCAGCCAGAACTGGTGTAAAAGCCCTCGTGATTCAGGCCTGGATGTTGGCGATTCTTGGCGCCCTGATTGCCGTCTATTTTACCCTGAGTCATGATTGGGATGCGTATCCTTCCAAGTATTCAGCGATAACCGAGATCGGCCGAGCAATTCGCTCCGCGGTTCCAGAAACGCCTTTCGATCGGTTTCACCCAAACGTAATGGCTGGGGCGATGGCTATCCTGCTCCCTTTCTCGGCCGGTGTCACAGCGGGCTCATGGTATGGAAGACGCACAAAGGAAGTTGTCGTCGGGATTGTTCTATTTGGCTTAACGGCTGCTGGCCTGGTTTTGACCGGATCACGCGGCTCATGGGCAGCGGTGGTTATTGTTGCCATTCTGGTACTCTGGTGGCTCGTAGTGCGGCGAGCATTAACAAAGAGCCGGCGCAAACGTAAGTGGTTCTTGGCATCGATCGCGGTTGTCGTTTTGCTTTTAACGTTGCTATTGATACTTTTTCCGAGCCCAGCGGACACGGTACTCTCCAAACTCCCATCACTGGAATCAGGCTTAAAAAGAGCTGACCTTTACCGCAACAGTCTAATCCTGATCAACGACTACCCATTCATCGGGGCAGGCTTGAATAACTTCATGATGCTCTACTCCACTTATTCTCTGCTCCTGCATGTAGGTTTTACGACACATGGGCACAATCTCTTTTTAAACCTAACGGTAGAACAAGGAATAATTGGCGTATTCATTTTCCTATGGATGTTGCTGCTTATGGGTGAAGCCACCTGGAGAATTATGGCCGGTAGGCAAGAGAGAAAGGGCTCTCGGAAACCTGATGCGGAATCGCCGGCGAACAATTTTACTCAGCAAGCGATACTTTTGGGAGCGGCTGTCTCGTCAGTTCTTGTGCTCGTTCTGCATGGAATCGTTGACGATGCTATCTATTCCTCTCGAATGGTACTGTTAATTTTCCTGCCGTTTGCTTTTGCAGTTCCTGTGTTGTTGAAGACACGAACACCGTCACGTAGAGAACAGCTTCGGGCTATCTTGGCGGGCATGGCAATTCTTGTTCTGATTGTCATTTTTAGCTGGCGGCCGATTCTGTCGCTGCTCAACTCGAACCTGGCCGCCGTGCGACAGGGACAGGCTGAATTGAGCGTCTACAGCTGGCCGGATTGGCCTATACAAGATGCCGTCAGGCGGGAAGTGGATTTGCAGCCCGCTATCGCTGGCTATGAGAAAGCGTTGTCACTGAACCCTGGTAATGCAGTCGCAAGACGGAGGTTGGGCCAGATCAAGCTGTCATTGGGAGAGTACGAAGAAGCGGTAAGACACCTTGAGGTTGCTTACTCGCAGGCGTCATGGGATAACGCGACGCGGCAATTGTTGGGCGAGGCTTATATTGCCATTGGTCAGCTGGATCTTGGGGCAGATCTCTGGTCATCGGTCGACAACAGTAATGGTCAACTTCTGCTCCGGGAATCATGGTACGGTTTTATCGGCGAGAACGAACGAATGAGCCAACTAGCTGATGCGATCGAGAGGTAGACTGCTCGCTCCAGGCTCATCAATCCTGTGTTACATAGTTTTTCCTGCTCCTTCCTTCAAGGAATTTCACTTGTGCGACTGATAATTTGAACCAGGTTCGATGATACGGAATTTTAGGCCTAGTCGTATTCACCTTGCTTTGGCAGCCATCGTTCTCATAGCTCTCGGTTTACGCCTGTGGGGAATCGGGTTTGGTTTACCTTTCGAATTTCACGTCGACGAGGTCCAATATGTTCGTCAAGCAGCCACCATGGGAGAAAACGGACTCCGACCGGTCTGGTGGAACAACCCTCCGCTATTAAAATACATACTTTTGGCCGAGTACGGCCTGATGTATCTTGTTGGCAAGGTATTTGGTTTGTACACATCTGTCCGTGATTTTGGCCTGGAGAACACCTTCAATCCGACAAATCTCTACTTAATTGGACGGGCAACCTCGGCATTATTTGGGACTCTCACAGTACTCGTCGTTTATTGGCTAGGTAGAGCAGCGTATTCAAAAACCGTTGG
>PVMK01139808.1_pt1 | contig 16834 bp, 12 predicted proteins | sample 1853481 | NCBI WGS metagenome assembly PVMK01 (sample SAMN08533507, study PRJNA380276) | Marine sediment metagenome, whole genome shotgun sequencing project.
GACGTGCTGGCAACTCAATCTTTGCATCCCACTTCACAAATTTGTCATCTTGTAGGGAGCGTGGCTCATCGCGGACTCATCGCAGTGGTGTTCGCGGCGATGCTCTTCGCATCGCCTCCTGCACCGGTCTACGCATCGCCCAACGTGCCGATGTGCATCGCGGATCAACCGCAGGTCAGCATCGCGCCGATCGACCTGATTCGGTGGCGCGCTCCAATGTGCGGTCCGTACATGAGCGCATTCCCGATCGTGGACGCCCAACCAACGGAGGCACGCGCAATCGAAGCCTATCGCGCGGCTCTCCAGCAGATCACGGCGGCGAACTACGAGGAAGCGCGCCTACAACTCGACCTGGCCCATCGGGGGCTCCCGCAGATCAACGACCACATCGCGCTGCAGAGCGCCCGGCTCGAGCTCCTTCGGGGCCAGCCGGGCCGAGCGGTCGAGTTCTTCACGGAGGCCGCGCAAAGCCCTCATGGGGCCGTCCGGGTCGAGGCGAGCTCCGGTCAGGTTCTCGCCCTCCTTCGCGCAGGCGACCCGACCGCCGCCCAGGCCCTGCAGGACCTGCTGTGGACCTACCCCGCGATTCCCGGTCGCGTCGCGCTTCTCTTCGAGCACGCCCAGCACCTGCTCCGTCAATCGCGCTACGATGAGGCGATCGCGGTGATGCATACCGTCCGCGTCGAGCACCCCGGGAGCCACATCGCGCCATGGGCCGAGTCCGAGCTCACCCGCCTCGGAACGCTCGGCCATGAAACGCCTTCCATGACCGACGAAGAACGCGTGCGTCGGGCGCGTCATCTCGTGCGCACCGGTCCGCTCCCGGAGGCGAAGGCCACGGTCGCCCAACTCCTCGACACCCCGCTCACGGGGCAGCAGCACGCAGAAGTTCACTACCTCGCGGGGCGCCTCGCACGTGACGCGGGTCGCTGGAAGGCGGCGGAGACCTATCTTCGAACCGCTCAGTTGTTTCCCATCGAAGACGCAGCGACTGCTAGACACATCGAGCAGCGGGCGAACGACATGGCGGCAACCGCCGGCGCACGCGAGCCTGACCAAGCGCTGCGCCAGCTCACCGGGCTACGTGCGGGCCGCGCGAATGCGTCGATCCCGTCGAGCCGGCTCGTGGACATGATCCGCGTGGCTTCCGCCGCCGGACTCGTAGAAGAGGTCGACGGCGTTCTCGTCACCCTACACACACGAACCGGAGCTCCGGCGGCGGTGCTTTTCGACGCGGCGATGGCGGCCACCGGAGCAGGCAGCGAAGATCTGATCATCAAGGTGCTGGAAGACATCGCAAAACGTCCCAACTCCCGCCATCGGCCGGCCACCCTCTACCATCTGGCTCGAGCGCACGAACGCGCGGACCGGCCCGCTGAGGCGATGCTATTTTTCGCACAGGCGAAATCGACCGCGGAGCTCAGCGGAGACCTCTATTACGCGCTTTGGGCGGAGAACGGCCTCGGGCGGGTGGAGCGTGGCCATCATGACTCCGGCCAGGAGGGGCTCTCCAATCCGGAAGGGCAGACGGCCCCCCGGCCTCCCCGGGCGTCCAACCGTGCACTCGCCAAGCAGCTCCAGCCCATCGGCGCGCTTCACCGGGACAGCTATCCATGGATTGCTCGCGCAGCAACGTTGCTCCAGGTCGGCGAACGCGAGGCCGCCACCGCCGAGCTCTTCGAAACCTACCTGACGTGGCGCCACGCCCTCGGCAAACCCATCGCGAGAGCGGGACTGGCCTGCGTGGCGCGTGCAGACGACCGAACGCACGAACCCATCGCAAGCGACGTTCGTGCCGCACGCCGCAAGCTCCCCGACGAGGACCGCGCCACACTTGCCGCAGTCGCCGCCATGCTTGGCGACATGGGGACAGCCGGCGGGTTCCTGGGAGCTGACTTCATCGACACCTTGCCACGGGCGTACGAATGGCTCGCGGTCCCCGCCGCCAAGCGATACGGGCTCGACCCGAACGTTCTGCTTGCGGTCATGCGCGTCGAGAGCGCTTATCAGAAGCACATCGTGTCGTACGCCGGTGCCGTTGGCCTCATGCAGATCATGCCACGCACGGGACAACTGATCGCCCACACCTTGGGCCACGACGACTTCACGCCAGCCGATCTTCTCGACCCGAGCCTCAATCTCGACTTCGCCGCCTGGTATCTGAGCTCCTTGATTCGCCGGTTCGACGGGCGGCTGCCGCTCGCCATAGCTGCCTACAACGGCGGGCCCCACAACGTTCGACGTTGGATGCAGCAGAGCGCCGACGGAACGCCCCTCGATGTACTGTTGGAGCGGATTCCCTTCACGCAGACCCACCGCTATGTTCGCAAGGTGTTGGTGCACTACGAGGCGTACCGGCGGCAGCGTGGGCTACCGATGCCACAGTTATCGGTCCAACTCCCGCCCCAGCGGGTCGACCCGCTGGCGTTTTGAGGGGGTGGCGGTGTCGGAACAGGTAGATGCGGTCGTAGTTGGCGCTGGGGTCGTGGGCCTCGCGTGTGCGTACGCGCTTTCTCAGAGACTCGACTCGGTCGTGGTCATCGAGCGCGAAGTTGGACCCGGCCGGGAGATGTCGAGCCGGAATAGCGGCGTCATCCACGCTGGGATCTACTATCCGAACGACTCGCTGAAGACGCGGCTGTGCGTCGAAGGGAACCGGCGCCTCTATGAATGGTGTGAAACCCATGACGTGCCGCACAAGCACACGGGGAAACTGATCGTCGCGACGAGCCCACACGATGAGGAGCGTCTTCACGCAATCGCTCGCCATGCCAAAGAGGTCGGCGCCGGCGACCTTCGGCTCATGACTGGGGCAGAGGCGAGTCAGCAAGAGCCCGAGCTACGCTGCGCGCTCGCTCTGCACTCCCCGACCTCCGGTGTCGTCGACGTCCATGAGCTCATCGCGAGCCTAGTCCGCGAGATCAAGGAGGCCGATGGCATGGTCGTGTACCACACGGGAGTCGAAACAATTCGGAAGTCCCCGGATGGGTGGATCGTTCAGACCACAGACACGACGGGGAGCGAGGCCGAGCTGCACACGAAGCGGATCGTGAACGCCGCCGGCCTGTCCGCGCTCGACATCGCCGCAAAGTCGGGGCTCCCGGACGAGCAATGCCCCTGGCATCTCTATCCCTGCAAGGGATCGTACTTCGCCCTCGGCGCCGGGGCACCACCCACGCGCAACAGTTTGCTCTATCCACTGCCCGAAGGAGGCGGCCTGGGTGTGCACATCACGGCCGACATCTCCGGTGCGCGGCGTGCTGGCCCAGACGCCGAGTTTGTCGACGTCATCGATTACTCCGTCGACGAATCGCGCGCCGAGCGGTTCGCTGAGGCGGTCGCGCGCTACCTCCCGGCGATTCGGCCCGAGCACTTGACGCCGGACTATAGTGGAATCCGCCCAAAGCTCGTCGGCCCCGCCGGCGGATTCGCAGACTTCGTCATCGCCGACCCGGCCTCACAACCCGGAGTGATCCACCTGATTGGCATCGAATCTCCAGGGCTTACGGCTTCCCTTGCCATCGGCGCACGCGTGTCCAATGTGATCGGCTAGGGGTTGCGCACCCGCCTCCGGGTATGCATAACCCCGCCCTCAAAAGGAGTGTCATGAGCCATCGAGTCTTGATCATCGGTAGCGGACCCGCAGCCCACACGGCAGCAATCTACGCCGCACGTGCGGAGCTGAGCCCTGTGCTTTTCGAGGGCTTCATGGCAGGCGGTGTTGCCGCCGGCGGCCAGCTGACCACCACGACGGATGTCGAGAACTTCCCCGGCTTCCCGGAGGGCATCATGGGACCGGAGCTGACCGATCGCTTTCGCGCGCAGTCAGAACGGTTCGGAACCACGATCCATACGGAGACCGTAAACGAGATCGACCTCTCGAGCCGCCCGTTCCGTTTCAAGGCTGACTCCCAGGAAGGCAGCGCCGACTCGGTCATCATCGCAACAGGCGCGACGGCCAAGCGCCTCGATATCCCCGGCGCCAGCGACGGCGAGCTCTGGCAAAAAGGCATCTCGGCCTGCGCCGTGTGTGATGGCGCGCTGCCCGCGTTCCGCAATCAGCCGCTCGTGGTGATCGGCGGAGGCGACTCCGCGGTCGAAGAGGCGTCGTTCCTGACGAAGTACGGTTCGACGGTATACATCGTTCATCGCCGCGACGAGCTGCGCGCCTCGAAGATCATGCAGCAGCGCGCGCTCGACAATCCGAAGATCGAGATGCTCTGGTCACACGTCGTCACGCAGGCCAAAGGCGCAGACTTCCTCGAAGCCGTTCGCGTCAAGGACCTCAAGACCGACGAAGCACGGGATATCCCGGCGGCCGGACTCTTCTTCGCAATCGGCCACACGCCGAACACCGCGTTCTTGAATGGCCAGATCGACACCGACGAACAGGACTACATCGTCACGAAGCCCGATTCGACACAAACCAACATCCCCGGCGTCTTCGCCGCAGGGGACGTACAAGACAAGCAATGGCGTCAAGCGATCACCGCCGCCGGCACCGGCTGCATGGCCGCCCTAGAAGTCGAACACTTCCTAGCGGCCAACCCTTAAAAGTGGGTTAATGGGGCAGGGTTGGGGGTTTGCCGTTGCCGTTTCGGCGCTCACGGCGCTCTTGTTTGCGCCGCACGGCCTCTGAGCGCCGCTCTTTGGTCTTGTTCGAGGGCACACGCCCCGGATGTGCGGGCTGCTCTTGGTGGTGCTCCTCGAAGGCGCCGGGCGGCATGCCGAGCTCGAAGAACGCTACCTCGCGCTTGGCCCGCTCACCGACGCGCAACGGAACGATAGCCGCCCCTACCCCGGCGCCAACGTAGACCGCGCCCTTTGGATCCTCGGTGCCACGGGAACCGTACAGCCCGTGGATGTACTTGTGGCCGGCAAGCCTCCCAACGGAAAGCTCGTGAAGCCGCGCGACCGTCACCTGGCCGGCATGAGTGTGGCCCGAAAACACGAGTGGAACCCCAGCCTCCCAGAGCGCGTCGGCTTCTTCGGCGATGTGCGAAAGCCCGATCACCGGTTGGTCGGAGCGCAGGCCCTTCAGCGCGGCGCGGCGATCGGCATGTCCAGTGTAAGCGTCATCCAGGCCGAGGACTTGCAGCGGCTGATTCCTGATGGTGATCGTGGTGTACGCATTGTCGAGCACCTCGGCACCACCCCGTCGAAGTGCCTGTCGCACCGGTTCTGCGCCCGCCCAGTGGTCGTGGTTCCCGAGGACCGCGAAAACGGGCGCGTCGATCTTGCTGATCACGTCGGTTAGGTCGGCAAGGTACATCTGGCTGTGGCACACGAAGTCACCGCTGATGACGACGATGTCCGGCTTGCCGGCGTTCGTCATCGACACCGCGTCATACTGCACCTCCATCGGCGTGACGCGGCCGACGTGCAGATCGGTGAGGTGTCCGACCCGCACGTCTTCGAGGTGCTCGAGAAAGCACTCCGGACCCGCAAACCTGCGGATGCGAAACCCGCGCGACGTATCGTGCCAAGGGTCACGCTCCCGCAAAAGCTTCTTTCGAAACTTCCGAAGCCCTTCGATGGTGGCGGATCGGCTCATGTCTGCACCAATGTACTCATTTCGCTCAATGCCCGCACGAACCTGGCGGCGGGCGTTTTCGCGTCAATCTCGAAACGGGCACGTCTGGGCCCTGAGAGCGGCGCTGGTTCTTCTTGCGGCGGAACCGCCAGACGACATAGATGCCGGCGGCCACGACGATCAACCCTGCCATGATTTGCTGCCACGGCATACCCGAACCCTAGCCGAAACCCAGGAGCTGGCCGCCCTGATAGACGGCGAAAGAGGCCATGTATGCAAGTGCTGTCATGTACGAAAATAGGAACACCGGCCACTTCCAAGACCCGGATTCCCTTCTAACGACCGCAATTGTGCTCATGCACTGACAGGCGAGCAAGAAGAAGATCATGAGGGAAATCCCGCTTAGAGGCGTCATCACAGGAGTGCCGTCCGCGTGGCGCGCGTCCCGCAGAGCTTGCCGGAGGGGTGTGTTCTCCTCGTCGGCCTCGCCGATGCCGAAGACCACGCCAAGTGTGGAAATGAAGACCTCGCGAGCAGCAAACGCACCGATGATCCCCACTCCAATCTGCCAATCGAAGCCAATGGGCCGGAGCACAGGTTCGATGGCGTGACCGAACCTGCCGCCGAAGCTGTGGCCGAGCTGCTCCGCCGCCTCCTGCGAGTCGAGGGACCGGAGCGCTTCAGCCATGTCGGCGTCGGATGCCTCGGTCCGTTCGACCCGCTCGCGCTCTGCCGCGTAGTGCTCGGTGATGTCGGCCGATTTCGGAAACGACAGGAGAGCCCAGAGGAGGATGGTCATCGCCAAGATGATCGTCCCCGCATCGACGAGAAAGACACGCAACCGACGCCAAGCATTGAGCCACAGGATCTGCGCCGATGGCCACCGGTACGGCGGCATCTCGAGCACGAATGTCGGCGCGGGACCAGGGAGCACGGTGCGGCCAATGACCGCAGCCGCCGCGAGGGTGACCAGGACCGACAACGTGTACATCGAGAAGAGCGCAACCGCGCCAGCGCTGAACCAGCCGAGCGACTGTCCCGCGAAGACGGTGCCGACGACCAGGATGTAGACAGGAAGTCGGGCACTGCAGGACATCAAGGGAAGCGCCAACATCGTGACCAAACGGTCCCGCCGGCGTTCGATCGTGCGCGTGGCCATGACGGCGGGAATCGCGCAAGCGAACCCGGACAACAGGGGGACGAATGCCTTTCCGTGCAGCCCCACCCCTTTCATCACGCGGTCGATCACGAAAGCGACGCGCGCGAGGTACCCCGAATCCTCGAGGAATCCGACAAAAAGGAAGAGCATCAGGATCTGAGGGGCAAAGACGATGACGTTCCCCACGCCCGCGATGATACCCTCGACGACTAGGTCTTGGAGCACCCCCGCAGGAAGAATCACCGCGGCTTGCGCCTGCATCAAACCAGTCAGGCTCTCGATCGCGGCGATCAACGGCTCAGCCCCGGCAAAGAGCGCCTCGAAAATTCCGAGCATCACGGCGGCAAAGACAACCAGCCCTGCGACTGGATGTGTCAGCACGCGGTCGATGCGCTCGCTCCACGAAGGCCCCTGCCCCTGCGCAGAGCAGGCCTCGCCCAACGCGTCGTCGAGCCAGGCGTAGCGAGAAGAAATGATCTCCAGGTCGATGTTACGGCCGTGCGCGTCGGCGGCCTCGCGAATCTCGTGGACGGCCCGCCGTACATCGTCGGGGATCCCGCGAAGAGTGTCTTCACCGAGAGAAAGGAGGCACCAAAGCGCGAACACGTGGAGCTGGCTCGGAGCGGTCTCAGGGCGCCATTGGGCGACGACTGGAATGAGCTTCGCCACGTCGGCTTCGAGCTCCGGCGGGTACGGAACCTCTACCGGTTGTGCGCCGCTGCCTCGCGCTAGCTCCTCGTCGAGCGCAGCGAGCAGAGCATCCAAACCGCGCCGCTTGGTGGCAACCACCGGAACGACTGGCGCGCCAAAGAGCTGCGACAATCGCTCGGTGTCGATGTGAAGCCCAAGATTCTCCGCGGAGTCCATCATGTTGAGCGCAACGACGACCGAGACCCCGGATTCGATGAGCTGCAGCGCTAGGTAGAGGCCTCGCTGCAAGGTCGTCGCGTCTACGACGCAGATCACCGCCCTGGTCTCCCCTTCGATCAGTGCGTCGACCGCAAGCTGCTCCTCGGGGGAGCTCGCGGTCAGGCTGTACATCCCCGGCACGTCGACCAGCTCGATATCCCGCGCGCCGAGCCGCAGGCGCCCGCTCGTCCGGTCGACCGTCACGCCCGGATAGTTGCCCACGTGGGCGCTGCCGCCGGACAGAGCGTTGAACAGGGTGCTCTTGCCGGAGTTGGGGTTGCCTGCGATCAGGACCTGCGCGGGGGCTGCGTTGCCGCTCACACCGTTTCCTCGGAGCTCACGGCGATGTTGGCCGCCTCGGTACGCCGCAACGACAGGGAATAGTTGCGGACCCGCAGCTCGATCGGATCGCCGAGCGGCGCCACGCGGACCACCCGAACCGGGGTCCCAGGGAGAAGCCCCATCTCCATCAAACGCCGCGAGAGGCGGCGCTCAGTATCGATCGACGCGATCTTGGCGTGTTGCCCGAGGGGCAGATCGGCGAGCGAGAGCTTCATCTCTTACTGATAATGAATTTCTTTATCGTCGGCAACCACTTGGAATTTCCAGCGAAGTCCTTATAGAACCGGCCTACCCGCGCCTCAGAAGGAGAATCATGGCCACCACCGCGTTCAAGGGAGCTCCGGTTCAAACCAATGGCGATCTGCCTGCCAACGGCAGCGCCGCTCCGGACTTCCTCCTCATCGGAATCGACCTCAGCGAAAAGACGCTCGGCAGCTTCGAAGGGAAGAAGAAGATCTTCACGATCAACCCGAGCTACGACACGCCGGTCTGCCAAGCGACGGCGCGCGCTTTCAATCAACGCGCGGCAGGCCTCGACGACGTCGTCGTCCTCGTCGTCAGCCCCGACCTTCCGTTCGCGCAGCAGCGTTTCTGCATCGCCGAAGGCCTCGAGAGCGTGGTTCCGCTTTCGACCTTCCGCGGCAGCTTCCTCGAAGACTACGGCGTCAAGATGGTTGACGGCCCCATGAGGGACCTCGCCGCCCGCGCGATCGTCGTCGTTGACGAGCACGACAAGGTGGTCCACACCGAGCTCGTCGCGGACATCGTCCAAGAGCCCGACTACGACGCAGCCATCGCCGCCGTCAGTTAGACCGGTCTAGGATAACAGGCGCTGCGCTTCGGCGACGACGCGTTCGACCGTGATGCCATACTTCTCGTAGAGCTGCTTATACGGCGCCGATGCACCGAACTGTTCGATGGTGACGAACGCGGCGTCGTTGCCGACCCAGCGGTCCCAGCCCTGGCGAATGCCGGCTTCGACGACGACCTTGGCGGCGACGCCGCGTGGAAGGACTTCCTGCCGGTAGTCTTCCTCCTGCTGCTCGAAGAGCTCCCAGCACGGCATGCTAACCACGCCCACGGCGGCGCCTTCCTGCTCGAGCACGTCGGCTGCAGCAAGCGCGATCACGACCTCGCTGCCGGTGGCTACCAGGATCACATCGGGCCCGCCACCGCCGGCTTCACGCAGGGTGTAGGCCCCGCGCGCAGCCTTTTCGGCGCTCGCGACCGTGCTGCGATCGAGCACCGGCACGTTCTGCCGCGTCAACGCGAGCGCTGCTGGACCGTCCCACCGAAGGGCCGCCTTCCAGCACTCGCGCACCTCGTTCGCATCCGCCGGCCTGAACACAGCAAGCTGGGGAATCGCGCGTAGCGCGGCGAGGTGCTCCACGGGCTGGTGGGTCGGACCGTCTTCGCCAAGCCCAATGCTGTCGTGCGTGTAGATGTAGCGGGTGTGGAGCTTCATCAGCGCAGCGAGGCGGACCGAAGGTCGCATGTAATCGCTGAATATGAGGAAGGTCGCGCCGAATGGAATCACGCCGCCGTGAAGCGCCATGCCGTTCATCGCTGCACCCATCGCGTGTTCGCGAATGCCCCAGTCCACGTTGCGAGGAACGCCTTCAGCCCCAGGCAGGAAATTCGCAAGTCCCTTTAGGTGGCTGTTGTTCGAGCCCGCGAGGTCAGCGGATCCCGCGACCAGCCCCCCGATTTTGGCGGCCAGCGCGTTGAGCACGGCGCCACTTGCTTTTCGCGTCGCGATGCCCTTGAGGTCGGCCTCGAAGATCGGCAGGTCAGCGTCCCAGCCGGCGGGCAGCTCGCCAGCCAATGCCCCCTCGAGCTCGCTCGCGGCTTCCGGGAAGTCGGCCCGGTACCCTGCGAGATGCCCTTGCCATGCCTCGTAGCTCTTCGCCCCACGATCCCGAATCGCTTCCGCCGCTGCCGCGAGCTCGTCGGGCACGAAGAACAACGGCTCGGTCGGCCATTCCATGATCTGCTTGGTGGCGATGATCTCGTCTTCACCGAGCGGCGCTCCGTGCGCGCCCGATGTGTCGCGTTTGTTAGGCGAAGGATCGCCAATGATGGTGCGCACCCGAATGAAGCTCGGGCGATCGTCCGCGACTGCCGCCTTGGCAGCCCCAACCAGCGCCGTGAGGTCGTTGCCATCTTCGACGCTTTCGGTATGCCAGCCGTACGACGCGAAGCGCGCCAAGACATCCTCACTGAAGGTGAGGTCAGTCCTGCCGTCGATCGTGATCTCGTTGTCGTCCCAGAAGACGGTGAGCTTTCCAAGCCGGAGGTGACCGGCGAGCGACGCGGCCTCCGACGACACGCCTTCCATGATGTCGCCATCCGACGCGATGACCCAAGTGCGGTGATCGAAAAGTGTGTACCCCGGCTTGTTGAAGCGCGCGGCGAGATGCCGCTCTGCCATCGCCATGCCGACGCCATTCCCGACGCCCTGCCCGAGCGGGCCGGTCGTCGTCTCGACGCCCGGCGTGACGTGCAACTCCGGGTGGCCCGGCGTCAGACTTCCCCACTGCCGGAACTTGCGAATGTCATCCAAGGAGATCGCGTAGCCGCTCAGGTGCAGCAAGGCGTACTGAAGCATCGACGCGTGGCCGCAGGACAAGACGAACCGGTCCCGGTCCGGCCACTCGGGATTAGCCGGGTCGTGCTTGCGCAGCTCCGAGAAAAGCGCCCAACCGAGCGGCGCGAGCGCCATGGGCGTCCCGGGGTGGCCCGAGTTGGCGGCTTGAACCGCGTCCATGCTCAGACCACGAATGGTCTTGATAGCGAGCTCATCGAGCTTCGCGGGGTTCCCCATGCTCCTGTCCTCCTGGTTCGCGGGCCGGATCTAGCAGGCCGGGCGACAACGCAAAAGGTGCGCTGAGGGGTTTTGGGGCCACGGCTGGACATCACCCCAGATCGCCACTAACAACCCCGGACGCGGGCAGTCGATTGTTGACTAGTTCAATCGGGTTTGCCGCTCTGGCGACGCTCGCGCAGGAGGAATGGATGCCTCAGGTTTTCGTGCCCAAGGAAGTGGTGGAAGGCGAGACTCGGGTCGCTTGCACGCCAGAAACAGCGAAGCGCTACGTGAAAGAGGGCTTCGAGGTCGTCGTCGAGAGCGCTGCTGGCAAGCACGCCCACTTCACAGATGAGCGTTACCGCGAGGCGGGCGCCAAGATCGTCGCGGGCGCTGACGCGGATGCTGCCTGGGGAAGCGCGGACATCGTCTTCCGGGTCTACCCCATCACGCCCGACGAGGCGTCCAAGATCAAGGAGGGCGCGATCCTCATCGGCTTCATGTCGCCCCACAAGAACCTCGATTCGGTGCGGATTCTGCGCGACCGCAAAGTCAGCACCATCGCGATGGAGCTCGTGCCCCGCATCAGCCGCGCGCAGTCGATGGACGCACTCAGCTCGCAGGCTTCGATCGCGGGCTACCAAGCCGTCCTCATGGCAGCGACTTACCTCGACAAGTACTTCCCACTGCTGATGACCGCGGCCGGAACGATTCAGCCTGCCAAAATCGTCATCATGGGCGCAGGCGTCGCTGGGCTCCAGGCTATCGCAACGGCACGCCGGCTCGGCGCCGTGGTCGAGGTCTCCGACATCCGGCCCGCCGTCAAAGAGCAGGTCGAATCCCTTGGCGGGCGTTTCATCGACTTTCCGATGGACGAAAGCGGCGAAGGCGAAGGCGGCTACGCGCGGGAGCTCACCCCCGAGCAGCTCAAGGCCCAGCAGGCAATCGTCCGTCAAAAGGTCGTTGCCGCGGATGCCGTGATCACCACAGCACTCGTGCCAGGGCGCCCCGCTCCGAAGCTCATCACCGCGGACATGGTCGCGGACATGCGCGAGGGGGCAGTCATCGTCGACCTCGCGGTCGAGCAAGGCGGCAACTGCGAGCTATCGAAGAGCGGCGAAATGGTCAGCGAAGATGGCGTGAGCATCATCGGCCATCCGAACAGGGCCGCGTCGACCCCCGGAGACGCGAGCCTACTCTACGCCCGCAACATCCAGGCCCTTCTTCTCAGCGCAGTCACCGATGGAGAGGTCGTACTCAACCTCGAAGACGAGATTTTCGCCAACGCCCTACTCACCCACAACGGCGAAGTCCGGCACGGACCGACCGCCGAGGCCCTCTAGGAAAGGAGACCGACCATGACCATGGGACCTCTGCTCATAGGCATTTACGTGTTCGTGCTCGCTAGCTTCGTCGGCTTCGAGATGATCACCAAGGTGCCGCCGACGCTGCACACCCCATTGATGAGCGGTGCGAACGCCATCAGTGGCATCACCGTAGTTGGCGCAGTCGCTGCAGCGACGACAGGCGCCCCGACCGTGGCAAACATCCTCGGCGCGCTCGCCATCGTCACCGCGACCATCAACGTCGTCGGCGGCTTCCTGGTCACCGACCGCATGTTGCGCATGTTCGGGAAGAAGAAGAAATGAGCCAGGAAATCATTCAATCGACCGTTGTCCCGGCCATGTATCTCCTGTCGACGGTCCTCTTCATTTTCGGGATCAAGCGGCTCTCCAAAGTGAAGACCGCGCGGCGTGGCAACGCGCTCGCTGCCGTCGGCATGCTGCTCGCCATCATCGGTGCGCTTCTAGAGCTCGGCGTGGTCGACTACCGTTGGATCGCCGGCGGCATGGCGATCGGCACCATCATCGGCCTGCTGTTCGCCATTCGCGTGCAGATGACCTCGATGCCCGAAATGGTGGCGCTTTTCAATGGCTTCGGTGGCATTGCCTCCGCACTGGTCGCGACGTCGATCTACTGGGACCTTGTCGTGCAACGAGCGCCCGCTGGAAGGGTTTACGAAGCACTCGGCACCGACGAAGCCGTCACGGTCATGCTCTCGATCCTGATCGGCGGCATCACCTTCACCGGCAGCCTCATTGCCCTGCTCAAGCTTCAAGGGAAGCTGAAGAAGGGCCAGCCAATTCTACTTCCGGCACGGCACTACATCACATTCGGACTGCTCTTTGCGTCGTTTGCGCTGGGAGGGCTCGCCGTCGCGGCGGCAGCACCCGACTCGGTCATGTGGGTGCTTGCCCTTGGCGGGGTGTCCCTGATCCTCGGCATCCTTCTGACGATCCCAATCGGCGGCGCTGACATGCCGGTCGTCGTGTCGCTCCTCAACTCGTATTCCGGCGTGGCAGCATCGATGGCTGGCTTCGTCGTCGGTAACCCCGTGCTGATCATCGCAGGCGCCATGGTCGGTGCGGCGGGCCTGATCCTCACACAGATCATGTGCGTGGCGATGAACCGATCGCTCCTCAACGTCCTGGTCGGCGGCTTCGGTGTCACCGATGGTGCCGGTGGAGGCGGGGGAAGCGACGAGTACACCAGCGTGACCTCATGCGGCGCAGAAGAAACGGCCATGCTGCTCGAGAACGCGGAATCGGTCATCATCGTCCCAGGCTACGGCCTGGCGGTCGCGCAGGCACAACACGCGGTCCGCGAGCTCGCGGACATGCTCAAGGCGCGAGGCACGAAGGTCACCTACGGGATTCATCCGGTCGCGGGACGCATGCCTGGACACATGAACGTCCTTCTCGCCGAGGCTGACGTCCCCTACGAGGAGCTCCTCGAGATGGACGTGATCAACCCCGAGTTCAAGAACACCGACGTGGTGATCATCCTCGGCGCGAACGATGTGGTAAACCCCGCCGCCACCAAGGACCCCTCCAGCCCGATCGCGGGCATGCCGATCCTCAATGCCCACGAGGCCCGCTCGGTCTTCGTCGTCAAACGAAGCCTCAGCCCTGGCTACGCAGGCATCAAGAACGAGCTCTTCGAGTACGACAACACGATGATGGTGTTTGGAGATGCCAAGAAGGTGCTGCAGGACTTGATTGGTGAGGTGAAGGATCTTTGAGGGGGGCGGTGGTGCTGGGCTGCGAACGTGGTTTGGTTTAGTTACATCCGACCCGCCCACCCCCACCCGTAATCCTCCCTGCCGCGGCACTCGCTTCGCTCTGCCTTGGCGGCGCTCTGCGCCGGGCTTCGCCCTGCGGGCTCGCGCTGCCGCGCATGGCTTGGGGCGGTCTGTTGCTCTTGGGGTGCGGGCGACCGCGCCGACGGCCCCAAAGTCAGCCGGTACGTGCCCGGCGCAGGCTGGGAGCCACCCACCGCGCTTCGGAGCGGCTGGAGTCACCGCAACCAGGCTCCGTTGGGCATGGATGAGCACGGGCGGAGCCTGGTGGGAACGCTCCGCCACAGCCCTGATGTCGGCTGGGGCTTACTGGACTTCGCACCCCACTCGAACGCGAGCGTGGCGATTGCCAACGATCGCCGGGCACTCGTCGCGTGGCGCCAGGGTGAATGGATTCTCGGCAGCAGGCTCCCCCTAGACGGCGAGTGGGGCCCGCCCGAGACCATCGGGGCAGGGATGACTGGGTCGCTCAGCGGCGCCGATCTCTCGGCATCGAAAAGCGTGGGCGTCATGGACTCGAATGGGATCGATCTCGCAATCAACGCGAGCGGCGAACTCATGGTCGTCTGGCACACGGTGGGCAGTCCAAATTACAACCCCCCCCCCACACACCCTGGAGATTCAGCATCTGGGCCAATCGTTTCGAGCCGGGTGTGGGCTGGGGCACTCCTACTCCACTCTCAACCAACGAAACCAACGACGCCTACTGGCCTCGAATCGACATGGACGAACTCGGCCATGGGATCGCCGTCTGGCACGAAGCAAGCGGCTACGGACAAGACCCCGCCCGCGTGTGGTGGAGCCGCTACGAAGAGACCGCGGTCGCCCGCCCCCCAACCCAACGTCCCCACCCCTCAAGACATGCGCGGCAGCGCAAGCCCGAAGGGCGAAGCCCGGCGCAGAGCGCCGGCCAAGCCGGCGCGAAGCGCCCGGCGCGGCAGGGAGGATTACGGGTGGGGGTGGGCGGGTGGTGTAACTAAACCAAACCAGGTCTGCCCCCGAGCACCCCCCCCCTGCACCCGCCCGCGGCAGCGCAAGCCCGAAGGGCGAAGCCCGGCGCAAAGCGCCGCCAAGCCGGCGCAGAGCGCCCGGCGCGGCAGGGAGGATTACGGGCGGGGGTGGGCGGGTGGTGTAATTAAACCAAACCAGGTTGGCCCCCGAGCACCCCCCCCCTGCACCCACCCGCGGCAGCGCAAGCCCGAAGGGCGCAGCCCGGCGCAGAGCGCCGGCCAAGCCGGCGCGAAGCGCCCGGCGCGGCAGGGAGGATTACGGGTGGGGGTGGGCGGGTGGTGTAACTAAACCAAACCAGGTCGCCCCACCAGCACCCCGCCCCCCAAGGCATCAACCCGACTAATTATCCCGGAAGTCCGCAGCCCCCGGAGCGGCACTGCCGTAGTAGTCGGACTCCGCGAGGTCATCGAACCGCGTGTACTCGTGGAAGAACCGGACTCGGCACGTACCGGTCGGGCCAGAGCGCTGCTTGCCGATGATGATCTCGGCGATGCCGCGATCCTCGCTGTCCTGGTTGTAAACTTCGTCGCGGTAGATGAACCAGATCGTATCGGCATCCTGCTCGATGGCGCCGGACTCACGAAGGTCGGAAAGCTGTGGCCGCTTGTCCTTCGCGCCACGCGACTCGACGCCGCGGTTGAGCTGTGAGAGCGCCATCACCGGCATCTCGAGCTCCTTGGCGAGCGCCTTCAAGCTTCGGCTGATCTCGCTGATCTCCTGCTCGCGCGAATCATTGCGCGATCCTGAGCGCATCAGCTGTAAATAGTCGACCACGATCAAGCTGAGGCCGACCTCGGACTTGAGGCGGCGGGCTTTGGCGCGTAGCTCGATCATCGAGATCGCCGGCGTGTCGTCGACCCAGATCGGCATCTCGCTCAGCGTGCCCGCGGCGTCCGCAAGCTTCGGCCAGTCGTCCTTTTGGAGCTGCCCGGTGCGAATGCGATTGCCATCGACGCGCGCTTCGCTTCCTAAAAGACGGCGAACGAGTTGCCCTTTGGGCATCTCTAGCGAAAACACCGCAACCGGCGACCCGCTCTTCTTGCACGCGTGGTGCGCGACGTTGAGCGCCAACGAGGTCTTACCCATGCCGGGACGCCCTGCGACGATGATGAGATCGCCGGGGTGCATGCCAGCGGTCATCTTGTCGAGTTGCTTGTAGCCCGTGGGCAAGCCGGTAATCGCTTCGCCGCGGTTGGCCGTTTCATGGATCTCCTGAAACGTCCGCATCACGACATCCTTCACGTGCTCGTAAGGATTTCGAGCACGTTCCCTGCCGACCGCGAAAATCGACGACTCGGATTGATCGAGATACTCGTCGATAGGCCCGTAGTCCCCGTAGCCCCGCGAGACCACCTCGTGACATGCCAGAATGAGCGCCCGAATGACCGACTTCTCTCGGATGATCTGCGCATGTGCCTGGATGTTCGAGACGCTCGGGATGGTGTTGCTGAGCGAGAGCAGATACTCGTCGCCCCCGATCGATGCGAGCTTCCCGCTGTGGACCAGCACCTCTCGAAGCGTGACATGGTCGACCGGTTGGCCACGGCGAGAGAGCTCGGTCATCGCCTCGAAAATCTTGGCGTTGGCGTCGCTGTAGAAGTCGTCGATGGATAGCGTCTCGACGACGATGTTCATCGCCTGGTTCTCGAGGAGGATCCCGCCGAGCACTGCGCGCTCCGCCTCGAGCGCGTTCGGGGGGACCTGCCCGGCTTGTTGCGATGAAGTGATGACCCGTGCTCCCTTCCGAGTCTTCTTCTAGCTCTTACGGTGGCTGAGCGGAAGCGCTATCGCACTAGTGTGTGATTCAAGAAGTAGTGGGAGAGCCGCACACTTCGCGCGGGTCTTCACTTCGAGCTTCACGGTTGCCGTCAAGCCATACGGTAGCTTCACGCCAACCTCGTAACTGCCCACCTCTTTGATGACTTGATCCGGCAT
>PVMK01130756.1_pt1 | contig 16832 bp, 17 predicted proteins | sample 1853481 | NCBI WGS metagenome assembly PVMK01 (sample SAMN08533507, study PRJNA380276) | Marine sediment metagenome, whole genome shotgun sequencing project.
TACGATCTAACGATGATGGCCGAACAGCTGGACGTGCATTGGAAAGCGGCCGCTCACTCGGCCGGACTCGCGGTCTCAAGCCAGGAGAGGAATTTCCCGACCGCATTCTGTCGGCGAAGGGTGCTGACGCGCACCCGCGTTCCGTCTACGGCTTCGTCTGCCCAAGCGGAAATGGCCAGCCGGCTCCGGAAAGTGGCCACTGTCACGTGGCGATCGCTCTCGTCCACAACAGTGGCTGCGAAAACGGAATCCTCCCCTGTGAAAAACCGGCGCGCCTCGTCCAGAACCTGGGCAGGAGTCAATAGTGTGGTGGTCTCTGTGATCATGCGTCGCTCACGTAGAAATTGGCCTTGACGCCGTCCCAACGTCGCGAATAAATTTGCGTTCGTGGAGGTTCGTGTTGCCCGCCCTCCGAAACGCGCTGAGCCGGAAGCTAGCGCTCGGACGAAGCTCCAACAATCAGCCGGATCTCGGGGGTTCCACATGCGCTTCTCAAAGAACATCTCTTCTCTCGTTCCGTCTCCTACCCTGGCGATCAGCGCACGGGCCAAGCAGATGCGAGCAGCCGGGGAGTCGGTCATAGACCTGTCCGCCGGAGAACCTTCGTTCCCCACTCCGGATGTGGGCATCGCGGGGGGCGTGGATTTCGTCCGCTCGGGCAAGTCCGGATACCCGCCGACGCCAGGCATCCCCGAGCTCAGATCTGCGGTAGCAGACTACATCAACGAATCCACGGAGCTCGCGTCGATCGAGCCGGCAAACGTGATCATCTCAGCGGGAGTCAAGCAAGCGCTGTTCAATCTCTCCTTCTGCCTTTTCCAGGAGGGCGATGAGGTCATGGTTCCCACTCCCTACTGGCCGACGTATCTGGCGGTCGTTCAGCTCGCGGGAGCCCTTCCCATAATCGTCCCGCCGGCCTGGGACGAAGGTTTCCGTATCGACATCGACGATCTGGAGAGACTGCGGCCTCCAGCCTCGAAGGCGCTCTTCCTCAACTCTCCAGGCAACCCGAGCGGCGGTGTGTACGACCGAGACCTGATGGAGCAGTTGGCCGCATGGGCCCGGGAAAACGACGTGTGGATCGTGTCCGACGAGATCTACCGGCGCCTGTACTACCAGGGAGATTCCGCCCCCTCGATCTATGACGTCGCCCACGCCGCTGACCCCGTCGTACACCTCGACGGCGTATCGAAAGCCTTCTCGATGCCGGGCTGGCGCATCGGCTATACCGCAGCGCCCACGGAGCTCATTCAGAAGATGTCCGCCCTGCAGAGCCAGACGACATCCGGCGCCGCCGGCCCGTCACAGCATGCGGCCGCCTCAGTCCTCGCTTCGCCCGAGCGTGACCACATCGTCCGTGGCTTCAGGGACATCCTGCACCGCCGCCGTGATACGGCGGTCGAGGCCCTCCGGGACGTGCCCGGACTGGAGGTTCGGGTGCCTGCGGGAGCCATTTACCTGTACGTACGCCTTACGGGATCGGAGGACTCCCTGGAAGTCGCCGAGAAGCTGTTGGTGGAAGCAGGTGTCGCTTCGGTGCCGGGCGAGCCATTTGGAACGCCCGGCTACCTGCGGCTGAACTACTCGGTGGCGGACGACGAACTGGCCGAGGGCCTCGCCCGCATAAAGACCTTCTTCTCCTGACTCGATCAATCGCTGCGGCCGTCCCGGAACACCGAGCGGCCGCAGCGTTCCCCTCCATCTCGACTCAGGCGGACTCCTCCACCTGCTTCTTGAACAGGCGGGACGGCTTGAATACCGGTACGGCGCGCGCCGGCACCGCGACGGAGTCGCCCGTCCTCGGATTGCGGGCGATGCGAGGCTTCCGATTCCTGACCTTGAAAGTCCCGAAGCCCCGGATCTCGATGTGCTCACCGTTGGCGATCGCCTGTTTTACAGCGTTCAGAAACGCATCGATCACGGCTGCGCAGTCCTTCTTCGTTACGCCCGGCCCGATCGCTTCGTGTACCTGTTCGACGAGGTCAGCCTTGGTCATGTCAACTCCCTCTTCGCCGGTGGTTGATGGTCCGACCTGGCCCCTGACGGGGTATGATCACGGCCATTGATAGCGGAGTCTCGGACCGGCCAGAGACCGATCGAGGATGCTCCTCACGATGAGGTGCAGTCTCGACTCCTCCACTCCGCGGATTATGTCCCAGAATCCCAGACGTCGCTCCGCCGGCCGCACGGTACGCGGATTCTCTCCGAGTCCCGCCATCCGGCCGGCCACGTCCACTGCTTCGCGCAGCGTCGCCGTCCGATCCACGAGTCCGGCCCGGGCGGCCTGCGCTCCCGACATCACGCGTCCATCCGCGAGTGACGCTGCCTGCTCCCGCCCCAGCTCCCTGTTCTCGACGACGGCCGCAAGGAACTGGTCGTAGACGTCGTCCACCAGGTCCTGGAGCACTCGCCGCTCCTCGTCCGTGAGATCCCGGACAGGCGAGCCCAGGCCCTTCAAGTCACCGCTCTTCACGACTTCCAGCCCGACGCCGACCTTTCGCAGGAGCTCCCCGGCGTTCGGGAATTGCATAATCACGCCAATGGATCCCGTGAGGGCACTCGGCAGCGCCAGAATGCTGTCGGCACCCAGGGCGACGTAGTAGCCACCGGACGCGCCGATCTCTCCGATCCACGCCACGACGGGTCGCTCATCTTCGTCCCGCAGACGAGCGAGCTCGGAGTACATGCTCTGGGCCGCCCCCGCGACGCCACCCGGGGACCGTATCTCTATGACGAACCCACGGACGGACTCGTCCTCGCGGAACCGCTTGAGCCGCTGGAGAAACGTCCCGTCCGATTCGATCACGCCCGTGACCGGGATGATCGCCACCCGATCTGAGGAAACGAAGGGGACGTGTCCCCCGAGCATCAGGCGACCGACCACGGCTGCGCCGATCGCGAAGAACGCTAGAAGAATAGCAATGCTGAGAACCGTCGTGCGACGCTGCACGTCAAGTGGCTCCCGCGTGCGGAGATGAGCCTCCATGGTGGGGATGCTGCCGCTGGATACACGGGCCGGCCCGCGTCCGCGGCGCCCCCAGACCGGTGGAAACTAGCGCCGTGCCCGAAACCGTGTCAACCGGTTGGCACCGCAGAAGTTGCGTCCATCGCTTCGACGACCGCCGAAACAGGTACCGGCTGTCGTGCGGGCCCGGGGCAGCCTCGGGATGATACTGGACCGCAAACACCGGTCGCGACTCGTGGGCCAGCCCCTCCACGGTCCCGTCGTTGAGGTTCCGGTGAGTGACTCTCAGCTCCACCGCACCCTCCGCCAAACCCTCTATTTCGGCTATCGCAAAGCCGTGGTTCTGTGAGGTGATCTCGATTGCGCCCGTGTCGAGGTTGCGTACCGGGTGGTTCCCTCCCCGGTGTCCGTACGGCAGCTTGTACGTCCGCCCGCCGAACGCCCGTGCGATCAACTGGCAACCGAGGCATATCCCGAATACCGGTACCCCTGCATCGCTGACGGCCCGGACGGTCTCCGCCGCACCCGGCACCGCAGCGGGGTCTCCGGGGCCGTTGGATACGAACAGGCCCGCCGGTCGCCGTTGCAGGATTCCCTCAGGTCCGACGCTCGCCGGCAGCACCTCGACTCGATAACCCTCCGCGGCTATCAGGTCGAGACTGCGCCGCTTCACTCCGTAGTCCAGACAGACGACGACACCTCTCTCCGGGCCGCGGGCCTGGACCGAATACGGTTCGGTCGTCGACACGCCGGTCGCCAGATCGAGGCCTTCCATGACCGGGTGAGAGGCGAGCCGCTCCAGACCCTCCTCGATCGAGAGGGAGGCGGAAGCGATCAGCGCGCGCATCGTGCCTCTGTCTCGGACGTGCCTGGTGATCGCCCGTGTGTCTGCGCCGGTGAGCGCGGAGATCCCGTGTGTCGTCAGATACTTCTCGAGCCCCTCCGTAGCTCGCCAGCCGCTCGTTACCCTCGACATCTCCCGCATGACGAAGCCGGCGACCCAGGGCCTGGATGCCTGCTCGTCCGCCGGCGTGACCCCGTAATTGCCTATCATGGGAGCGGTCATTACGACGATCTGTCCTGCGAAGGACGGATCCGTGAGCACCTCCTGGTAGCCAGTCAGATTGGTCGTAAACACCAACTCGCCGGCGGTATCGTTGGCCGCGCCTGCCAACCGACCCGGCCACGTCTTGCCATCTTCCAGAAGAAGGTACCCGTTCAGATCTTGCGTGAGGGTCACCGCCGGCATCCAATTGAGGTTCACGATCACGTCGACACATTGCGGAGCGCTATGGCATCCGATCTGGTTTATATCTACGCGGACGAATCCTGCCTCGGCAACCAGCGACAGGACGTTGCCCGGCCCGGGGCCGCTGCTGGCATGCTCGAGCGGTTCGACGGTCGGAAGGGCTGGTACCGAAGAGATTTCGCCGCGTTCGAACCCGACACGACGAACAACCGAATGGCGCTGTTGTCGGCCATACTCGGCCTGTCGGCCCTCAAGAGGCCCTGCGACGTCGTATTCACGTCCGACAGCCAGTACCTCGTGCGCGGAATGAAGGACTGGGTGCACGGGTGGGCCCAGAGAGGCTGGAAGCGCAAGGGCGGGCCGATCGAAAACCTCGATCTGTGGCGACGCCTCGTCGCCGGTGCGGCCATGCACCGGGTGGAGTGGCGCTGGGTACGGGGACACGCCGAGCACCCGAAGAACGAGTACGCCAACGACCTGGTCGTCGCCACGGCCAGGTCAGGCAAAGCCCCGGCCGGTCTCGTGTCCTCTGGTTTTGACGAATGGTTGGCGGAGCAGGTGGATCTTGGCAGATTCGTCGGCTACCTGGACCTGCCGCCGGACGAGCCGTTCAAGCCGGATCCCGCCTTGTCAGCAGGGCCCTGAGTTCGTTACCAGCAGGTCCCTGAATTGGCCTGCGTCAGTCGCCTTCGGGATCCTCTTCGGGGGAGCCGGTCTCACTTTCCGCTGGAGCCTGAACCGGTACCGGGGTGACCTGCGTTCCCTGCCCCTCCATCTCCAGAACGGATGCGGGCGGTGCCGCCCGCTGTCCGACGTCCTGGCGGAGGATCGACTCCGGCGTGGAAGATTGACGGGCCGACAGAACGGCCAGCGTTAGCGCCAGCACCAGGAAGGCGCCTCCTCCGATCCAGGTGGCCCGCGTCAGGAAGTTGGCAGCCTGCCGTCCTCCTATGAACGAATCCGTGGACGACGAAGCCCCCCCGAACTCGGCCGCCAGACCGCCGCCCTTACCGGACTGCAGCAATACGATCAAGACCAGCATGAACGCGATGATGCTGATCAGAGCCGTCAGTAGCGTAAACATTCCGCCTCTTCCTCGCGTGACAAAAAAGGTGCGGGCCTCCTGACAGGGCCCGCACCAACTGCGAAATTAGGGATTCCCGCGAACGGAGTCAACGTCTAAGACGCCCACGCCTTCCTCCCTGCCCTCAACGTCCAGCCGAGCAGATCGCCGCGAAGCCTTCAGGATCCAGACTGGCGCCGCCGACCAGGACCCCGTCGACTCCGTGCGCCGAGAGCAACTCGTCGATGTTGGCCGGTTTCACACTTCCACCGTACAGAATGACCGCGTCCGCAGGACCGCCGCGCATCTCGATCTCGCGTCGCACGACCGCGTGCGCCGCCGCCGCGTCATCCGCCGACGCCGTACGCCCGGTGCCGATAGCCCAGACTGGCTCGTACGCATATGTGAGACCCGCGATGCCGTGGCCGTCCAACGTGTCGAGGACTGCCTTGATCTGCCGCGACAAAACGGTCTCCAACTGGCCCGCCTCGCGCTCCTCGAGCGTCTCGCCCACACACAGGAGGGGACGGGTGTCAGACTCGAGAATCCGGTTCACCTTCGTCGCCACCGTCGCGTCGTCGTCGCCGAACTCACGCCTTCGCTCCGAATGACCGGCCAGCGCCCAACCAACGCCCGCCTCCTTCGCCATCGCGGCCGACACCGCGCCCGTGTGGGCCCCCGACACAGCCTCGTGAACATCCTGAACGCCCAGCTCCAGATCTGGCCGACCCTCAGATGCGTCTTGAAACGCGGCGACGCTGATGGACGGCGGAAAGAACACGACCCGGGCGTCGTCACGCGGAGCGTAAAGTTCGGCGAATGCCGCAACGAACTCCGACGCTCCGCGCGGACCCAAGTGCATCTTCCAGTTAGCCGCGAACATCGGTCGTCTTGAATCGTTCATAGTCCTTCAGGCCGAATCCAGGACTTCGATCCCCGGGAGTGTCCCCTTCGCCAGGTACTCCAACGATGCCCCACCACCGGTCGAAACATGTGAAACCGAATCGGAAAGACCGGCCTGGCGGATCGCACTGGCCGAGTCACCGCCACCAATGACCGTGAACCCACCACCCGCCGTGCAGTCGGCCACCGCCCGAGCGACCTCGACGGTACCGGCATCGAAACCGTGCCTCTCGAACACGCCCATGGGCCCGTTCCAGAACACCGTCGCGGCATCGCGCACGATCGCTCCAAACGCGGTGCGAGTATCCGGACCGATGTCCAGCGCGGCCAGGTCAGACGGAACGGAACTCGCGGCCACTACAACGGCCGCGGTCGCATCCGCTGCATCCGGCGGCGCCACGATGAGGTCGCTCGGCAATCGCAGCTTGTCCGCACCGGTATCCAGGAAGTGCCGTGCCGTGGAAACCGCTTCTTCCTCGACAAGCGACAGCCCGGTGCTCGCCCCGCTGGCGACAAGAAAGGTGTTCGCCATCGCACCGCCGATGAGCACAACATCAGCGCTTTCCAGAAACGTCTCCAGAAGGCCGATCTTGTCGACGATCTTGGCGCCGCCGAGGATCACGACGAACGGCCTGCGTCCGGCCCCGCGCAGGGTGTTCAGGGCTTCGAGTTCCTTCTGGACCAGGAAACCGGCGACAGCCGGTCGAAGGAATTCCGTGACTCCGACCACGGACGCGTGGGCCCTGTGCGTACTGCCGAAGGCGTCGTTCACGAACAGATCGCCGAGCCGCGCGAACCGGGCCGCGAGATCGAGGTCGTTGTTCGTCTCACCGGGAAGGAAGCGCGTGTTCTCCAGCAGCAGCACTTCGCCGCTTGGAAGTGCCTCGATCGCATCCACCGCTTCACTCGAGTCGGTCGACGTAACGAACCTCGCCGGCGCCCCGAGCAGCTCAGCCAATACCGGAGCCACCGGCGCCAGAGACAAGCGAGGCACCACCTGACTGCTCGGGCGTCCCAGATGCGACAGGAGGACCGGCCGACCGCCATGGTCCATCACGTATCGGAGGGTGGGGATCGTAGCCTCAACGCGGGTCACGTCGCCGACCGACCCATCCTCATTCAGTGGGACGTTATAGTCCACTCGCATCAGGACCCGGCGCCCTTCCAGCTCAGAAGGCTCCAGGTCTCTCAAGCCCTTTCTCGGCACGCTTCGTCCTCTCGTCCTGGCAAGTTGCCGAACCAGCCTCGCCTAAAGACTCTGCCCGATGTAACGAGCGAGGTCCACGCAGCGCATGGAGTAGGCCCACTCGTTGTCGTACCACGAGATCACCTTCACGAGCCGGCCTGCGACGACCGACGTGGACGGCCCGTCAATAATGGAACTGTTCGGGTTGCCCACGTAGTCCACCGAAACGAGAAGGGTCTCCTCGTATGCCAGTATGCCCTTCATGCTTCCTTCGGCGGCACGGCGATACGCGTCGTTGACTTCCTCGACCGTCGTATCCCGGCCAAGGTTCGCGACGAGATCGACTATGGAAACGTTGGGGGTCGGCACGCGCATGGCCATTCCGTCGATCTTGCCCTTGACTGCCGGTATCACCAGCCCGGTCGCCTTGGCGGCCCCTGTCGTCGTTGGATGATCGAGACCGCAGCCGCTCTCGCGCGCCTGAGGTCCTTGTGTGGCAGATCCAGGATGCGCTGGTCATTCGTGTAGCTGTGCACCGTAGTCATGAGGCCGCTCTCGAAACCGAACTCGTCCACCAGCACCTTTACGGCCGGCGCAACGCAGTTGGTCGTGCAACTGGCGTTCGAGATGATGTCGTGTCTCGCGGGATCGTAGTCGTCTCCGTTCACTCCCAGCACGATCGTTACGTCCGGGTCCGGCGCCGGAGCGGTGATCACGACCTTTCGCGCCCCGGCGTCCAGGTGCTTCGACGCGTCCGACCGCTTGCGGAACAGGCCGGTGGCCTCGAACACGATGTCCACGCCGAGTTCCGACCACGGGAGCTCCGCTGGATCGCGCACCGAGAGGACGTCGAACCGCTCACCGTCGATGACCAGTGCGTTGCCGTCCACCTGGACGTCGCCGTCGTACGTGCCATGCACCGAGTCGTATTTGAACAGATGTCCCAGCGTTGCCGCATCCGTCAGGTCGTTAATGGCCACGAGATCGAGCTCGCCCATTCCCTCCTGCAGCGCCGAGCGGAGGATGTTTCGTCCGATCCGCCCGAAACCATTGATCGCGATCTTGACCGACATCTGATTGACTCCGGTCTGAGGATTCCCTGATTGAAGGAACCATAGCTTGCACGCGGCGAGTGTCGTGCACAAGCCCCGTCCGCGAGGAGCCTGTCCGAGTAATGGGGTGCGGCCGCGCACCGGGGGCTTACGCGACTTCAGCGTAGGAACGACGACGAGTCGTAGCAGGGCTACGGCGAGGAGGAGAGACACCAAATCAACCGCGTAACCACCATGTGCCCTTCGGGTTAGGGCGTCACAGGTCCATTACTCGGACAGGCTCCCGCAGGAGAATCAGCCCACTTCGAGCACCGGCGCGGTTCTGGCGAAACTCACGGCGCCGAGGCACTCCAGCCCGGCTGCCTCGAGCGCCGCCGCGCAGGCTCCCGCCGTGGAACCCGTCGTAATCACATCGTCCACGACCACCGCCGCCAGCGCGCTCATTTCAGGCTCGCACTCGGCCCCGTCCGTCCCCATAAGCGTGTACGACACCAGTCCCTCCGCCGCACCAGGATCGATCGCGTAGGCACCTGCCGCTCTGCGCTCCCGCTGCCGTCGCCCGAGTCTTGCCTGTGACGGACCGCCGCGCACCCGGCACAGCACGTCAGCTACCTCCCAGCCCGTCAACTCGGACAGGGCGTCGGCCAGGAGCTCAGCCTGATTGAAACCGCGCTCCCTGCGTCGGGCCGGAGCAAGTGGAACGGGAACGAGGATAGGATGAGGGGAATCAACGACCCGGTGCACGGCCGGCAGCATACGAATCGCCATGAATCGCGCGAGCTGGGTCCAGCCCCTGTACTTGAGACCGCGAACGATCCGGGCAGCAGCCCCATCGTGCAAACAGGCCGAGGCCGTCCGGCAGAGATGGGGAAGCCAGCTTTCGCATTGAGAACATCCCGCGGCTCCAGCCTGCTCGACGACTCGCGTAATCCCGCACCGAGGGCACAGGGGCAGTGGAATCGGCGCCACCCTCGACGCGCACAGGTCGCAGATTGGAGACCGATCAGCGGAGACCGCTACGCCACACGCGGCGCACCCGCACGGGACTACCGCGTCGCAGAAATCGGCCAGCCAACCGGCGAGCCCTCGGATAGTCCCGACCGTCACCCTGCGGACCCGAGATTCAGACCACCCTTGCCGCCGCCCACATGGTGTCCGTCGTCCCCTCTTGAATGCTCTCCACACCGAACCAGCGCTCGAGGCTCAGCACGGCCTGCCGGACGAGCATCGAGAGACCGTCCTTGCGGGCACTCCAGCGAACTCCGCCGCCCGGGTCCACTCCGTGCCTCCCCGGCCGTACACGAGATCGAAGGCGAACCGTACTCTCACGTCGCCGAACGATAGCGGCGGCAGATCAAAGGGCTCGAGACCCAGGCTCGTGGAGTTCACCACGAGATCATAGTCATAGGTAGTCCGGATCCAGGCGGCACGGCAACGGTCCGGGCGATCTCCTCCAGTCCCAGTTCTTCGATCAGTCTCTCGGCCCGCTCGGCGGTACGGTTGGGAATGGCCAGACGCCTGACCCCGGCCGTCTCACAGGCGACGGCCACCGCCGTGCCGCCCCACCGGCGCCCAACAGAAGCACCTTCGCGCCAGCCAGGTCGAGGCCGTCCAGGTCCCGCGTGGCGTGCAGGAATCCCCGACATCGGTGTTGTCACCAACCAGGCGCCCGAGTCATCCAGCCAGAAGCAGTTGCACGCTCCCGTTCGCTTCGCGTACGGCCGGACAACATCCACGATTCGAGCGGCGTCTTCCTTGTGCGGAACCGTCACGTTCCGCCGCCGGTGGCAGCCAGGTCGCGCATCTCCCGGGCGAGCGCTCCGGGTCTCCTCCGGGGACCCGGACCGCCTCGTACGAAGCTTCAATGCCAAGATGGACGAATGCAGCCCGGTACATCGAGGGTGAGAGCGAGTGGGCTACGGGATCGCCCAGCAGGCCGTACCGCCGTGAGACCCCGGTCATCCGTCCCCGGAGAGGTCGTCGAGGATCCCGGCCACGCACTCCTCCAACAGCCGGGCCGTCTCCTCGTAAGCGGCTTCATCTCCACCATGGGGATCCGACACCGGAGCGCCGTGGAGATCGTGCTCGGACGGGAGGAAGTCCGTGGCCAGTGCGGCCGTGATCTCGTGAACGTACCGGTCGGGAGCGCCGGACGTGTGACGGACTCATGCCCACCACCAGGTCCACTCCCGCCAGGCTCTCGGCACCGAGACGACGAGACCGATGCCTGAAAGGTCCGCGCCTCGCCGGGCCGCGGCCCGCAACGCGTGCCCCGTGGCCGGCGTACCTGCCACGGCGAAAGTCCCGGCGGAAGCCACGGGCAGCTCGCGACCCCGGAGCCGGGCTCCCCGTCGTGTGAACGCCTCCGCCAGAGGGCTCCGACAGGTGTTCCCCGTGCACACGAACAGGACCGAAGTCATGAACGCCGCATCACGCAGGCAGTCCAGAATCGATTCTGCCGGCAACGCTCCCTCTCGAAGCACGGCAGGCTCAGCGCCCGCCAGAGACACCAGCGTGGAGGGAGGAGGACCTGGCAGATCGCCTGCATTGACAAGCAGGATCGGTATTCCCGCGTCCGGCATTCGATCCAGGTTCCGTTTCGCCTCGACGCTCGTCACGGCAGGAGACTCGCCCGCCCGGTTGAGGCTGGTCGAGCTGATCGGAGCTCCCCAGGCTCGGAGGATGAGCCCAAGCACGGGGTGGCCCTCGACCCTCACGGCGACACCCGTCCCGGTGCCATCGTCCAGCACGAGGGTCAGGGGACCCGGCCAGAAATTATCCGCGAGCACCTCCGCCCAGGGATTCCACTCGAGATCCGGGAAGGAGCTCTGGATAGCCGTCGCGTCCGCAGCAATCCGAACGAGGGGAAACTCCTCGACCCCACGGCCCTTCAAGGCGGCCACGCGAGAGTCCACCTCGGGCAGGCAGGCGCCGCCGATACCGTACACGGTGTCGGTCGGGTGTGCCAGTATGCCCTGCGTGCACAGAACCTCTACGGCAAGCTCCACGACCCGTGCCAGGCTCGCCGGCTCGCCTGATGCCGGGACCTCCTCAAACCGAGCCAATCAGCCCGTTCCGTTCCGCGGGCGGTCGAACCCTGCCCGAATCAATCAGCCACTCAGCCAGCGCGAGGTCTTCGGCCGTCGTGATCTTCACGTTGTGCGGGTCTCCCTCGACGGCCACCACTCGGTAACCCTGCACCTCGCAGAGGGCCGCATCATCCGAAGCGGCTCGCGAGGTTCGCTCTGCCCAGGCGTGCACCTCGCGAATCAGTCGAGCGCGAAATCCCTGAGGAGTCTGTGCTCTCGCGAGTCTCGAACGATCGACGGTTTCCAGAACCGCGCCCCTCTCCAGGCGCTTGATCGTGTCCACGACGGGAAGCACGGGAAGGGCCGCGCCCTCGTCGGCCGCCGCCGCCAGAACCCTCTCGATCACTGCAGCCGTCACGAAGGGACGGGCCGCGTCGTGAATGAGCACGAGATCCGAGTCGGCAGACACAGCATCGACGCCGCGACCGGCGCTTTCCCTGCGCGAGCTCCCCCCTGCACAGCATCTTACGCCCGCTCCAACGAGCCAGCCGGGAGGGCTCTCCACCATCCCGGCAGGCAGCACGACGACGACCTCACCGACGGAGGGGTGCTCGACCATGGAGCGCACGCTCCACAGTAGCAGCGGGATCCCTCCGAGAAGCAGGAACTGCTTGGGAGTCCCCAGGCGTTCGCCCTTCCCCGCTGCCACGACCACTGCCGCCACCTTCATGGGGCCGCCTCTCGCACCAGGAGGTCCGCAATCTCTCTCACTTGCCTGATGAACAACACGTCGGCGTTCCCTCTCAGCTCACGCTCGAGAGCTGCGGGTGCCACGATCTTGGTGAGCTTGGCCCCACGAGCGGCGCGGAGCCTGGCCTCACCGTGCGACACGCCGCGCACCTCTCCCCCCAGGCCCACCTCACCGAAGAAAGCGAACCCTGTAGGATACGGTCGATCCGCACCTGCGGAGGCGAGCGCTGCCACCACGGCCAGGTCCGCGGCCGGGTCCGCCATTCGAAGCCCGCCCACGACACTCACGAAGACGTCCTGCTCTCCGAGCGCGACTCCTGCCTTCTTCTCCAGCACGGCGAGCAGAATTGCGAGTCGTCGACCGGGAAAGCCTGTACAGACGCGTTGAGGAGACGCGAACCTGGCGCGCGCGACCAGAGCCTGGACCTCGGCCAGAATCGGCCTGCTTCCATGCACCGGTATCGCGACGGCGGCGCCGCCGGTCTCGGTCGTCTCTTGGGACAGGAACAGAGCCGATGGATCCGGCACCGGCTCGAGCCCGCCGGCCCCCATTCGAAACGCGGCCATCTCATCGACGCTTCCGAACCGATTCTTCGAGCTCCGCAGGATACGGTGCTCGCCGGATCGCTGCCCCTCGAAATGGAGCACCACGTCGACCAGATGCTCCAGGATGCGAGGACCCGCGAGCGCTCCGCCCTTGGTCACGTGACCCACCAGGAAGCAAGCGACGCCGGCGGCCTTCACCTCGCGTTGCAGGGCCGAGGCCGCCTCCCGCACCTGCGCCACCCCACCTGGCGCCGACGTCATCTGCCTGGAACTCATGCTCTGGATGGAGTCGACACACAGTACCGCCGGACGGCTCCGGTGCAGCGCTGACACGATATCCTCGAGATCACTCGATGCCAGGAAGTCGACGTCGGAAGCCGTTCCAAGACGATCCGCCCGCAGCGCCACCTGCTCCGCGGACTCCTCCCCCGACACATACAGGACTCCCGTTCCCCGACCCACCAGGTCGCCCGCGAGCTGAAGCAGCAGAGTCGACTTACCGATCCCGGGAGCCCCGCCGAGCAACACCACCGAACCAGGCACCAACCCGCCACCGAGCACCCTGTCGACGTCGCCGAACCCTGTGGTGATCCTGCGGGACCGCTCCCCGTTCGCCTCGCCCAACCGCCTCACTCGACTCGATTTCGTGCCTCGCGAGCCGGCGCGGACGTCCAGCTGGCTGGCAACGCTCTCATCCAGCGAGTTCCACTCGCCGCACGTCGGGCAACGACCCTCCCAACGGAGAGTCTCCGCGCCACAGTCGCGGCATACGAAAACGGATCGGACGCGACTCATGGTCCCCGAGGGTTGTTGAGGTAAGCGCCAGTTCCCGACAGAGGATGAGGTCCGTGAATCAACATCCTCTCATGCGCACCACGCTCAGCTATGCGTTCGATTGGCGGACGGCCGACTCAAAGAGCGTGTAATTCTTATGGAAATAGAGCCCAACCGTGCCCGTCGGACCATTGCGCTGCTTGCCGATGATCAGATCGGTCTTGCCTTCCACCGATTCGCCAGAATCGTCGACCATGTCCCCCGGTCGTCGGTATACTTCCTCCCGGTAGACGAAGAGAACCAGGTCGGCGTCCTGCTCGATCGCTCCCGACTCCCGCAGATCCGCCAGCACAGGTCTCTTGTCTGTTCGCTGCTCCGGCGCCCTGGAGAGCTGCGAAAGCGCCACGACCGGAACATTGAGCTCCTTGGCAATCGCCTTGATGGACCTCGAGATCGCGCTGATCTCCTGCTGCCGGTTGTCCGCGTTGCCTGGGCCCGTCATGAGCTGCAGGTAGTCGACTATGATCAGTCCAAGATCCACCTCCGCGGCCAGGCGGCGTGCCTTGGCTCGCACCTCCAGCGCAGTGATCGCCGGCGAGTCGTCGATCCAGATCGGAGCCGTGTTCAGGTGACCGGCGGCCGTGGCGAGCCGCGCGTACTCGTCGTCTTGAAGCCTGCCCCGTCGGAGACGACCGGAGTCCACGCGTCCCTCGGAGCACAGGAGACGCTGAACGAGCGACTCTTTCGACATCTCCAACGAGAAAATCGCCACCGGTATTTCCTTCGCGATCGCAGCGTGCTGCGCGAAATTCAGGGCCAACGCCGTCTTGCCCATCGACGGCCTTCCCGCCACGATGATCAGGTCACCCTTCTGAAACCCGGCCGTGAGGTTGTCCAGGTCGGGGAAGCCACTTGGCACTCCCGTTACCGATCCCGGGCTGCTCTGCAGTTCCTCAATTCTCTCGAACGTCGGCCACAGGATCTCCTTGATCCACACGAAACCCTGTCGCTGCGATGCCTGTGCGATCTGGAAGATCCGTTGTTCCGCCCGGTCGAGCGTGTCGTCCACCTCCCCGGCGGGAGCGTCGTATGCATCCCGCACGATGTCCGTTGCCGAGTCGATCAGCTGCCGCAACACTGACTTGTCACGGAGAATCCGGCAGTGGTACTCGATGTTGGCAGAAGTCGGTACCGCATCCACGAGGCGTGCCAGGTACACCATCCCGCCGGCTCCGTCCAGCTCGCCGGCAGACTTGAGCTCGTCCGACAGGGTCACCACGTCGATGACCTCGCCGCGCGAGTACAGCCGCACCATCGCGCGGTAGATCCGGCGGTTGGCCTCCCGATAGAACGAGCCGTCCCCCACCGTCTCGATGGCCCGCGCCACGGCGTCTCCATCGATGAGCATGGCGGACAGGACTGAGATCTCGGCTTCCTCCGACCAGGGGACCTGCCGTCCCGCCACGACGCCGTCGACGGGAATCACCGAAGGTTCAGCCATCTCGACCTCCCAGGGTCAACCGCCCCTGTGAACCGGCAGGGGAGCCCGGATTGTCCGGGTTCGTCGCCGGTTCACCCTCCACTTGCTCACCAAGCGTCGACCCACCGTGATCGCCATCCACGATTCTGCGCGCCAGCTGGAGGTCTCGCCATGAGGGTCGTGTCCAACCGGCATTCCTTAGCAGAGCCGCCGGGTGATAGGTCACGACCAGAGGATATCCCTCGTACAGATGAGTCCGTCCCCGCAGGTGTCGGAGCGAGTCTCGGGTTCCCAGAAGTGTCTGGGCTGCAAAGGTCCCAAGAGCCACGATGACAGCCGGTCTGACGAGCTCGACCTGCCGGAGCATGATCGGCGAGCAGGCTTCGATCTCATCCGGAAGCGGGTTCCGGTTACCTGGCGGCCGACACTTGAGAACGTTGCAGATGAACACCTCGGACCTGGAGAACCCGACGCTGAGCAGCAACCGGTCCAGGAGCTTGCCGGCCCTGCCCACGAACGGCAGGCCTGTGCGGTCCTCGTTGGCGCCTGGAGCCTCGCCGACACACAGGACCTTCGCCTCGGCCGGACCGTCTGCGAACACGACCTTCGTCCGAGTCGAATGCAGCCCACATCGGCTGCAGGCTTCCGCCACCCGCCGGAGATTCTCCATATCGGAGATGCCGAGGATGTCCTCCCGGGTTCCCTCTCTCGCTATTCGGCCCACGTCCGTGCCTGCCGGAGCCGGGTCCTGCACGTGGGACGCAGCGCCGCGCACGGCATCGAGCACGTCGTCGCGACTGGCGCCGGACAGAAATACCTCCGGGACCCCCAGGGCCTCCCGGCCACGCAGGTAGCTGCGCAGCGCGTCTCGGGTCGCGGTCACGACAGCCGCTCTTCCAGACGATCCAGCATCCTCTCGGCCACGTCCGCTTTCGGCAGTAGAGGAAGTTCCTCCACCACTCCCGCCGCGTCGATCAGAGTCACCTGGTTCGCCTCAGCCTCGAATCCACGGTCGGGCCGTCCGGCTTCGTTCACAGCGACCATGTCCAGATCCTTGGCTTCCAGCTTCCGGCGGGCGTTCTCGAGCGCATCAGTTGTTTCGAGGGCGAAGCCAAGCGTGTACACCTGCCGCTCGACTCTCATGGCACGAGTCTCCGCGAGCAGGTCCGGTCCAGCTTCGAGCGACACGACCAGCGCAGCGCGATCCTCTCGTTTGATCTTCTCAGCCGCCGGATCCGGCACAAAGAAATCGGACACGGCAGCCGCCATGATGAGAACCGATGCGTCCTGCAGCTCCTTTTCCAGGGCCGCCCCCATCTCCTGGCTGGTCTCCACCCGGATCAAACGCGGACCGTATGGCGGTTCCGCGGATGTCGGACCTGCAATTAATACGACGTCTGCCCCGCGCAGCCATGCCGAGGAGGCGAGCGCCATGCCCATGCGGCCCGACGATCGGTTGCTCATGAAACGCACCGGATCGATGGGAGCGAGGGTCGGCCCGGCCGTGACCAGGATTTTTCGTCCCTCGAGCCGGGACTCTCCCCGCAGGAGACGCCTGGCTACCAGAAGGATCACATCGGGCTCCGACATACGTCCCGGACCGGACTCGCCCTCGGCAAGCTCGCCGTCCTCCGGTCCGAGGACATGAAGCCCGCGTGCCCTGAGGGACTCCATGTTGTCTCGCGTGGCAGCGTTCTCCCACATCCGAAGATTCATGGCCGGACACACCAGAATCGGACAGGCAGCCGCGAGCAGGGTCGACGTGGCCATGTCACATGCAATTAATACGACGTCTGCCCCGCGCAGCCATGCCGAGGAGGCGAGCGCCATGCCCA
>PVMK01160027.1_pt1 | contig 16832 bp, 18 predicted proteins | sample 1853481 | NCBI WGS metagenome assembly PVMK01 (sample SAMN08533507, study PRJNA380276) | Marine sediment metagenome, whole genome shotgun sequencing project.
GAGAAATTGTTCGGTATTGAAGACTGGTGGCAGGATGAGATTCTGCCCGACGTCAACGGCAAATGGCCCAAAATAAATCCATTCGGCAAGCCTTCGGTTAAGGGCTATCTGAAAAGCGATTTTGAAGGGGATGGCCAAACCAGCCGCAGCGGCAACCTTTCGGCCTTTATTACCTGCCGGGTGGTCGACGTCATGGCCAACGGCAATCTGAAAATCGTCGGGACCCGTGAAGTGATGGTAAATCACGAAAATCAGTTAATCATTTTGTCAGGTATTATCCGGCCCCGTGATATTTCGGATACCAACGTTATTTTGTCCACTTTCATTTCAGATGCCAAAATAGCCTACAGCGGCTCCGGCGTGATCGATGATCGCCAGCGTCCGGGATGGCTGGCCAATCTGTTGAATAATGTGTGGCCGTTTTAATCCGCCGGCAAATCAGGATTAGATACTTAGTACACAATTTTATAAATACGGTAGCAGATAAAAATCTCACCGCAGAGCACGCAGAGCACGCAGAGAAATTATAACGTTTAATCATCATCATGACCTCTGCGGTAATTTAAAAAAAACCCGGAATATGTAATAATATTTGTGATTATATGAAATCATCAATAATTAAGTTAGCCTTTTTTCTGGCGATTCTACTTGGCGTTGTCGGTCAGGCCCACGGCGTACGCATTAAAGACATTGCGGATATCAAGGGCGTACGTGAGAATCAGTTGGTCGGCTATGGCCTGGTTGTCGGATTGAACGGAACCGGTGACAGTGATGATGCCATATTTACGATCCAGTCCTTTGCCAGCATGCTGGAGAGAATGGGAGTCACGGTTAGACCGGAAGACATTGAAGTTGACAATGTGGCGGCTGTTATGGTGATCACAGATTTGCCTGCTTTTGCGCGTACAGGAAGCCGAATCGATGTTCTCGTCAGCTCGATCGGCGATGCCGAAAATCTCCAGGGAGGCACTCTGATGTTCACCCCCTTAAAAGGCGCTGACGGGCAGGTTTATGCCATTGCGCAGGGACCCGTCAGTACCGGCGGATTTGTGGTCGGCACCGAATCCGGGTCAGGGGTGCAGAAAAACCATCCCACTGCCGGCCGGGTTGTCAATGGGGCGGTCATCGAAAAAGAGATCGCTACTAATTTTAATAATAAACAATCGTTGACTTTAAATTTGCACCAGGCCGACTTTACCACGGCCTCCCGGGTAGCCCAGGCGATTAATATCGCCTTTTACGATCAAATTGCCCGCACCCATGATGCCGGCACCATTGAGGTGCAAGTGCCCGAGAAATACAAAGGCAATACCGTGGCGCTGGTAACCATGATAGAGCGGCTGGGTGTGACGCCGGACATGGTTTCGAAAGTGGTTATCAACGAACGCACCGGCACCGTTATCATGGGAGAAAATGTAAGGATTTCAACCATCGCCATTGCCCACGGGAATTTGAGTATCGAAATCAAGGAGGATAGCAATGTCTCCCAGCCCATGCCGTTTGCGAGACGCGGTCGGACCGTTGTGACACCGGAGTCCCAGGTTTTGGTCCAAGAGGGTAACAATCCGATATTTTTGCTTGATTCCGGTGTGAGTATCGCTGAGGTGGTTAAAGCACTCAATGCCCTGGGGGTTTCACCGCGGGATTTAATTTCCATTTTCCAGGCCCTCAAAGCCGCCGGTGCCCTGCAGGCCGAACTGGAGATCATTTAATGGATGAAAACAATCCTCTGGCCTCTCTGGCAGCATTCCATTTCAACCAGCAGTATCAAAATCAAAGACTCGGTAATACATTTAAATCCATAAAACCATCAGCGACCGATCAAGCTGATCCGAAACTGCAAGCTGCCTGCCGGGAGATGGAGTCTCTATTTCTCTCTTACATGCTCAAAGAAATGCGTGCCACGATCAACAAATCAGACTTTATCAGTGGCGGTAAAGCCGAAGAAATCTTCACCTCACTGCTGGATGTCGAGCTTTCCAGAAAAATGTCTGCTGCTGGGGGCATCGGGCTGTCTGCTATATTGCTGAAGCAACTGGGCGCAGAAGGCCAAACCGGGACAAGCCGGGAAAAATAAAGTGAGCTAAAGTGCCTAAAGTGCCTAAAATGCCTAAAATTGAGGTGTTGCTTCGCTCCGTCTTTTTTTGATAGATCTTTTTAAAATTGATCCGCCGCAGGCGGACCTTAAATATTCAATATTCAATCGAAAATATTCAATCATCCGCCTGTCAGCATCCTCAATAAAAGCCTAAAGTTTTTGATATTTTTGCCGATAGAAATTGTGTCGAATAGTATGGGCAGCAAGGGGTTTTTCTATGAAAATCGATGAAATACTGGAGCAATTATTAGATGTTCTCCATCGGGAAACAGAACTTTACCGGGGCATGTCATCCGTGATGGACAAAGAAAAAAACGCCGCGATTCAATCCGAATTAATCGCCTTAAATGAAGCCGGGATCGAGAAAGAAAATATTCTGGCGGCGCTCGGTTTTCTTGAAGATCAACGACGTGAACTGGTGACAAGCCTGGCAGATCATCTTAATCATCCGGCCCAGGATTTAAACTTGACCGTGATTTCTCAACTAGTGGCAGAACCCTTTGCAGGCCGGATGAAGCAGGTTAGTTCTGATTTGTCGGCTCTGCTTGAAACGCTGCAAGTTGCCAATCAACGCAACCGGCAATTATTTGAGCATTCCCTGGAGCTTCTAAGGGGTTCATTTAATCTCTTCAATGAGTTGAGGCCATCCAGCCCGGTTTATCACAGGACCGGAGCCATTCAGAACACCCCTGCGTCCGGAAGATGTGTATGCGATGAGGTCTAGCCCTGCGTTTCCAATAGCCGCATCGTTGACTTGTATCTGTTCAGGGGTTCAACCTATGTACTACCGCAGGGCTGATAGTTATCAGCAGCAATGGCAGAAGAGGGAAGTATGAATCAACCAAATCTAGAGAAAATCATGTCGAATATCAGGTCCTTCCCAAGTATGCCGGCTAACGGCGCAAAGATGCTTACCATGCTCCAAAACCCCGAAACTTCAGTGGAAGAAATTGAAGACGTGTTGCGCCACGATCCGGGTTTAACAGGCAATCTGTTGAAATTGGCAAATTCTGCCTATTTCGGAATTCCCTCTAAAGTATCATCGGTCAGGCAGGCCGTATTATTACTGGGATTGAAAAAGCTCATCCAGCTTGTCGTTGCTTCCTGTGTAAGTGCCGTTATGGACAAGCCGGTGCCCGGATATGATTTGCCGCCCGGCGACCTTTGGCGACACTCCATTGCGGTTTCGATTGTCGCCGAAGCATTGATCAAGGACAAAAAAGATAACGGCGCTGATGAAATTTTCACCCCGGCGTTGTTGCATGATATTGGCAAGTTGATTCTGGGGCATTTCGTAAAAGACGAACTGGCAGATATCGAAAAGATTGCCGGCAAAGGGATTCCCTATGTAGTTGCCGAGAATATGGTGCTGGGAACGGACCATGCCGAAGTCGGAGCTAAAATCTTAACACACTGGTCCTTTCCCCGTGAAGTCATTGAGGCTGTCAGATGGCACCATGATCCTGATTTTCCCGAACAGGCAAATGCCTCGATTGATATCGTGTATTTGTCCAATCTTTTGTGCCAGACCCGGGGCAAAACCAACGAAAATGGGTGGCCTTCATATGATCTATCTCCTGCGGTGATCGAGCGGTTGGGGATAGACGTCAGCCAGTTTGACTCGATTGCCGGCAACATCAGCGAGTGGGTTGATGAATTGACGGATGCGTTGACGTTTCATTAAGCAATAAGGAAAGGTGGTTCAGTATGACGGGTATATACGGAGTTTTGAATCTGGCCGGCAACGCTTTGCTGACGCATCAAAAGGCCATTAGTGTGACCGGAAATAATATCGCCAATGTCAACACCCCCGGTTATTCCCGTCAGAAGTTGATTCTGGAAAACAAGACCCCCGTGCAATCTTCCGTGGGACCCATGGGAACCGGCGTAGAAGCTGTCAGTGTCGAGCGGGTGTACGATCGTTTTTTAGGTGTCCAGATTAACAGCGAAAGTGAAAGCCTTGGACGATGGGAGACCCGGAAGGACGGCCTTGAACTTGCTGAAGTTATTTTCGATGAAAGCGGCGATTTCGGTCTAAATAAGTCTCTCGGTGATTTTTGGGGCGCCTGGCAAAATTTAACCAATAATCCTTCAGGGTACAATGAGCGGATGGTGTTGCAGGTCAGAAGTGAAGGTATGACAGGTACATTCAACCGAATTTATTCAGACCTTGAGAAAGCCCAAGAGGGATTTGATGCCCGCATCGAAGGGGCGGTCGAAGAAATCAACCGGCTGTCGCAGCAGATTGCTGAATTCAATCAGAAAATCGTGGAGGTTGAAGCCACCGGGTACAGCGCCAATGATTATCGAGACCAGCGGGACCTGGCGCTTAAAAAACTGGCCGGGCTGATTGATATCAATAGCTTTGAAGATGCCAGCGGCAAGGTTACGGTTTCGACAGGGACCGGACAGACCCTGGTGGAAAGCAATTCATCTCGAAACCTAACCACCCAGGTCAATGGTTTCGGCTTTAAAGACATTGCCTGGGTCCAGCCGGATGGCACGACGGTTAATATAACCGGCAATATTTCCAACGGAAAGCTGAAAGGGTGGCTGGAGGCCAGGGATGTTGATATCCGCGGCTATATGCGGCAGCTCGATATCCTGGCCGAGGGCTTGATGGAGCGGATCAACAATCTGCATCTATCCGGCTACGGCCTGGACGGGTCCACCGGAAATGATTTTTTTACCGGCATCGCCACGGCATCGGGGGACATGGATTCTTTGCTGACCATAACCGCTGAACCGGGTGGAACGGGTAACATCCGGGTCACACTGGTGGGGGGCGGTACGGCCGGGGCGGAAACGGTGACCACGGATGCCGTTACCGGGGATATCCAGATTGCCATTGAAGACGGCGTTTCCACCGGAGCCCAGATTGCTGCAGCCCTGCAGGCCCATTCAGGAATTAATACCGTTGTTGCGGCTGCTCCGGGGGTGGCATGGGATCTGAGTGCCGGCACCAATAGCACAGCACTTGTCGGTGGAAGTTCGGCCGAGGCAATCCAGGTTAACGCGGCTATTTCCAAGAATCTTGACTTGATTGCGGCTTCATCAACCAGTGCCGGGATTCCAGGCAACAATGATCAGGCCATCGCCATTGCGAATTTGCAGCATGCCTTGATCATGAACGGCAATTCATCTACCTTTGATGACTTGTATAATTCTCTGGTCAGCAAAGTCGGTGGAGATGTTCAAAATGCGAATGCCTATTTTAATCATCAATCCGATATGGTTGTTCAACTCGAAAATCGACGCGAATCGATTTCGGGGGTGTCGCTGGATGAGGAAATGATCAATCTGATCAAGTTTCAAACCGCCTATAATGCGGCTGCAAAACTGATCACAACAGCGGACGAACTGCTGCAAACCGTTTTAGATATGGTCTAACCGGGATAATTCGGAAATTCCAAAACACAAATACCAAATTCCAAATAAATCACAATGACCAAAATTCAAAATACCAAATGCGAATATGATCTTAAGAAAGAAGGTTTCAATTCTATGTTTTGACGGTCTCGTAAGAAGTCGTTACTCCGGAGAAAACCGGCGTCCAAATCCTCTGTAAGTGTTCGAAAAAGCTGAATTCCGGCTTTCGTTGGAATGACACAAAGAACGGTTTTTGACGTTTTGCAAGTTCATCTGTTTTGGTCATTGGATATTGTAGTTTGAGATTTATTTGTAATTTGGTGCTTGGTATTTGAGATTTTAACAGTTTGTGCTTGTGTATTGGGTTTTGCATAAAATGCAAAGAAATAACAATTAAGACTCTAACGGAGGTTTCCATGCGGGTTACCAATAACATGATGTCTAATACGATGACCAGATACCTTATGCGGCAAAGCGAGGGTATATTCAAGGTACAGGAACAAATTTCTACCCAGAGAAAGATAAATAGATCCTCAGATGATCCGACAGGCATGCGCAAAATTCTGGATTATCGCAGCCAGATTGCCACGGTCGATCAATATTTCACCAATATAAAACGGGGTACCACCCGGCTTGAATTGACCGAAATTACCCTGGATGCCATTGATGATTTTATCGGAGTGACCAGAGAGATCTCCCAGCAACAGGCGGGTGGGACCCCCCAAGACAGAGCGTTTGCGGCTGATCAAGTCCGGGATCTTTATGATCAGATAGTGCAACTGGCAAACTCCAAAAGCGGCAATAATTATATGTTCTCCGGGCATCAAACCGACACCCCGGCCTATGGACATGTCGTCGAAATATCCGGAGGAACGCCGGGCGATCTTGTATTTGGTCTGGCAGCCGACGCCACCAACGTAACGATAGAGATTAAGGATGACAGCGGTTCTGTTATCAATACAATCATGCCGGGCGGCGGCGGGACGGACGGCGTGAATACGGTGACCTGGAGCGGGGTTATCCCGGCCGACGGACTGTATAAGTTTAGCGTAAGCGCCTCCAATGCCGCAGGAGATGTCGTTGACTATGCTACTTATAATGGCGACGATGGCTCTGTTCGCATCATTATGGGTGAAAACACTGAATTAAACCTGAATGCCGATGGAAGAGAAATTTTTTCACCGGCCGGTCAGGTGGATACCTTTGAGGTCATTGCAGATCTGATTACCGCTCTCGAAAATGACGACAGTGCGGCCATTGCCAGTCTGACGCAACAGCTCGACTCGGTCCGGACCCAGGTCAGGGAGTTCAGAGCATGGATTTGTTGGTACTGTGAATCAAATAAAAATTATTCAATTACAGTAGGTTATATTATTTGATCAAAATCAGGCCCGTGGTTAAACAATTTCATCATAGCGCCTAAAAATTATTCAAGCGGTCAACATTTTCGTCAAAATTTCGACACTAGGCAATATTTTCACTGTTGGCACGCAATAAGCAGTCAAGTATTTGCGTTAACTGCCGATAAAGAAATCAGGATTTGGTTGGTATGGGGATTGAAAAAATAGTGCATGCAAGCTCTCTGGCGAAAGTCATCGAGAAAGTCAGACAAGTGGCTCTGGGAGAGACGACTGTGGGCGACAAATGCAGCATTTACGTTAATAATGTATCTAAATATAAATTAGGATAAAAAAATTAAAATGTGCATGTATTTTGCATGGATATGTTGTAGGCGTTCATTACAACCAACTTTAAAATTCAGGATACCGGAGCGATGAAAATTGATAACCATGAACCAATAATTAAAAATTTGTACCCGGAAGCGAACTCCAAATCCCAATCTTCAAGCGGTCAAGAGTTCGGCACGATCTTGAAAGAAACCGTTGAAAACACACGAAAAGCGGATGAGGGGCCCCGCCAAACGGCCTTTATCAACCCGCTTGCCGGTGTTCAACTGACGACACCGGCGTCACCGGATTCGCAATTTACCATTGAACGCATTGAAAATTTGATTGATTTGCTCGATCAGTACCGCCACAAATTGGCTGATCCCCAGATCAATTTGAAACAGATGGGTCCAATTATAAAAGAAATCGCCCGGGAAAATGATCACCTGGCGCCTGTGGCCGGTTCGTTATCCCATGATAATGAATTGAAAGATATTCTCAACCGAATCCGCGTGACCGCATCGCTGGAAATAGCCAGATTCTACAGAGGCGACTATATTGCGGCCTGAACCGTAACACAACCAATGGCAAGTCGTAACGTTATCAACCCTGATTAAAATTTTATTTCGTCCCAATGAACCATGAATTCATTCACCGGGAGCGCCACCTAAAAAGAATTCAGGCAACCATTGCCGGGATGCCAAGTCTTTCGACCACCGTGGTAAAGGTATTGGAAACCTGCAATGACCCCCGGGCTTCCGCCAATAGCCTCAAACAGGTTATTTCTCTGGATCCGGTTCTCACCGGCCGGGTATTGAAGCTCATCAATTCAGCCTATTATGCCCTGGGCAAGCCCATCACATCCCTCACCCGGGCAATCATTATGCTGGGAGTCAATACAGTTAAAAACCTTGCGCTAAGCTTTGCAATTCTGAAAAACATGCAAGGCAACGGGGCTTTTCATGCCTTTACGACCGACGAATTCTGGTTGCACTGCCTGTGTGTCGGTGTCGTTGCGAAATCATTGGCTGCTTTCAAAGGACTTATGCCTGCGGAGCAGGAAGAGTATTTTGTCGCGGGACTTTTGCACGATCTGGGCAAGATTCCCCTGAATAAGCAATTTGCAGAAGAATACTACCAGGTCTGGGAATCAGCGGGAAGGAAGCAAGATCCTTTTTACCACTGGGAAGACCGGCTTCTGGGTATTGATCATTGTAAAGTCGGGAGCATGATTGCCCAAAAATGGCATCTAGGGTCATCGCTGGTCGAGTCATTGTCACACCACCACGATCCCGATGAATGTACGGAGAAAAACCGGGATCTGGTATCAGTCGTCTCACTGGCTAATCTAATCGCCATCGATCTGAAGATTGGCACCGCCGGAGATCGTCTTGTCGATAAAGGCTTGCTTGTCGATTTGAGTGCTAAAGTCGGTGTTGACTATAGTAAATTGAGTAATTTTCAAGAATCGGTTGGCAAAGAGATAGATAGAGCAAAGATATTTCTGGAAATTGCCCAAAAGGGATAGACGATAGAGTTGAATATTTGAGGATTGCCGGTATGATATTAAAATTCTGGGGTGTAAGGGGCTCGATCCCCAGCCCGGGACCAAATACCGTGAAATATGGCGGAAACACACTCTGTCTTGAATTGCGCTTGCCGGATCAAGAGCGGCTGATAATTTTCGACGCCGGATCCGGCATCCGTGAACTGGGAGACAGCCTCAGCGCCGACAACGGCAACAAAGGTTGTCTGAATGCCGATATTTTTCTGACCCACACCCATTTGGATCACATTCTCGGCCTGCCCTTTTTTGCACCGATTCATAATCCAGGGACCCGGTTAAAGATTTATGGTCCCGTAACCTGTGAGGAGGACCCTCTCGAAGAGGTCATTGGCGGCCAACTGTCTTACCGATACTTTCCGATTCGTCAGCATGAACTGGGTGCAGATATCGAATACATCGATCTCATGGAAGGAAAGTACAACCTTGGCAGGGGCATTACTCTTACCGCCAAATATTTGAACCATCCTTTGCTGGCACTCGGTTATCGTGTCGAATATCGTGACAAAGTCTTATGCACCGCCTATGATACTGAGCCCTTTTATAATGTTTTTTGCACAGATACGTCGGACGCCTCCTTTGATGAGATCCTCGCCTCCGAAGGTGCCCGAGCGGCCCGAGAGGAGAATCGCAGAATGGAAGAATTTTTTAAAGATGCCGATCTGTTGATTCACGATGGTCAATATACCCAATCTGAATATGAAAATGCTAAGAGAGGCTGGGGGCATTCGCCCATAGAATATGTGGTTGAAGCAGCCAAACGCGCAAAGGTTAAGCGCCTGGCAATCTGTCACCACGACCCTCTGCGGACGGATTGCCAACTCGACGAGCTGTCGCAAGTGTATGTCAATGAGGAGTATGCCGGGGGCATGAAGGTTTTCTTTGCCCGGGAAGGTCAGGAGGTTGAGATTTAGGTTTTAAACGGTCTTCTTTTGCGCAAATAATCCCTCTGCCACTGATAGAACAGCTCGGTTAATTTTTTTTGCTCGTCTTCGGTGATTTCCGTAAATTTCATCGCGCATTCATACTTTTGGGTTTGTGGATTTCTCTCTCGTCTCATAATTTGACACCGCTTTATATTCACCGTGGTGTCATCGTCATTGTTATCCTTGGCTGGGAACATCAATTCGACATTTTCTAGGATCTTGGGGTTATTTAAATTCAGGGCCTGTTCCATTGGTCTGGTTAAGCTTACCAGTACGCCCAGGGTGCCGCTCAGGCTGACATTAATCACAAACAGCTTGTAACGGGTCTGGTTAACATGAAAATAAAGCCTGGTGCCATGGGGCGCTTCCAGCCTGAAAAGACCCCGCCGTTGATAGCGGCGGATGGTATCAGGGAGTTTTATCCAAATCGTGCCTCCGGACAGGTCGCTGTCATTGGTTTGGAAAGCATACAGTATTCCGTCTTGACCGGTAAATTCAATTTGCAACCGCCAATCGTCAAGATCATCGATGGCTTTTTGAAAATCCTCGTTGTAATCGATGCGAAAATAATGTGTTCGCTTCTGTTTGCGTATATCCTTTAGATAGGAAAGGTGTTCGTAGTCACCGTTGGGCAGCTTGATTTGTATCGGAATTTTGTCCTGCTGCAATTCTTTGAAGATCTGCAGTATTGCGTCGCCTTGAATTTTTTCAATATTTACCATGATACCTACCTACAGTCTGGCTACACTTTCAGCAAAACTGGAATCCTGCAACAGTTTCTTGGCAAAAGCCAAATACTTGGCTGTTATGGCTCGCACGGCTAGCTGCAGGGCGTATGGCTTTAGCGGCTTTTCCAGCAAGTAGTTCACATTGGAGGCCAGACACATATTGACGATGTCATCACTGGCATTGCCACTGATAATAATGGTGTCTTCATGGGCGGTCGGGTATTTTTCTTCGATGGCATCCAGGAAATAAAATCCGCTCAGGCCGCCGAGAAATACGTCAACCACAAAAATTGCAACGCCGATATCCCTTTCCAAACAAAAGGATATCGCTTGGTCGGGATCAGAAAAATAATGCACTTGGCCCCAGGTATAAAAGCTCTCAATCAACTCGGCGATGACTTCGCAAATACCCGGATCGTCATCAAGGACAATTACATCCAAACCATCTGACATAGGGTTGCCTCCATTCAATTTTTGTCGGCAATGTTATATTTTTCAATTTTGCGATAGACGGTCGTAACATTAACGCCCAGTATCTTGGCGGCTTTGGGTCGATTTCCACCTGTGACCTCCAGCACGCGTTTAATGTGGCGCTTTTCAAGTTCATCCAAAGTCAGCATTTCCACGGTTTTACGCCGCTCCGGACCCGTGTACAGGTTGCGGGCGGAGGCCAGGGTCAGGGTTTTTCCCTCTTCGAGCAAAACCGCTGGGGCGATCATGTTTTCAAGTTCGCGGACATTGCCGGGAAATGAAGCTTGAAGCAGTCTTTCGGCAAGTTCAGGGCTTAGTCCCTGGATTTTTTTCTTGTTGGATTTGGCATGAATGTTCAGGAAATGGGAGGCCAGCGGCAGTATATCATCTCTTCTCTCCCTGAGAGGGGGGATCTTGATATTGTACATGTTGATGCGGTAAAACAGATCCGCCCGAAAACGTCCTTGAATGATTTCTTCATTGATATCGCGATTGGTGGCGGCAATGATACGAACATCAACATTTCTAATTTCGGTACTGCCGAGCCGGTAAAATTCACGTTCCTCGATGACTCTTAGGAGTTTGGCCTGTAATGAAGGATCCAGCTCTGTGATTTCATCCAGGAAAAGGGTGCCGCCGTGGGCTGCCTCAAAGAATCCTCTTCTCTCACTCGAGGCATCTGTGTAGGCGCCTTTGGCATGGCCGAAAAATTCGTCTTCGAATATGGTTTTACTGACAGATGCCATGTTTACAGCATAAAAAGGTGCCTTTGAACGCTTGCTCAAACGGTGAATGACTCGGGCCAGCATTTCCTTGCCGGTTCCGGATTCGCCGCTTATCACCACGCTGTAATCTGTGCCGGCGACCGCTTCTACCTGGTGGAAAATCAATGCCATGGATTCATCTTCAGCCACCAGGCCGGAAAAGGCCTGGGGGTTATGCAGTTCGGAAAACACCTTTTTTCTGCCGAGCCGTGCCAACTCATCCTGCAGATTGTACTTTTCAAGGGTGCGGTTAACCAGGGCGATGAGTTTTTCGCTGTTCAGGGGTTTGACCAGGTAATCTGATGCTCCCAAAGTCATGGCTTGTACAGCAGTGGCGACCTCGTCGCTGGCGCTGACAATGACACATTCGGTATTCGGGAATTCGCCCTTGATTTTTTCAAGGACTTCCAGGCCGTTAAAATGCGGCATCATTAAATCCAATAATATGAGCCGAAAGGGATGTGTTCGAACGAGACCAAGGACGTCACGGCTGTCGGAAATAAGGGCCGGTTCCGGCAATCCAGAGCTCACCAGAGTGGCCTTAATACTTAAAAGCAGTCCCTCGTCGTCATCGACGACCAACACCGGTGTATGTTTATCGGGAATCGATTCCATTTCTTATATATTAAAATGAAATGCGAAAAAAATCAAGAATTTCTAATTCCCATTGATATATTTTTCTATAATTTTAGCGGGTTAAGTGTAATTCGGAGAGAAATTCAGCAATGATTTTCGGTTGGATAAACTGCTTAAACTGAATGGTTCCAGGCTTGGGGCTTCGCGCTCCGCGTTACGACCCCACATGCAGGGTTCAAGGTTCAAAGGTTACAACCGATGGACACTGCTTGCTATATTGATCAGGATCCGGAATACCCGACATACCCCATGGGGTGAAATTGCTTTATATGAGCTGTTTGTGGGTTTTTCAACCCGGAACGTTGAACCCTGAACCGCTGAACCTAGGTTAAAGCAAGCGTCACCGGCGGACCAAAAGTTCCTTGATAGTTATTTCCAAGCTTTTTTGCCAGGGTTTAGGGTTTATGCCGAAATGCTTTTGAATACGGCTGCAGTCAAGCGCCGAATAGATCGGTCTTAGCGCCCGGGTGGGATAATCAGCGGTGGTGATGGGTTCAATCCGGGTTGTTTTTACATCTGCATACAGGCGGGCCAACCCAACTATTTTTTCTGCAAAATTATACCAGGAGATTACTCCCTGGCCGCAATAATGGTATGTTCCCCAGTCAACATCATTATTGAATTGCATGCGATCAGAAATGATCAAAATTGTCTGGGCGAGGTCGGCAGCGTTGGTGGGAGATCCATATTGATCGGCAACAACACGGATCTTTGGTTTGGTTGTTGCGAGCTTGAGCATGGTTTTTGCGAAATTGTGACCATGGATACCGTAAAGCCAGGAAGTGCGAAGGATGATATGCTCTTTTAAGTGTGATCGAATCTCAATTTCACCTTCGGCCTTGCTTCGGCCGTAGACCCCTACAGGTGAGATCGCATCCGTTTCGAGGTAGGACCTGCCTTTTTGGCCGTCAAAAACATAATCGGTTGAAATGTGCACCAGGGGGATCTTGTTTTTGGCGCACATGCGGGCCAGATTCGCACTGCCGGTTGTATTCACCGCAAAAGCAAGGGCTGCTTCACTTTCGGCTTTATCAACCTGGGTATAAGCGGCCGCATTGATGACCACTTCGGGCTGATGAAAAGCCATGCAGCGGTCAATTTTTTCAAGGTCAGTGATGTCCATATCATCTTCCGAAGGTGCCTGAACACTGAAGCCCTTGAGTTGGCCTTGATTGATGAGTTCACGGCCAAGTTGACCGCCGGCGCCGGTGATCAATATTTTCATGATTTTTGGTCTCTTAAAAACCCTTTAAAAATTCTGGTCAGTCAAATACGCAAATTGTCGATCCTTTTCAGAAAGCGTCGGGATCTTTCAACGGCCACTCAATGGCGATGTACGGGTCCGACCACAGGATGCCACCTTCATCGCCGGGGTTGTAAAAATCGGAGCATTTATAGGCAACATCGGGCACTTTCGCTAAGGACACAAAAACCATGGGCAAACCCTTCGGGTATGAAGAGCTGGCGCTTGTTTTCTTCGGACAGTATAACACCTGACCATTTTCCGAAGGTGTCAGATCCCGGCCGCAGGTCCACACCTACATCAAAAATTTTGCCGGTGACAGCCTGTACCAGTTTGGCCTGGGGATGGGTTTTCTGGAAATGCAGTCCTCGCAGGGTACCTTTTTTAGAAAACGAGAGATTGTCCTGGACGAAGATACAGTCAATATCGGCGCTTTCAAAGCGCAGGCGATGGTGGGTTTCCAGAAAATATCCCCGTTCATCTTTAAATACCCGGGGCTCTATGATCAGCAGTCCGTCCAGGACTGTGGTGGTGATATTCATGCAATCTCCCGTCTATGGCTCCAATTTTCTTTCCGACTCAAATAATATAAAATATTTCCCGCCGGTATGCAAACTTCCTTTGCGAGCCAAAAGCGATTAACCGGATTTCTCATCGATTTGATGCAGGCACTGCACGATCTGTGAGTAGGCCTTTAAGTCCGTCAACCATCTTTGCGGTATGGCCTCCGGTCCAAGGTGAGCACCTAAAATCATCCCGGCAACCAATCCTCGCCCGGCAGAATCTCCCCCCGCCATGGCGTTTTCGATCAGGCCTTGGCTCAAATTTTCTTCATACTTGGCGATCAGATGAATGACACAGGGAAAGGCCGCCTCAATTTCGCACATCTGGCCAAAATCCAGCATGGCCTGGCGGGTATCTTTATCGGTACTTTTCAGGCCGTCATCGACCCATTTTTGATAGGGTTCCCGGGAAAATCCGTCATCCACTACCTGTTGAACGGCCGCAAGGGGCGTCTCACCGTGAATTACCCTCCCGGCTACCCCTGCAAAGAATTCGGCACTTTCGATGACGGCCGGATTGTTATGGGTAAGTGCAGTTTGAGACCTGACGCTTTGCATCAGTTTATCCGGATCATTATGGTAGCAAAAGACTAACGGCGCAATCCGAGCGGCACCGGCCAGATCATCGGATCCGGAACCCACTGCGGAAATATCTTTTCGGGCGGTAAAATTGTCAAGGGTATCTTTGGTGGCCCCGTCAAAATAGCCGTCATAAGATTTGAAAAAATCCTGCCAACTCTTGGCAAAATGCTTGAGATTAAAGCCCGAACTAGCGGCCACCGATTTGAGCAGTACCAGGGTTTGATCCCCGTAATGGGTAAAATCCCCAAGGTCCTTGGTTGGATGATAGGTTGGCCTTTCGGGTTTTATGTAGTTTTCTACCTGCCCCCACTTTTTATCAATGACATTGGTATTGTATATCCAATGCACCCCCAGTGACAGCGTATCGGCCGCAAAAGATGCCAGCACCATGGCTTTGGCTTTATCATTCATCGCTTTCTCCTTTGGTTTATGGTTTTAGTCCCACGCTGCAGACCTGTGTTAGATAATATTAGACCTATTTTTTAATCTTCAATGTCAGGATGAAATTATCGAAAACAGCGACCGGATTTACAGGCGGGGTATCATGATCAGAGGTTTAAGGTTCCAACGGTTTATGCATCTATTTCTTGTCCTGGTATTCAACTTGAATCTTATTCATCATTTCCATCAATTCTGCTTCCGTGACATAGCCTTTGTCGAGCAATATCCGGGTTAGGGCCTCGAGCTGGATGGTATTTGACACCGACAGTTTTTCTAATCGGCTTCTTTTTTTAGAATCGAAGTCTTGCGGCACCGGCAGGTCTTTGGCTGACAGTCCTTGCCGGCGGTCCTTTCCGTCGCGCCGTTCCTCGCCGCTGTAATTTGATTTTATCCACCGGCGGTTGAAGACCGATCGCCGGTCTTTTTTGCGCCTATATATCGGAGATTTTGGGTCTGCCATAAAACGAATCCATGTAACCGTTCAGGGGTTCAAGGTTCAGAGGTTCAGGGTTGACATTAAATCTGAGCCGGATGAAGCTCAAAAAACTAAAAATCAAATCCGGCCTCAGCAAAAGGCCCCTCGAACTCGGTATCGATGTCAATATCCTGATAGTCTATTTTGACATTATCGTAGCGGTAGCCCCCGGCGACAAAAAAGGGGCCGAAGGGTTTTACTTTCAACCTGCCGATGAGGCTTACATAGTGATTGGAGCTGTAGGCGACGCCTCGGCCCTCGAATTCCAGACCCAGCCATTCAAACGGCACAATCTGCATTGCGGCGTATACCATGGGGAGGGGCAGAAAGTAGCTTTCCGATTCTTTTAAACCAAAATCCTTTTGCTCTATTTCGGCTTTGACATCCATGAGCCTGAAATTAAGCCCCAGGTCGATATTGAGTGCATCTAAGGTAGCTGTTTTAATAAAGGGCAGGCCGTAATAAAACGCGACATCCAGGTGATTCATTTTTAATTTGGAATCAAAATCGATATTGCCGTGAAAATTTTCACCGCCAAAACTGAAATCCACATCTTTGCTGCCTCGTTCATCCCATTTCAGCGGCGTCGCCATAATGTAAATGTTCGGAAAAAACAGCGGCATGTCGATCTTCAGCCTGCCACTGGGTTGCCATTTATCATCATAATTGAGGTCATCTTCAAGGTCGAGATCGTCGGCGTTCGTCGTTTTGTCAAACGACATATTCCCGCTTGGCGATTGGTACCAGGCCCCACCAGCTATTTCTACTCCCCAGGCTAAAGCAGTTGTCGGAATAATTAGCAAGAAAATCAAACCGGACAGAATGAAGATTTTTTTCATAGTTTTTTCCTCTTAATGGAATTTTGTTGATCAGGATAATTTAGCCGCTTAATTGGGTTACCCTTATATTATAAAATAAATTCGGCCAAATATCAAATTTTTCGCCCGTATCTCAGCGTTGGCGTTGCGGCAAGAGGAGGGTTGCAAGCTGAATAGATTAGATTAATTTATAAGAGCCGATGAGTCTGACCTATTGATCTAATTTGCGAAGAGGAAACTCCCGCTTCTTTAGCAAAGTAATAATTAGAGCATGATAGGGAAGGGGATATAAAAGGATATTTTATATTGGATATGTGGTTGGGTATTGAAATTTTACAATATTAAAAAAAGGGGTCAGAATCTCTTCTAACCCCTTGATTTTATTGTGGTAGCGGGGGCAAGATTCGAACTTGCGACCTTCGGGTTATGAGCCTGCTTTTACCATTTTTTATAAAATAACCACAAACCGTTGATACACAGGCATTCC
>PVMK01144044.1_pt1 | contig 16829 bp, 19 predicted proteins | sample 1853481 | NCBI WGS metagenome assembly PVMK01 (sample SAMN08533507, study PRJNA380276) | Marine sediment metagenome, whole genome shotgun sequencing project.
CGATCGAAACACGAGTTGATGTTGATAAAAAGTGTGAAACCTGTGGTGTGCAAATAGCAACCTTGTTCTGCAACAAGAAAGTGAGTGAGAAATAGCGAACGAGCGCTGTGGGAGAAACAGTCAATGAGCAAACAACAGAATCAATACAAGCTGATGATCCCGTTACCATATCAACACCTATACCCCGATTTAATCAGCGGCAACAGCCTCGCCGCGTTTGACGCCCCATATGAGCACCAACGCCACACCCATGAAAATGGGCGCTACCAGCATAACCATATTGTAGTTGTTATCCGTTGCCTGGATAATAGCGCCATTTAAAGTCGGTCCGACAATGGCTGACAACGTTGAGAACAAATAATACAACCCGGTAAATGTGCCCAGGCGCGCTGCTGTGGTCATATCAACAACCATGGGAAGCGAGTTGATATTGATCAACGCCCAGGCCGCTCCAGCCAACATCAAGAAAATGCTGATGACAAGCAAGTCCCCCAGCACAGGCAGGGATGTCAGCAAGGTGCTCAGTGTACTGGCCGGGATGAAGAACATCGCCAACATCAAAGCCCCCATGATAATAATACCCATCGAGATCGTCTTTCGCCGGCCAATCTTACTGCCAATAAAGCCTGAAGGCAGCGCAAAGAGCACAAAGATCAAAGACAGATGACCCAGCAAACGGGCACCATCGGCTTCGGGCAAGCCCAGGTGGTTTCTAGCATAAAGGGTAAAGAAAGCTTCAATGGCCGCATAGCCCAAGAACCAGAAGAAAATGGCCAGCAGCATGCGAATAGCGCTCTTCTCTTTATCACCCAAGATTTCCTTTAAGCTGGCAAACATCCCCGGTTGATGTTCGACAGCTTCATATTCTTTGGGCTCACGAATGAAGGCAAACACCAGTAATGACGACAACAAAACCAGGGCAGATCCTAACCAAAAGGGGAAGGCGGGATTGATTTCATAAAGGGCTGAACCGCCAAGAGCAGCTACAATAAAGCCCACGCCGCCCATAAAATTGATAATACCATTAGCCTGTGAGCGGTATGGCGACGGCGTGATATCCGGCATCAAAGCCACAACGGGAGTGCGCCACAAGGCCATGCTAAGCAGCAAAGTGCTTGTGCTGGCCACAAAGATTGCAAGACACTGGCCAGGGGGATGACCCAAAGGCCAGCGCGCCAATCGGCGCGCGACTCAAGATGAAGGGCATTCGCCGACCAAAGGCGTGCGCAATCTGTCGGACCAAGAACCCACCGGAGGTTGGATGAAAAGAGCGGCAATATTATCGATGGTCATAAAAAAGCCAATCAGTGCGGGAGTCAAATTAAATTTATCGGCCAAAAAGATGGGCACAAAAAGGTTATAGGTTCCCCAAATAACACTGACACCAAAGAAGCCAAATCCCAGCAAGAAGATTTTACCGTAATTGAATTTCATCGTTGCTCCTTTCTCAATCATATTGCTGCCTAAGATTTAAGTTGATCCAGGAATTTTTGGTCTTGCTCTGACAAATTTGCTGTTTTCAACAAATCGGGGCGACGCTCCCAAGTACGTCGCAGGGATTGTTCGCGCCGCCAGCGATCCACAAGGGCGTGATTGCCTGAACGTAAAATGTCCGGCACAGACCAATCACGAAATTCGGCAGGGCGTGTATAGTGTGGATATTCTAATAATCCTTGGGCATGGGAATCTTTTATCGGGGCGTCAGGATCACCTAAAACGCCGGGCAATAGTCGCGTGATGGCATCAACCAGCACCAAAGCAGGTAACCCCCCTCCGGTTAACACATAATCCCCGATGGAAATTTCATCCGTGACCAAATGCTGCCGAACGCGTTCGTCAACACCTTCGTAATGACCGGTGATCATTGCTAAAAGCGGCTGCTGCGCTAGTTCGCAAGCGACAGCATGGCTAAACAGGCGGCCCTGGGGTGTTAGTAATATTACCGGGCATTCGGGTGGCTCACCAACAATATCATCCAGCGCCGCAAAAATGGGTTCGGCTTTCATGACCATCCCGCCGCCGCCGCCGTAAGGTTCGTCATCGGTGACGTGATGCTTATCAGTAGTCCAATCGCGGATATTATAGAAATGACATTGAATGATATCTCGTTCGATGGCACGTTTAAGAATGCTACTACCCAAATACGGTTCTAAAGATTGGGGGAAAAGAGTGAAAACATCAAAAAGCATAAAGTCATTATAGCCGAACTAAAGCGATTGGTCTAACCAGCTTAGATAGTTAGGCAACGGGCCAAAATGGACAAGTACAAATGAGGGTGGTAAGATGACCGCATGTATCTACAAGGTAGTAAGTGGTCTATGCGCAAGAAGCGCTCTCGGTATTCTAGCCCATGGCGTGTTTTGACATTACTGTTGCTCATAGCGGCAGTTTTTTATGTTAACCAAGTCGTGGTGCCGATAACGCCACCGCTCTTCATCCCCACGCCAACGCCCACTCGCAGTCCCGAATCATTGATCAATGAAGCTGAAACTTATTTCAGTGATGGTAAATTAAGCAAAGCGATTGATTCTTATGAACAAGCAATTTTAGCCAATCCTGAAGACTCGAATAATTTTGTAGCCCTAGCACGGGTGCAAATTCTAGCTGGGCATTATGAAGATGGTCTTGAGAGTGCCGAATTAGCTCTGCTGCGGAACCCGAACAATCCTATTGCTCACACAATGCGAGCGTGGGCTTTGGATTTTATGGGCAGGTATCTGGACGCGGAAACCGCGGTATTAAAAGCCTTAGACCTAGATGCCAACAATGCCACGGCGCATGCTATCTATGCTGAAATTCTAGCGGATCAGGGGAACTTTGAGGACGCAGCCGATGAATCAAGGATTGCTGTTGAGCTTGACCCGGCCTCACTTGAAGTTCGGCGGGCGCGCGGTTATGTGCTTTATTGGACCAGTAATTACGATCTGGCGTTAAATGAGTATCAAGCTGCGCTGAACATCAATGATAAAATCCCCAATCTTTATATGATGACCGGGTATATTTACACCGCGCTGGGTGAATACAACCTTGCTGTTGAAAACTTTAACCAGGCTAATGCCCTCAACCCATCTGATCCGGCGCCGGAATACGAGGCATCACGCATTTATTTCACCGAGGGGGAATATGCTCAAGCTATCCAATACGCCCAACAAGCTGTTAAAGATGATCCGACCAACGCAGTATTTCTCGGCAATTTAGGTGTGATGCAAGCCAAAAATATCCAACTAGAAGATGCAGTAATCAACTTGTCTTTGGCTGTGCAAGGAGGGCTTACAGAAAACGGCAATGTGGTTGAGGGTCTGCCGCTCTCATATCAAATTCGTATTGTTGAGATTTACTCTACTTACGGATTATCGCTTGCCCGCCTCGACCGCTGCAGCGAGGCCATACCCATTTTTCAAGCCATGCTATCGATTGTGCCAGATAATGAAATCGCAGTTTATAACGCTAATGTTGGCCTGGAATTGTGCCAAGCCAATGTAGAGGCTCTTCCTGAGGGGGAAGAAGCTACGCCAACACCGTAAAACTTATGGATCGTAAACTCATTGGAAAGCGGCCCACATTTGGTAAAAAAGGTCCAAGCTCTAATATTATGCGCGTATTAATGCTGCTGGTCTTAATTGCCGGGGGTGTTTGGCTCACGACGCTAATTGGCGTGGACCCCGATAATCTAATCAAGCCGCTTTTTTTGGCAACCCCAACAGCTACACGCACGGCCGATTCGTATATCCTGGCAGCTGAAGCCTATTTCGATGCCGGTAAAGTAGATGATCCAGTGGAAACCGACGCGATAGACGCATATCGCCAGGCCTTAGATCTGGAACCGGAGAATGCCCAAGCACATGCTGAATTAGCGCGTTTGTTGACTTACTCTTCAAGTTTGCTTTCCAGCACTGAGGAACGAGTAGCCCGCCTGGAAGAAGCACGCTCCGAGAGCAGTTTGGCCGTTGATCTAGCACCGGACGACAGCACGGTCAAAGCCATTCACGCGCTGGCACTGGACTGGAGTGCATCTCTAGCATCAGATTCAGAGCAGCGCATCGCCTGGCTAACCGAGGCCGAGCAAGTCGCCAGCCAGGCCTACCGCAACGATCCGAATAATGCGCTGGCGCTGGCCTTTTACGCGGAAGTATTGCTTGATAAAGGCGAATGGCCCCAGGCCCAACAACACGCTCGTCAGGCGGTTGAATTAGCGCCCGAGCTGATGGACACACACCGGGTTTATGCTACGGTGCTAGAAACTTTTGGCCAGTACCGAGTCGCGATCGAAGAATACAAGAAAGCTGCCGCGATCAACCCTAACCTGACTTTCCTTTATATCCGTATCGGGGTAATCTACCGTGAGCTGCAAGTATATGATTTGGCCTTAGATTATTTCGATAATGCCGTGCGCATTAACGAATCGAATGACGTGCAAGACCCTATTCCCTATATTGCTATCGCCAAGACCTATTCACGCATGGGAGAGTTTTTTGTCGCGGCATTGAACGGTGAGAAAGCACTGCGCTTTGATCCTACGGATTCCAATACCTATGGACAGCTTGGTGATATTTATACGCGAGCACGCAACTATGAGGGCGCGCTGCCCGTCTTGAAATGTGCTGTTAGCGGATGCAGTGCCGAAGAAAACGAAGTAGGGGGTGTTGATGTTGAAAAACTACCTCTTTCGAATATTGAGGTTGCATTTTACTATGTGCGTTATGGCTCTGTATTGGCAGCGTTGAGCCGACCAGGGGCCAATTATTGCCCCGAAGCCTTGGAGGTATTAGCTGAAGTCCGAGCGGCATTCCCGGATAATGATTTACTGATGGGCATTGTACGGGAAAGTGAGGATATTTGCGCGCTGGATGGGGAGTAGGATTTGATCGGGCGCAGCATATCTCAGGCTGTTGAAAAAATAACAATAAATTGTCATAATCCAGGAAAAGATGCTAAATTATCAATAGATTCCCCAAAATTCGGATTGATGATAACAAAAAGTGGGAGATGATTAAAAACAACGCTGCTGGATGCAGGCAGGAATATTATTACATGTTATCCAATGGACTGCGAACGGCTTTTGGGCCGCGGTTAAGGACGTGGGTGTAGATCATGGTTGTTTTAACGTCTTTGTGACCAAGCAGTTCTTGGACAGTGCGGATGTCGTAACCCGCTTCGAGAAGGTGTGTGGCGAAGGAGTGGCGGAGGGTGTGGGGGGAAACACGCTTGTCTACATTAGCTAGACGGGCGGCTTTTTTGACGGCTTTTTGCAGGCTGCTTTCGTGTAGATGGTGTCGTCTTTTAATGCCCGTGCGCGGGTCTATAGAGCGTTTGTTAGCGGGGAATATATATTGCCAGACCCATTCTTGGTTAGCGTTAGGGTATTTTTTTTTGAGGGCATTGGGGAGGTGTACCATGCCATAGCCATCGAAGAGGTCTTTTTCGTGGAGGGCTTTGACTTGGTTGATGTGCAGCCGTAAGGGTTCCAGCAGCAAGTCGGGGAAGGTGGTGGAGCGGTCATCACCTCCTTTTCCATCACGGACAATAATATGTCGGTTAGCAAAATCGAGGTCTTTGACGCGTAGACGTAAGACTTCCATGAGGCGCAAGCCGCTGCCATACATGATTTGCGCCATAAGCCGATAGACCCCGTCCATTTGCTGAATAACTGTTTTTGCTTCTTCCTTTGAAAGGACGGTTGGGATGTATTTTCTCTTTTTTGGGCGGCTGTATATCAGTGTATTTTGAGCGAGTTCGATTTTGAGTACGTAACGATAGAGGAAAAGAATGGCACTTAAGGCTTGATTTTGGGTAGAAGATGCGACGTTTTTCTCAAGGGCGAGATGGGTTAGAAATGCGTTGATTTCTTCTGCGCCCATGTTTTTGGGATGGCGTTTGTTGTGAAAGAGGATGTATTTGCGTACCCAAGATGTGTAGGTGTTTTCTGTACGTAGGGCATAGTGGCGTGTGCGTAGTTGTTCGCGAAGTTCATCCAGGAGTTTTTTCGAGTGAGGTTTGGGGGTTGATGCTGTCATTTTTGTTGCTTTATGTTGGTGATAAGTATATAATCGAAAGAGATAAGTTATTAAGCTGTTATATTCTGTATATTACCACTCTTTGGGGTTGATATACAGAATATATCAGATATGCAGAGTTAGGGAGTCTCGAAGTTGTAGGAGATATTGGAAATGTACAAAATAAGTAAATGGTTAATAATTGGGACGTTCATTTTAGTAGGATGTACACTCAACCCAAGCCCCTTGCCGACAGTGATCGAGGATGTTTCTGTTTATTCAACCCAAATAATCCAGCCGTCTGATATACCGGAATCTGAGCCAACCACAGGTCCTCAGATTTCTGAAATTACCCCTACTCGAGATTTACGCATACGTATAACTACAACTTCTGATTGGACAACGGTAAGGCTGGTTGACGGTGCGATTCTTGATGATTACGAGATCCTTTCATCAAGTACGGAGGTCAGTGTGGCCAATTTCGATCAGGATCTCTTTATAATGGAGCAACCGATCGATCAGGCCGAGGTTGGGCAATCCGTGGAAATGATAGTTGATCTGTCCATCACAGAAGAAAGCCTTACAGGTAATCTTGTATTTGAAATTGATCGCGGGCACATCGGAATGACTACGGTTGAAATTTCCAATTTTCATTGTGACCAGCCAGGAGTGATTGAAACATTCACCTGGGATGGTATTCAACCTTCGGGAGAGAATTTCCAGCGGTTCATGATACCGATTACTCAATTATTCGAACCGGCTCAAAACGAACACATTGTCATCGCCCAACATAATTTCTGGTATTTTGGCCCTAAACAGGGGGGCGGATTTGGTGATGGATGGGGGAATCGGGAAACCCCGCTCAATCCTTATTTAGGAGATTATTGGTCCAGTGATCCGGATGTCATGTATCAGCAGATTGAATGGGCTGTAGAATATGGCGTTGATGCTTTCTCTATCGAGTGGACAACTCCCCGTGGGGTTGGTTGCTGCGTTTCAATGGAAGAGACATTAGATGATGTCTTTCTGAAATCACCAAATATTCATAAGATTCGCTGGGCTATTTTTTATGACTTTGTACTGCGGCTTGGTCAAACATCCGGTTTGGAACAATACCAAGATGGTTTAAATTTTAATGAACCTGAGGTTTATGACGTATTTGTCTCTGATTTTAAACACTTCGCTCGCAAATATTTCGATCATCCGCAATATTTGAAAATCGATGGACGTCCCGTGATTTATATATGGGCCACGAATGCCTTCGTTGGTGATCTTGAAGGCGCACTTCGTGAGGCTCGGAGAGAGGTCGCTGAGCTGGGTTTTGACGTTTTTATTGTGGGAGACGAAGTTGTCGCCAATCGTTTTGATCCACACCATGCCTCGCTTTTTGATGGAAGCTCTACATTTACCTTTTTGATCCCAGGTCTCGATATTTCATCTTGGAACGATATGGGTGACGCAGCCACCGCCGTAGATCTAACTTTTACAAGGTGGCGAGCCAACATAGAGGGCTTGAAGGTCATGGACCGTGAAGATTATGTTAACTTCCAACCGGCATGGGCACCACAATACGACGACCGTCTTGTAAGGCCGGATTCTGGTATATACATCCCAGCTACAAGTAAGGAACAAGTTATCGCAATGGCAGAGGTAGCTCGAAAACATGCGCAACCAGTTGGAAGCCAAGGGCAAAAGCTTATCTGGCTTAATACCTGGAATTGCTGGGCAGAAACTACAACTGTCGAACCTACAACGAATCTCGGACCGAAATATCCAGCCGGTAATTACCAATTCGATATGCTCGAAGTTGTACGTGAAGTGTTTGGTGTTGAGACTTTCGCCTGTGATGTTCCATAAGGTTATTGGTACGAGCTCCCTAACCCCCGCTCCACCTGACAGCCGGTTAAGGTGGATGGCCATGGTTTTAGGATCGCAAAAACAAGTCCCGGCTGCAGGTGAGCTCTTCCGTTATGTTGCCTAAGGAAAAAAAGAATGGATGATTGCATTTTTTGTAAGATCGTTGCCGGTAATAGTCCTGCCAGCATCTTCTACGAGGATGATCTTGTGTTGGGATTCATGACAATAGGACCTGTTACAACCGGACACTCGATGATTATTCCCAAACAACACGCAGCCTATCTCGCAGATCTAGACGAGGAAACAGGGAGGCATCTTTGGACAATCACTCACCGCACCGCCGCTGCCATCCGCGAATCGGGGGTCCGATGTGAAGGAATCAACCTGTTTCTGGCTGATGGCGAAGCTGCCTTCCAAGAAATATTCCATGTTCATATGCATGTGTTCCCACGCTTTGAGGGGGACTCATTCAAGCTTCATGCAAATTGGAGCGAAAAACCTTCCCGCACGGAATTGGATCAAGTAGCCAATCAAATAGACATAGCATATGATCATTTGTGGAAGAGCGGCTTGGAGGACGGCACATAACCCACGCTCCACCCGACCCTGGTGACGCGGCGGCGCAAGTATAATCAAATTATCTTAGGCGGGTGAGCTCTTCCGTTAAGTGTCTTCTTGACCCGATTTGAATTTCGTCTTGTATATTAAGGAGTTATTATGACCGATATCATCACCGAAGTATCAGCAATTATTGATTCACCTCCTGGTCAGGTCTATGGGGTTCTCGCTGATTACAGAGAAGGGCATCCATCGATCCTGCCTTCGTATTTCACAAAATTATTGGTACTTGAAGGTGGAAAAGGAGCAGGCACCATATTTGAGACTCATCTGAATTTCATGGGAATTAGAAAGATATATCATGTTGAGGTAACTGAAGTAGAGCCTGGTCGGATCCTTCTCGAAGCTGATGAAAAGTTAGGTGTATTTGTATGCTTTACAGTCGATCCCTATGAAGGCGGTGCACAATCCCGTTTGACCATCGAAATACGTAATAAGTTAAGTCCAGGAATCAAAGGTTTTATTGAGAAGTTGCTTAATCAATACATTAATCGTCGGATTTGCTCGGAAGAGATATTGTTATTAAAAACATATCTTCAAACTAAATGAATTAGATTTCGGAGATCTAAGAACTCCTTGAGATACTATTCCTTAAACGATCAATTTGTATAAATCTGACCGTGTTTACAAGACACCTAACCCCCGCTCCACCCGACAACCGGTTAAGGACGGGGGATCGGGGACGGAGGACCGAAAAGGCAAAGCCCGGCTGCGGGTGAGCTCATCCGTTAGAGCGCGTTGGAACTTCAATAGCTTAGATCAAACCAGGCTAAATGGAGATTAGAAATGTTTACAGCAACCGACATTCTTCATGCAATCGGGAATACGCCCATTGTTCAACTGAGGAAAGTAGTTCCTGCTGGTTCGGCCAACTTATTTGTCAAACTAGAGTGGTCAAATCCTACTGGCAGTATGAAAGACAGAATGGCGCAATCGATGATTCATCGAGCGGAAGAAGATGGGCGATTACCTCCTGGAGGAACAGTTGTCGAATACACAGGAGGAAGCACAGGCACTTCGCTTGGACTTATCTGTGCAGCAAAAGGTTATAGGCTCAAAATCGTGACTTCTGATGCATTTAGTTTAGAAAAGCGCGATCATATGAAAGCCCTTGGGGCTGAACTGACGCTAGTACCAAGTGAGGGTGGTCGAACAACAGAGAAGCTCATCAGGGAGATGATAGAAGTAGCTCGCGAAATGAGCAATGAGCCCAATACGTACTGGACTGATCAACTTAATAATTATGACCATATCGCAGGATATCACTCTTTAGGAGAGGAGATCTGGGAGCAAACTAACGGTCAGGTAGATGCATTTGTGCAAAGTGTAGGAACTGCTGCATCAATCCGTGGCGTTTCTGAAGTTTTAAGAGAGAAGAAACCATCTGTGAAGGTCTTTGCTGTTGAGCCAGCCGAGTCCGCAGTACTAACTGGTGGGGAATCAGGAGCTCACAATATCGAAGGTACCGGAATTGGATTCACACCTCCCCTATGGGATGCGAATATTGTTGATGAAGTCCTATGCGTATCTACAGTGGATGCCAAGTCAATGGCTAGACGTCTTGCAAGCGAGGAAGCTCTCTTTGCAGGTACATCCTCCGGAGCTAATGTCGTGGCAGCCTTAAGAGTTTCTGAGAAACTTGGACGGGGTGCAACCGTTGTAACACTCATGATTGACTCTGGATTGAAATACCTCAGCACGGATTTATTCCGGAGTAGTTAACTTCAGCATTGGGTGATCGAAGCGCCCTAACCGCCGCTCCAGCGGACGCTGGGGAACGCGCCGCTGAGCTCATCCGTTAGATGGCTACGTTATTTCATTGTATCCAGCCAAAATTAATAAGGAGGATTCTATGGAATGCGTGCTAGACAATATCAAAATACATTATGAGGTCTGTGGGGAGGGTCGACCAATTCTAATGCTACATGGTTGGCCAGTAGACCACCACCTTATGATGAGAGCATTCGAGCCGATATTTAATGATCATGTGGGATGGAAACGAATTTATCTTGACTTGCCAGGAATGGGCAAGACGCCTGGGGCAGAGTGGATAAAGACTCATGATGATATGTTACAAGTTGTCCTTGATTTTATCGATAACATAATAACAGACGAGCACTTTCATCTAGTTGGTTTGTCGTATGGGGCCTATTTGGCCAGAGGAATTGTTCATGAGAGGCTGGCATCTATTGATGGATTGATGTTGTATGTTCCACTAATAATTGCCAACCAATCAAAGAGGACTCTTCCTGAGCACAGAATTCTCTTTGAAAACCCAGAGTTTCACGAAGAGCTCAAAGCGAATAATCTCGAAGATTTGATAGTGCTTTTCACAGATCAAAACGATGAGTGTTTGAATAACCTCAGGACTATCGGAATACCATCGATAATAACGGCAGATCATGACTTTCTTGACGCAATAGAATTCGATAAAGAATTTTCCTTTTATCAAGATGATGAAATTCCATCCTTCTCGAAACCAACTTTGATCGTCGTTGGCAGGCAGGATTCTGTTGTTGGATACCAGGATGCGTGGCAGTTAATTGAGGATTTTCCAAGAGCTACATTTGCAGCTCTTGATTATGCTGGACATGCATTAGGTGTTGGAGAGCGCAATACCCTCTTTAGAGCATTAGTCGAAGATTGGATTGACCGAGTAAAGAGGTATACAAAGGATTAGGGATTGCATCTCAATAAGAGTTGGCCATCTAACCCCTGCTCCACCCGACAGCCGGTTAAGACGGACGACCGGGGACGGGGGATCAGAAAAGCAAGACCCGGCTGCGGGTGAGCTCATCCGTTATACCTTTTTTACTTTTTTCAGAAACAATACATATATTTATAAAAATGTTACACAACTAGGAAATTAAAATGATCCATATGAAACCGTTTGGTCGCACTGGCCATAATAGCAGTCGTGCTATTTTTGGAGCAGCTTCCTTGAGTTCAGTGACCCAAGATGAAGCAAATCTCACTCTGGAAATACTGTTAAAATACAGAATTAATCATATTGATACAGCAGCAAGTTATGGGAATTCAGAACTTAGAATCGGCCCATGGATGAAAGATTATCGAAATAATTTTTTTCTTGCAACAAAAACTGAAAAACGGACATACCTGGAAGCAAAGGAAGAATTACATCGTTCTCTTGACCGCTTAAAGGTTGATTATGTTGATTTATGGCAAATGCACCTTCTGGTAGATCCTGATGAATGGAATATTGCGATGGATACAGGTGGTGCCATTGAAGCGTTTGTCGAAGCCAAAGAACAAGGATTAACTCGTTTTCTTGGAGTTACAGGACATGGTTTATCTACCCCTTCTATGCATTTGCGTAGCTTAGATAAGTATGATTTTGATTCCGTCCTTTTACCTTACAATTACATTCAAATGCAAAATCATAATTACGCTGCAGAATTTAATAAACTAGCTGCAAAATGCTCTGAACGAAACGTGGCAATACAAACAATAAAATCTATAGCCAGAGGGCCCTTGGGTGGAAAACCCAGTAATCATGCTGTTTGGTATGATCCACTTGAAGAAAATGAGGCCATAGACCATGCTATAACTTGGGTATTGGGAAATCCAAGGGTTTTTCTGGTTACGGTTGGTGATATCCACCTTCTTCGGAAAGTATTAAAAGCAGTAGACAAATTTGATGATATGCCGATGGATAATACTATGCGAGCAGATCTTAAAAAATATGGAATTACTCCTTTATTCAACAATGAAGATAATTAATGTATTTGAAACTTGATTATCAGAATAGACATTTTCAGTTAAAGGCATAACCCCCGCTCCACCTGACCCTTCGATATGCCCTGCGGGCTACTCAGGGCAGGTGAGCTCATCCGTTATGTTGTAAAAATAATCTATGTCAAAAGAAATGGAAATAAAAGCGACAAGAAATGTAAACCCTTGGGTTCTATTGTGGAGTCGTTGTAAATGGGCATATAACGAATCATTAAGCGGAGATGTGCAAGAACCATATCTTCTTTTTTCGATGTTGCTTTGTGCTTTTTCTTTGGAAGCCTTCATGAATCATCTATTACGTATTTATTATCCAGGCGATTGGGAGAGTTATGAGAGGCATAAATCCCCAAGTGAAAAATTGGATAAATTGGCAGAGCTTCTTAATTTTGAAGTTGACAAAGGAAGAAGGCCATTTCAGACATTTAATTCAATATTTGATTTTAGAAACGATATTGTTCATGCGAAAACAATAAAACTAGAAGAATCGTTTTCTTATCCAATTGATAAGTTCTTAAAAGCGGAAGAAATTCCACCTGTTCCATTAACGAAATGGGAAAAATCATTAACTTCAAAAGATGCAAAGAAGTTCATTGATGATAGCGAGAAAATCATATTGATCATGCATGATGAAGCCAACCTTGGAGATGATCCTTTTGACCGTGCTTATTCAAAAACCAGTTTCAAAGGTAGTTTATAAGTTACAACATAACCCACGCTCCACCCGACAGCCTGTTAATGACGGAAGACCGGAGACGGGAGACGGGAATTAGAAAGCCCGGCTGCGGGTGAGCTCATCCGTTAGATGGCTTTAGTATGGATATTATAGATTTTTTCAGCAGCGGAACAGACAAAGAATAGGGAAATTGTATGGTCTACTAGGGAAATACTGAAAATGAGAAAAAAGGCGATCTTTATTAGGGTATTTTTCTTAGCCCTTCCCATTCTTGCGGCATGTGCGACAGTTCAAATTGGCACTGATGCTCAAGCCGTCGAGCATTACAATCGAGGTGTAGATTATCAAGCACAGGGACAGTTGGATTTAGCGATTGAGGAATACTCAAAAGCCATTGCTCTCAATCCGCAGCTCGCTGAAGCCTACTCCAATCGCGGAAGCGCCTACCACTACAAAGGAAATCTCGATCAGGCCATCGCCGATTACGACCAGGCCATTGCCCTCAACCCGAAGTTTGCTGAAGCCTACTACAACCGCGGGCTCGCCTATGCATCGAAAAGTCAATACGGGCAGGCTCTGTCCGATCTGAATAAATATATTGAGATAGATGCCAGTGATGCTTCTGCATACTATTTTCGCGGTCGTGTATACGCTGAAATCGGAGAACAAGAAAAAGCTATCTCGGACCTTGAGAGAGCTTTGGACTTAGGTCTGGATCCAAGCAAAAAGCAAGACGCGGAGGAACTTCTAGAAGAATTGCGGTAATAGAAGTATCGCAGAACAAGTTAGTGATATTTTATTGGAGAGAGTCAGCGTTAAAAAGCCATCTAACCCCCGCTCCACCTGACTGGCGGGTACGCCCGGCATTTTTTCTATTCCCTCCTATACTGGTTTCGGTTCTATAATGATTATGGGGCTAGTCCCGCCAGCAGGTGAGCTCTACCGTTAGGCGGCTTTAAGAATTCCTGCTCAGGTTATAATGTTGGGTAGATCATTTATATTGATAAAATGAAATCAAAATTCCCCCAAGCGCCCCCTTTTGCGAATAACCAAGAAATCGAGGCTTTTCTGGCAAGGCCATTATTTGCGCGGTTAGGAAGCCACAACGAAGATGGAACTATTCACATCGCACCGCTTTATTATTTGTATGAAGGGGGAGAGTTTATCTTTGGAACTCAAGATTTATCTCGCAAGGCAAAGAATCTCCGGCGTGATAGTCAGGTAACTGTCCTGATCGATGCCACTGACCCGGTATTGCAGGCAGTGATGGCTTATGGAAATGCCACACTCGATTACGAGAATGTTGTCTCAAAACGTGTGAAGATATTGGAGAGATACTACGAATCACAAGCAGAAGCCAAAGCATTTGCTGAAAGACTCGCTAAAGCTTGGAAAACAGTTATCATTCGACTAAAACCCACAAAGATAGTGTCATTTGATTATAGTAAGCCATTTTCAATTGACTGAATAAGAGCCGCCTAACCCCCGCTCCACCCGGTTAAGGCGGAGGCCTGGGGCGAATGAACAGAAAAGGTAAAGCCCGGCTGCGGGTGAGCTCTTCCGTTATGTAACTTGGATAATAATATGGATTACGAAACCTCAATAAAAATACGAAATGAATTATCGTCTGGTGAACTGCTTTTGTGGTCTGGACGTCCTCGGCAAGGCATCTTACTCCGAGGGTCAGACGCATATATGATTCCATTTAGTCTCCTTTGGGGAGGCTTTGCTTTTTTTTGGGAATATAGCGCGTATAAATCGGGTGCTCCACCTTTTTTTCTATTGTTTGGCGGATTCTTTACCATTATTGGTATTTATTTCATCTTTGGTAGGTTTGTCACTGATTCGATGAAAAGGAAAGGAACATACTATGGTGTTACACATGATCGTGTTCTTATTCTCTCAGAGTTCCCGACATATAAACTAAAATCACTCAATTTAAGGACTTTTAGTGATATCACACTTACAAATAGGTCTGACGGTTCTGGCAGCATCATATTTGGTACACAACATACAATGACATCAAGAATGGATGGTATATCATTGCCTGGAATGGAGCAGTATCAGAGCCCAATGTTTGAGTTTATAGAAAACGCAAAAACTGTTTACGAAATAATTCGAGACGAACAAAAGAAATCATCATGACGTTACATAACCCCCGCTCCACCTGACTGCCAGTTTTTTGAGTGGTAACCCAGTTATTACCCCCTTATCGGTTTCAGTTCTATAATCAATACTAGTAATACCTGCCAGCAGGTGAGCTCTTCCGTTAGGCCATCTAAAATCAGTTTGGAGGATAGACTTGATCGAATTATTTCCTATGATCCCAGCATCATCTAAACCGCTCTGGTTCTTGGGTGGAATCATTCTTTTCATGCTCACCCTTGTCGGATTGTTCAGCTATATCGCTTATTCATCAAAGACTGTACAGTTTGAGATTTCTGAAGAAGGACTTAATATCCGTGGTGGTTTTTATCAGCGCTTGATCCCAGCCGAGTCGATTATCACTGAAAAGTCGAAGCAGATCGATATAGGCAAAGAAAGCCCATATAAACCCATACTCAGAACTAATGGCATTGGTCTTCCAGGTTATTCTTCTGGCTGGTTCAAGCTTAGGAATGGCGAGAAAGCACTTCTCTTCATAACCAATCCATCGCGAGTGGTTTATATCGCAACTCGGGAGGGATATTCAGTTCTATTAAGCGTTCAGGATACGGAGCGATTTTTACAGCTGATCGGAAACGTCTCAGAAGACGCAGACTAATCTTCAGGGTTTTGTATCGTTAGATATAGTAGGCCTAACCCACGCTCCACCCGACAGCCGGTTAAGACGGACGACCGGGGACGGGGGATCAGAAAAGCAAGACCCGGCTGCGGGTGAGCTCATCCGTTGGGCGGCAAATTTTGACAAAAAGTTGAATCCTCATGATACTTTACCTTTGTTGGAGGTAAATGATGTTTAATTGGGATAATCTGGACAAACTTGACAAATTGTTTGTTGTTTGGGCGTTCCTATTCCAAACTGTACTTATCGTACATTTCGCACTGCGCAAACCCTTCTTCGAAAGCTATACGATGAAGTTTGGATGGATAGTTTACGCATTATGTATTCCAGCTGCTGTAATTAGTATTTTTCTCTTACGCGGTGGAAAAAGCTGGTCATTCTGGTTGGGAGGTTTCCTTTTCCTTCTCTATGCTGCTTTCGGTTTTTGGGTTGATTATGTGATAAAAATTCCATGGCGAAACCCGATTCGCTTGTCGATAATGTTTCCCTACGTGTTTTTATATCTAGCCACAGTTATGTTCTACTGGTGGCCGCTTGCACTTCTTAATCGCCGACTATGGTTTGTGGGAGCAATATTGTTTGTCATCGGAACTATTCTGAACGTTACATCTCACTAAACTAGAAGGATGTGCCTCCTAACCCCCACTGCACCTGACTCTTCGATTCCGCTTCGCTACACTCAGAGCAGGTGAGCTCATCCGTTAGGTGGCTTAGCACGAATAACGACATATATTTGAAAACAGGAACTATAGAAATCATGAAACCAACCAATAGCCAATACCATGATCCAACACGGAAAGATTGGATAATGGGGATTGCTTTGTTATTAATGTACTTGATTGTAATCGGCCTGGGAGCATTAATTCTCATTCCGGAATACTGGTACTGGTGGTTACTTTTATTTTGTATAAGCACGATTCTATTGGTGATTAATCAAAATAGAAATTATGCTTGCCGTTGCCGGAAATGCGGACGCGAATTTGAACTAGGTTTCCGTGTCAATTTGATATCTCCCCATGGGGTTGATAAAGACGGTAGTTGGCAGTGGGCTAAGTGCCCGAACTGCATGAAACGAGCGAAGACTTCAGTAATCAAAGTAAGTAAAGCTGAATAATTGGAAAATAAATAATCTAGTTAGGGTCATGAACGA
>PVMK01117065.1_pt1 | contig 16826 bp, 19 predicted proteins | sample 1853481 | NCBI WGS metagenome assembly PVMK01 (sample SAMN08533507, study PRJNA380276) | Marine sediment metagenome, whole genome shotgun sequencing project.
ACGTTCATCACGCGGACCTTGTCCGGCAGAGGCAAGGCCCGGATTCGGTCGAGCCATGTCATGGCGCTGACCATGAAGTTAGGGCCTGTTACCACTTCCCAGATCGCTGCGTTGCTGTCCCAAATGGTTCCAGGCAAGGCGCGAGGAGTGTGGTTTGGCTGGTCCAAATGAGTGACGAGCAACGTAGCATGGGGCCATTTGGGACAACAACCCGGAGGGACGGGTCCCATTTTGCCCACTGCGGCGTCTCTCCTCACTAAAGTATATACAATACATTACGTTTGTCGTTCCTTGCATTGAACAAAATGGGCTCCCGTCGCAGTGACCTGGGAAGTGGTAACAGGCCCTAGCTTGTCACATGCAGCGTTGCGCCGTCCTGCTGAATCTTTGGCGACAATGCAACGCCTTGCTTACGAGAGGCCAGCATCTGTCGCAACCAGTCCAGCCAGCCCTCCAGGCTCTGCGGCCGCCGCACCGACAACTTCAATACGGGCGCCGGGTTGGCGAGTTCGCGCACATGCCGTTCGGCTTTTTCAGTGTCAAAGTCGTCAATCATGTCCAGAAAATCCGATTTGGTCAGCAGCACCAGGTCCGCCGCCCGGAACATGACCGGGTACTTTGCGGGCTTGTCGTCTCCCTCGGTAACGGACAACAGCGTGACATTGGCATGGTGCCCCAGGTCGAAACTGGCGGGGCAGACCAGGTTGCCGACGTTTTCGATAAACAGCACATCAATGTCATCCAGGTTCAGTTCATGATCCAGTCTGTGCAGCGCATCGTGAACCATGTGGGCATCCAGGTGGCAGGCCTGCCCGGTGGTGATCTGCACGGCCGGCACGCCACGGGCGCGAATGCGGTCGGCGTCGTTTTCGGTTTCCAGGTCACCTTCAATCACGGCGATGCGCAGCTCGTCTCCAAGGGCATCGATAGTCGCTTCGAGCAGGCTGGTCTTGCCGGACCCGGGAGAGGACATCAGGTTGATCGCCAGTACACCATGGCGATCCATATGCTCCCGGTTGTGTGCCGCCTGGCGGTCGTTCTCGTGCAGCAGGTTGGTCAGCACCTCGACCGAGGCTTTGCCATCGGAGGTGTGTTCAAGCTTGCCTTCCGCCTGCACCAGGTGGGCATTGGCGGGGGTGACGGAACAGCCGCATGTGTCGCACATAATTAAGTGTCTCCTTAATTTGTAGGAGGCCGCCATGCGGCCGAAATGGTTATTTCGCGCGCATGGCGCGCTCCTGCATTATGCTCCTTCGGCCGCATGGCGGCCTCCTACATTATGCTTCTTCGGCCGCATGGCGGGTATCTGCATTATGCTTCTTCGGCCGCATGGCGGGTTTCTGTAATGCCTGACAGCTCCACGCGCAGCAACAACATTTCTTCGCCTTGCTTCACGCTCACTTGCCAGCCGCCGCAGGCCGGGCACAGCAGGCGGTTGATGCTTGCTTCGCCGCTGCTTCCGCAAGTGCGGCACTCCACCACGATCGGCCCGGTCTGCATTTCCAGTTCAGCACTTTGCGCAACCGTGCCCATCCGGGCGATTTCGAAGGCGCGGTCCAGCAAGGGCGGCTCTATGCCCGATAAAGCGCCAATCGATAGCACGATGCTATCCACCTGGTTCGCTCCTTCTTGCTGTGCAATCCGCTCGACCTGCCTGATCAGCCCCTGGCAGATGGCCAACTCATGCATTACTTCTCGCCTCATGCATCGCCAGGCGCCTCATGCTCTGCAACGCACCTTACGCATAACCACGCGCCTCTGCGTCCAGCGCCAGCATCTCATCGTACAGCTCCCATGCGGAATGCGCTTCTTCCTCGGTCATTTTCTGAATCGCATTGCCGATGTGGATCATCACCAGGTCACCCACCTGGATGTCTTCGTGCTGCAGCAGAAACAGGCTGGCCTTGCGCTCGATGCCACGGGCTTCACAGCGAGCCGCAAAGCCGTTGATTTCGATGACGCGCATGGGTACACCAAGGCACATTGTATTTCCTCTGTCTACAATCCGAAAAATGATGTAGGTAATGACTTTAATTCATGCTTCTGCATCTATTATTGATCTCGGTCAATATCATTCGACTTCCGGAAATATATGATTTAGCGTGCGAATTCGAAACTTGCTTCATTAGAATATCCTAATATTTTAATAAAAGAGATCGAAAAAAACCGATGACAGTGGCCCCAAAGACCAAGAAAGTTCTGGTGATGGGTGTGGGTAATACCCTGCTGCAGGACGACGGTATCGGCGTCCATGTCACTGAATCTCTCAAGGCCTCGTACCCACCAACACCCGAAATAGACATCCTTGATGGAGGGACCATCGGCCTCTCTTTATTGCCTGAAATAGAGGATGCCGATGCGGTCATCATCATTGACGCATCTGAAATCGGTGAGCGCCCCGGTTCCATGCGGATATTCAGAAACGCAGAAATAGACCAACAACTTTCCGGCAAAAAAAGAACGGTCCATGAAGTAGCCCTGTCCGACCTGTTTTCCGCGGCCGCCATCAGAGGCCGCTGCCCCGCCGAGCGTGCGCTGATTGCGATTCAACCCGGATCCACCGACTGGGGGCTCGAACCGACACCTGAGGTGCAGGCCGCCATTCCACGCGCCTGTGAAGCCGTAAGCAGCATGACCCGGAAGTGGCGCAATGAAGCGTGACACCATAATGCATGACAGTGGTGCGCCATGCCTGAGCGGCAAGTCCACCGGCATGGCCTGGTCCATATTGGCTGAAATCGGCCAACTGCTCGAAGCCCTGTCCGCGAACGGTGAGGCGGGATCAATCGACCTGCGGAGTCTGCCGATGACTGACGCCGACCGCGAGCAACTGGAAGAACTTCTGGGGCGCGGCGAAGTCCGGGCTGATCTGGACCTGGCGGGCGCTTCCGAAGTTTGGGAAACGTCCTATGCCGGAGTCTGGTGGATCCGGCACAAGGGCGCCCGGGACAAGATCGCCAGCGAGGAAATTGCGGTCACGCTGGTCCCTGAAATTTTGCTTACACACCCGATAGATGTCGAAGTGGCAGCCACACGATTCAGAGACGATCTGGGGCAAGGCCTGGCTTCAAATGATCTGCATGCGCAAGACCAGGAAAACGAACTGGAGGCCTCGAATGTCTGACAAAAAAACCCTTGGTGCGATGCTGACGGAGCGCGGCGTATCGCGCCGTACCTTCCTGAAGTACGCTTCCTACACCGCTTCGATCCTGGCCTTGCCGCCGACTGCGGCAACAGCCATCGCCCAGGGCCTTGCCAATGCCCGGCGGCAATCGGTGATCTGGCTGTCATTCCAGGAATGCACCGGTTGCACGGAATCGTTCACCCGCGCCCACGCACCATCCATCGAAGACCTGATCTTCGATTTCATTTCCCTGGACTACCACCACACGCTGCAATCTGCGTCAGGTATAGCCGCCGAGGAAGCCCGCCATGCGGCGATGCAGGAAAACGCCGGCAAGTACATCGTGATCGTGGACGGCTCGATCCCCCTGAAAGACGATGGTGTCTACTCAACCATCGCCGGCATCAGCAACCTGCAAATGCTGGAAGAGACGGTGAAAGACGCCTTCGCGGTGATTGCAGTGGGCAGTTGCGCGACCTTTGGCGGCATCCCCGGCGCCAACCCGAATCCGACCGGCGCCGTGCCTGTCAGCGATATCATCACCAACAAGCCGATAATCAATATCTCGGGCTGCCCGCCGATTCCGGAGGCCATGACCGGCACCATTTCCTACCTGCTGTCTTTCGGCGCCATACCGGAACTGGACCACATGGGCCGTCCAAATGCCTTCTTCGGTGAAACCATTCACGACCGCTGCTACCGGCGCCCGTTCTACGAGCGCGGCATGTTCGCCAAGAGCTTCGATGATGATGGCGCCCGCAAGGGCTGGTGCCTGTTCGAAATGGGCTGCAAGGGACCGGTGACCTACAACGCCTGCGCCACGCTCAAGTGGAATGGCGGCGTTTCCTTCCCGATCCAGTCCGGCCACGGTTGCCTGGGTTGTTCTGAGCCGGGATTCTGGGATCTGGGCGGATTCTACAAGCCACTGTCCACTGCCAAGGGAGACGCCTTGAAATACGTTGGCGGAGCGGCGCTGGCCGGAGCAGCACTGGGTGCTGCCAGTGCCGCAATCTCGCGCAGTCGCAGAAACAAAATATTGAAGGAGGGTTAATCATGGAATTACTTGAATTTGCCCGCGGCCCTGCTTTGCAGTTTGCAATCACGATTTTCGTGGGCGGCATTGTTTTCCGGGTGGTCTCCCTGTTCATGATGTGGCGCACGCGGGATTCCTCGGAAGGCAGCAGCAGGGAACGGCCGGTTTTCCTGGCTGCCATCAGGGAAATTATTCGCCGCCTGTGGCCGCAAGCCGCCTACAAGCAGCGTACGATGTTTGCCCTGATCAACGGCTATGTCATGCATGTCGGGCTGGCGCTGTGTGTTTTCTTCCTGATGCCGCATATCCTGTTCATCAAGGATCTGTTCGGTCTCAGCTGGGCGGCGCTGCCCAACAACGTGATCTACGCCATAGGCGTAATCACCGTCGGCTCAATGATCGCTGCGCTGGTCATGCGCTATGCCAATCCTGCCCAGCGCATCATTTCGACTTTTGATGACTGGTTCAGCTGGCTGGTGACTTTCCTGCCGGTGATCACCGGCCTGATCGCGACCAGCCACCTCGGCGCACGCTATGAAACGCTGCTGGCGCTACACATTCTCAGTGTGGCTTTGCTGCTGACCTGGCTGCCGTTTGGCAAATTGATGCATTTCTTCCTGGTATTCGTGACGCGCAGCCAGACCGGCGCCCACCTGAGTCACCGTGGCGCTCAGCTGTAGCCGAATGAAGCACCCATGAATTTAAGAAATAAAGAATGGAGATACCCATGAATTTTAAGTGGAGACACCCATGAACGAACGCGTGGTTGTAGATCCGATCACCCGCATCGAGGGGCACCTTCGTATTGAGGCGGAAAGAAGCGACGAAGGGCTGATTACCAGCGCCTATAGTTCCGGCACCATGGTGCGCGGTATCGAACTGATCCTGAAGGGCCGCGACCCGCGTGATGCCTGGGCGTTTGCCCAACGCATCTGCGGTGTGTGTACGCTGGTGCACGGCATCGCATCAGTGCGGGCGGTGGAAAATGCGCTGGGATACAAGATTCCACCGAACGCGCAACTCATCCGCAACCTGATGATCGCTGCGCAGTATGTACACGATCACGTGATGCACTTTTATCACCTGCACGCGCTGGACTGGGTGGACGTGGTTTCGTCCCTGTCTGCCGATCCGAAGGCAACCTCGGAACTGGCCCAATCGATTTCCGGTTATGCCAAATCCAGCCCCGGCTATTTTTCAGATACGCAGAAGAAACTGAAGAATTTCGTTGAAGCCGGCCAGTTGGGCATTTTCGCGGGCGGTTACTACGGTCACCCGGAGTACCGCCTGCCGCCGGAAGCCAACCTGATGGCGGTCGCGCATTATCTCGATGCACTCGAGTGGCAGCGCGACGTGGTCCAGATTCACACCATTTTCGGCGGCAAGAACCCACACCCGAATTTCCTGGTGGGTGGCTCGCCCTCCCCGATCAGCAATGACCCTTCTTCCGCCACCGGCGGCGCCGCGTCCACCGCGACCAATATCGTCGCCTTCGGCCAGATTCGGGACATCATCAAGCGCATGCAGTATTTCGTGGACCAGGTTTATGTGCCGGACACCATCGCTATCGCTTCTTTTTACAAGGACTGGTTCTCCCGCGGTGAAGGGCTGGGCAATTTCCTGACCTATGGCGATTTCCCTTCCGAAGGCATGGACGACCCGACTACCTGGATGATCCCCAGCGGTGCGATACTCAATCGTGACCTGACGAAAATCCACCAAGTCGACATGAACGACCCCAGCCAGATCCAGGAATTTGTCGGTCACTCCTGGTACGACTACTCGGTTGGCAAGAAAGCCGGGCTGCACCCCTATGACGGCGAGACGAATCTGAACTACACCGGTCCCAAGCCGCCATACGAACACCTCGATGTAGAAGGCAGTTATTCCTGGCTCAAGGCGCCGCGCTGGAAAGGCAACGCGATGGAAGTCGGCCCGCTGGCCAGGATCTTGATGCTGTATGCATCCGGACACGAGCCCACACAGGAATTGGCGGGCGCCGTGCTGAGCAAACTTGATGTCCCACTGGACGCCATGTTCTCGACTCTCGGGCGCACCGCGGCCCGCACGCTGGAGACCAAGATCATCGCAGACCAGATGCCCATGTGGCTGGACAAGCTGATGGCCAACATCAAGGCCGGTGACCTGGCCGTGCACAGTGAAGAGATGTGGGATCCATCCACCTGGCCAAAAGAGTGCAAGGGCGTGGGCTTCATGGAAGCGCCGCGTGGTGCACTGGCTCACTACGTGGTTATCAAGGACGGCAAGATCGACAACTACCAGGCCGTGGTGCCCAGCACCTGGAACGCCGGGCCGCGCGATCCGTCCGGACAGCCCGGGGCCTACGAAGCTGCATTGATGGACAACCACAGCCTGGAGATTCCGGAGCAACCGCTGGAAATCCAGCGCACTATCCACAGCTTTGACCCGTGCATCGCCTGCGCGGTCCACGTGATGGATCCTGACGGCGAGGAGCTGATGAAGGTAAAGGTTACGTGACTGTAGGAGGCCGCCATGCGGCCGAATGTCAAACAGCGCAAGGCGGATGAAAAACCATTGCGAGCATGGCTCGCTCCGGCAAAAAATGATTTATCAAGGAGTACAGGCACAATGAAACAAAATAGAATCACCGTAGCGGCCATGCTGGCGTCGCTGTTGCCAACTGCGTCCGCGATGGCCCATTCCGAAGTGACCGCCGAATCCGGAATCCTGGCCGCAGTGCATCACCTGGTGCATGCGCTGCAGGCAAACCCACTGCTGCCAGCCATTATCGCTGGCGTGGTGATCGCCGTATTCGCCATCTCACGGATTAACAAACGGGAGTCATAATCATGGCCAGTGATGCCACCAGCACAATTTCCGACGCCCAGGCAGCCGCCAATAAATTCCTGGCGCTCAACAGCGGAAATCTCGCAGCCTACATGGAGGCCTGTGTTCACTGTGGCCAGTGTGCGACGGCCTGCCACTTCTACGAAGTGACGGGCGATCCCAAGTACACGCCAGCCTACAAGCTGTTCCCGATGGCCAGGGCGCATCAGCGTACCAAGTGGCCCTGGCGCTGGTTTGGTGGCCCCACGGTGACTGAAGCCGACCTGCAGGAATGGGAAGAACTGCTGTTTGACAGTTGCACGATGTGCGGCCGTTGCACCCAGGTATGCCCGATGGGCATCGATATCGCTTCCATCGTCGCTGCCTCGCGCCAGGCGTTCGCCGCCGCTGGCCGGGGGCCAAAAGATCTCTTTGAAGCCGCGGAAAACGTGCGCGACAAGGGCAGTCCTCTGGGCGTGACGCCAACCGTGTTCGATGGCCGGGTCGAATGGCTGGAAGATGACTATGAGGTTGATCTCCCGATCGACAAGAAGGGCGCGGATGTGCTGCTGACGGTTTCATCGATCGAATTGATGAAATACCCGAAATCAATTGTCGCCATGGCGCGCCTGTTCAACCAGGCCGGTGTTAACTGGACTTTCAGCAGTCACGGTTACGAGGCCACCAATTTTGGCTTCCTCGCGGGAAAATCCGATATCGCAAAACTCGCCATCGAGCGGATTGTGAGCGCGGCAGAAGAGCTGGGTACAAAAACACTGGTGATCCCGGAATGCGGCCATGCCTACGGTGTATTACGCTGGTCGGGCGCCAATATTCTCGGCCGCCCTCTGCCGTTCCACGCGATGCACATTACCGAGTACCTGGCCAAACTCAAGCGGGAAGGCAAACTCAAATTCAAACAGCATGAGGGCTCGATCACCTACCACGATCCTTGCCAGGTTTCACGCCGCGGCGGCGCCACTGCCGACGCCCGTTACCTGCTGGAAGATATGGCTGCTGATTTCCGGGAAATGACTCCAACGGGTAATTTCAACTGGTGCTGCGGCGGCGGCGGCGGAGTGCAAGCCATGAGCCGGGCAGCGGACCTGCGGCACAAGGTTTTCCAGATCAAGATGAAACAGGTAGAAGATACCGGCGCTGATATGATGATTTCAGCATGCGCCAACTGCCGCCTGACCATGGATGACAGCAAGGCCTACTGGAATTGGGACCGCGGCCTGGAAAGCCTGGTCGAACTCCTCGCTGAAAACCTGATCGAGGATGTGGATCACTCAGTTGACCTGAAGCCGCATTTGGCCTGATTGTTGTGGAGCGAGCAAGGCTCTACCGGTGCTCCCAGGCTTCGTCATCACTGGGCGCAAAACCCAACTGCTCGCCTTCGGTATGCACCCCGAGCCCGGTCACTGTCCGGTTGGCGTAGGCGAAGTAACTCGCAACCTGGTTGACTTCGAGGATCTTGCCGTCACTGAGTCCGGCTTCACGCATCCGACGGATGTCTTCTGCACTGATATCACCAGGTCGCTGTGTCAGCTTTTTAGCATAGGCCAGGGCTGAACGCTGCGCCTTGTTGAATGGCCTTGCGGGCTCATCCTTTTGTAACTCGGCCATGCAGGCCTCGAATTTTTCAGGCTCCCTGGCCATCAGGCGTTTCATGCCGGCGCCATGGTGCTTGGCACAGTAGGAACAGTCGTTGAGCAGGCTCACCAGCACGCCGATGGCTTCCAGGAACCAGATGGGTGTCCTGTTTCGCGGGTGGTGTAGTACGGCCTTGTACAGCGCCATATGCCCTTCCAGGGAATGGGGGCGCAGGCTGTGGATCTGCAGCACATTGTCGACCTGCCCGCCCGGGCCAATGACCTGATTGTATATTTTGGAAAGCCTGCCAGCGGCAGATTCCGGCCCGATCACATCAATAAATGGCATCGCCAATGATCCTGTAGTTGAGGCCCGCGTGGCGGGCGATTAAACGATTGTAACGAGATTTTCCTCGGCAGTCCGGCATGACGGAAGCAAGTGTTGCATAGCGGTGTCAGGTAAAATGCTCGTATGCGCTCTATCTTCATCTGCACCGCCTTGCTACTTTTGCCCTCAGCCTGCGACCAGCCTGTCACCGTCAGCACTCAGGCTGAATCTGTCGATCTTCGCATCGCGACTTTCAATATCGCGATGGGGCTGGAAAAAAAAGACCAGTTGGGCCAGGCGCTGGCGCTGGGCCGGGATCTCCGGCTCCAACAGGTGGCGGAAATACTGCAACGGGTTCGCCCGGATATCATTTTACTGAACGAATTCGACTACCAACCGGGTTCCGGGGCCGCCGGCCTTTTCAATACAAATTACCTGGCCAAAAGCCACAACGGCCAGCAGACTATTCAATATCCTTACAGTTTTCGTGCCGCGGTAAACACCGGCATCAATAGCGGGCTTGACCTGGATGGTGATGGCAAGCCGGGTGAGCCGGAGGATGCCTTTGGTTATGGCGCATTTCCGGGGCAGTACGGCATGCTCGTTTTATCCCGCTATCCGCTGCAGCCTGACAAGAGCCGCAGCTTCCAACACTTTCTTTGGTCTGCCCTGCCCGGGGCCAGGCGGCCACGCAATCCCGATGGAAGTGATTACTATTCCGATGAAATCTGGAATCAGCTGCGACTGAGTTCCAAGAGTCATTGGGACCTGGTGTTCGAGATCGAGGGACGCGAATTGCATCTGCTGGCATACCACCCCACTCCACCGGTGTTTGACGGGCCTGAAGACCACAACGGAATGCGTAACTTCGATGAGACGCGCTTCTGGATCGAATACCTGCAGGCCGATGCTGACAGTTATATGGTTGATGACCGCGGCAGGCGCGGTGGCCTGGAGCCGGGTGCGAACTTCGTCATTGCCGGTGACCTGAACGCGGACCCATTCGATGGAGACTCGTCAGAGGGCGCGGTTCGTCAGTTACTGGACTTTCCGATGATCAACAGCAGGTGCTTGCCGAAAAGCGCTGGTGCACTTGAAGCATCCACAACCCAAGGGCGCATTAACCTGCAACACCAGGGCGATCCCGCCGCCGATACCTCGGACTTCAATGACGATTATGCAGGCAACCTCCGCCTCGACTACGTGTTGCCTTCCCAGGGGCTTGTCATCCGCGGTTGCGGTGTCTTCTGGCCCGGAGTAAGTGAAGAAGTAAGTGAAGACACCCACGAAGTAAGTGAGGACACCCACGAACTTGTGAAGGCGTCTGACCACCGTCTTGTCTGGCTGGATATTTCCCTGTGAGCACGACGATCCACCCGGGCGCCGTAGACGATCTGTCGCGCCTTTATCGCGAGACCATATTGCATCATGCACATCATCCGGTCGGATTCCGTAAAGCCATACGGGAAACCCACCGCAATGAGCAATTCAACCCACTTTGTGGAGATCGCATCGTCGTTTTGCTGGAGGTGGAAGGTGAAACGGTAAAAGACGCTGCTTTCGATGGTGAAGCCTGTGCGATTTGCACAGCCTCCGCTTCGCTGTTGTGTCAGCGGGCGCCGGGCCAGTCGGTGGATGAGATGGGTGCAACGCAGCGCTGGCTGGAATCAGCCCTGCACGGAAAAGAGGAACCGGCGGAGTATGAAGCGCTGCAGTCCTTGCTGGGCGTACGGCGCTACCCCAGCCGTATCCGCTGCGTCCTGTTGCCCTGGGAGGCACTGATGCAGGCGGTGAAGGGCGTTGGGCCAGGCCCGGGGTGACGTTGGTAGTGGGCGTTACAACAGCACCTGCTCTTTCAATTTTCGTATCTGGTCACGGACCCCGGCAGCTTCTTCGAATTCCAGCAGTTCGGCGTGTGTAAACATTTTTTGTTCCAGTTCCTTGACGGCTTTCCCCAGGTTTTCTGCGGTCACATCGCTATACTCGCCGCCGGATTCAGCAACGCGCGCATATCGGCGTCCCCGGCGCGAACTGTCGTTGTATGCACCTTGCATGATGTCGGAAACTTTCTTTTCCACAGATTTTGGTGTGATTCCATGCTTTTTATTGAAAGCAATCTGCTTCTCCGTACGGCGTTCAGTCTCAGCGATCGCGCGCTCCATTGAACCCGTTATCCGGTCACCATAGAGGATGACTTTGCCGCGTACGTTCCGTGCTGCGCGGCCAATGGTCTGGATTAGCGAAGAATCTGACCTCAGGAAGCCTTCGCGGTCGGCATCCAGAATCGCGACCAGTGATACTTCAGGTATATCAAGACCTTCTCGCAATAAGTTAATGCCAACTAGCACATCAAATTCGCCCAAACGCAAATCCCGTATGATCTCCACCCGCTCCACGGTGTCGATATCCGAGTGCAGGTAACGCACGCGAACCCCATGGTCGGCCAGGTACTCGGTCAGGTTCTCCGACATGCGCTTGGTCAGCGTGGTGACAAGCACACGGTCACCCAGCGCCTTGCGCTTGTTGATCTCCGACAGCAAATCATCGACCTGGTCCGTGACCGGTCGCACGACTAATTCAGGGTCCACCAATCCGGTCGGCCGCACGACTTGCTCCACCACGGCCCCTGAATGGTCCATTTCATATTGCCGGGGCGTGGCGGAGCAGAAGATCAACTGCGGCGCCCGGGCCGCCCATTCCTCAAACATCAACGGGCGGTTGTCCAGCGCCGACGGCAGGCGGAAGCCGTAATTCACCAGGTTTTCCTTGCGCGAGCGATCGCCCTTGTACATGGCGCCCAATTGCGGAATCATCACGTGGCTCTCATCCAGCATTAGCATGGCGTTATCCGGCAGGTAGTCAAACAACGAGGGCGGTGCTTCACCCGGCCCCCTGCCCGTCAGGTGGCGCGAGTAATTCTCTATGCCGTTGCAATAGCCGAGCTCGAGCAGCATTTCCAGGTCGTAACGTGTGCGCTGCTCCAGGCGCTGAGCTTCAACCAGCCGGTCCTGTTGCCTGAGTTCAGCCAGGCGCAGCTTGAGTTCCGCCGCTATCGATTTTGTCGCATCCAGCACAACCTGCCGGGGTGTGACGTAGTGTGACTTGGGATAGACAGTTACCCGCGGCAGTTTTTTCAGAATCTCTCCCGTGAGCGGGTCGAGCACACAAATCGAGTCCACTTCCTCGTCGAACAGTTCGATCCGGATCGCCTGCGCATCCTCGTCGCCCGGGAAGATGTCAATGACATCACCGCGCACACGGTAGGTACCACGCCGTAATTCCATGTCGTTGCGGCTGTATTGCATCTCGGCCAGGCGGCGCAGAATGGAACGCTGGTTGATGATTTCGCCGCGCGAAATATGCAGCACCATGCTCAGGTACTGGGTGGGATCACCCAGGCCATAGATCGCAGAAACCGTTGCCACGATTATCGTATCCGGGCGCTCCAGTAGCGCCTTGGTTGCCGACAAACGCATTTGCTCAATGTGTTCGTTTATCGATGCGTCTTTCTCGATATAGGTATCTGAGGAAGGCACATAGGCTTCCGGCTGATAGTAGTCATAGTAGGAGACGAAGTATTCAACCGCGTTTTCCGGGAAGAAATCACAGAATTCACCGTATAACTGCGCGGCCAGGGTCTTGTTCGGCGCCAGCACCAGCGTGGGTCGTTGCGCGTGCTGAATCACGTTGGCGATGGTGAAGGTCTTTCCTGAGCCAGTCACACCTAACAAGGTCTGCTGTGCCAGGCCTGCCTCCAGGCCATCGATCAACTGCGCAATAGCCTCGGGCTGGTCCCCGGCGGGCTTAAATTTACTGTGCAGCATAAATGGCTTGTGGGTGTCGGCCGGCATTCAGGAAATCCCTTGATCGTTAGAAGTGTGGAGTGCTTGGGCAAACTTGTTATTATACGCGCTTGCCGAATGACAAGCCGCCCGAAGGCGTAAGCCGGTATATGCTTCAACCACCAGTAAAATGTGCCGGTCCGTCAAAAAGACCACGGAGACAAATCAATGAAATACGTTCTTAGCCTGGCCCTGCTGTTGTTCTTTTCCACTCCGATGCAGGCGCAGACCCTGAGTGTGGAGACCATGACAGACATCGCAATTTCCCGCGCGCTGATCAACGATAAACGCAACACCGCCCTCGCCTTCAACATGTCGTTCACCGATGAGGAAAGAGATGCGTTCTGGCCACTGTACCGGAAATACCGGGAGGCGATGAGTAATGTGGGCAGCAGGAAACTCGACGTGATCATCGATTATGCCGAGCATTATAAAAACATGACCCAGGATAAGGCGCGGGATCTGCTGGACCGTCACATGATTTACGAAGAGCAGGCGCTCAAGGTGAAACAGTTGTATATCAAAAAATTTCGCCACATTCTTCCAAACACCAAAGTCACACGGCTGTTCCAGCTCGAGAACCGGATGGATGATGCCATTGCAATGAAACTCGCTGAGGGTATTCCCTTGATGGAGTAAATTCCAGTGACCAGAACTTCAAATCGGGTAGACCAGATAAAACCTTCAGCCACCATCACGGTGGCCATGAAATCCATGGAGCTGAAGGCCCAGGGCAAAGACATCCTTTCGCTGGGCTTCGGTGAGCCGGACTTTGACACGCCGGAACACATCAGGGAAGCCGCCATACGGGCGATCCGGGAGGGTCAAACACGATATACCCAGGTGGACGGCACACCTGAACTCAAGGCTGCCATCATCAGTAAATTTTGCCGCGACAACGAACTCATTTTCGGGCCCGATCAGATCCTGGTCTCAAACGGCGCCAAGCAGAGCCTGTACAACATCATGGTCGCCATCCTGAACCGCGGCGACGAGGTCATCGTCCCGGCGCCTTACTGGGTCTCCTATCCCGACATGGTCAAGCTGGCCGATGCGGAACCCGCCATCCTGGTAGGTAACTCCGGGCATAACTACAAGATCACGGCGCGGCAATTGCAAAACAGCCTGCATGACAACACCCGCCTGATCATCCTCAATTCACCCTCCAATCCGACCGGCAAGGTCTATACAGAGAAGGAATACCGCGAACTGAGCGAGGTATTGATCGAGCATCCAAAAGTATTCATTGCCTGCGATGACATCTATGAACACATCTACTGGGGTGACAGCGGCTACCGGACCTTCCTCAACGCCTGCCCCGAACTGGCCGATCGAACGGTGGTCGTCAACGGTGTTTCCAAGGCCTACGCGATGACCGGATGGCGTATCGGCTACCTGGCCGGACCAGAGGATCTGGTCAAAGCCATGTGCAAAGTCCAGAGCCAGAGTACTTCCTGCGCCTGCTCGGTTTCACAGGCGGCAGCAGTCGCCGCCCTCAACGGGCCGCAAGACTGCGTGGAAGAAATGAGAGTTCAATTCAAGCAGCGCTACGATTTCATTCATGCTGCCCTCAATGACATACCGGGCGTCGACTGCCCGGAATGTGATGGCGCCTTCTATGCTTTCCCTTCCTTCCAGGGTTTCCTGGACAGCAGAGAGGACATCGCTGATGACGTCGAACTCGCTTCCTGGATACTTGAAACAGCTGGTGTATCAACCGTGCCCGGCTCCGCGTTCGGCGCGCCCGGCCACCTCAGGCTGTCCTACGCCGCCAGCATTGGATACCTGGAAGACGCCATCAGCAGAATCAAAAAAACCATCACCAATATATAGATACTCCTACAATCTTTCGAGGGGGTTTCCTCTACAAGCGGCCAGGCGATACCTCTACCCTCAGCATGCATGGCACCCCGGAAAAACAAGGCCTTTACCCTGCTCGAGTTGATGATCACGATATCCATCCTGGCCATACTGCTCAGCCTCGGCATCCCGGCATTCCACGAATTTGTCCTCAAGCAACGCCTGAACGCAGCGGTTAATGTATTGCAGAACGACCTGCTGTTGGCCCGCAGCCAGGCCATCCACCGTGACGTACACGTGATCGCCTGCCCCTGGAATTCAGGCGGAGGGTGTACCGGTAAAGCAGACTGGAGTGAAGGCTGGGCTGTGTTCAGCGACAGCAATGAAAACAAGAGCTACGAAGACGGCGAAGTCCTGCTGCGCCGGGGACAGGGTGTGGAAAACGTGATGATACACGGCTCAGCCAGCCGCACAGCCCTCCGCTTCTACCCCAACGGAACGACGCCGGGCAGCAATGGCAGCATCAGTATCTGCGGCCTGGGAGGGCCGGAACGGGCAAGAAAACTCGTTATTTCCAACCTGGGACGAATCAGGCGGGATAATGCACAGTCACTGGATACTGCGCATTGCCCCTGACAACGCCTGCAGGGGGGCTGCTCGATGATTCGGTGCTTGACTCCCCTGCCCAAAGCACGGAAAATACCGCGCCTCAAAGATATTCCCCAGTAGCTCAGCTGGTTAGAGCGGGTGACTGTTAATCACTAGGTCCGCGGTTCGAGTCCGTGCTGGGGAGCCAAATAACCAAAGAAAAACGGGAACTTAGCGTAAATGCTGGGTTCCCGTTTCTCTTTGTGGGGCTAAATGGCAAACAAATTGGCAAACACGGTGAGGTAAGCAAGTCGAGGCGATCTCCTACAGACAGCCCCCCCGAATCAGGCAGACTCAATACAACGGCGGTGTTCCCCTTGCCGTTGCCCCGGTTCCGTGCCGGAGTTTTTATTGCGGCAAAGAAAAGGTCACAAGGGATTGACCTTGAAATTAGGATCAGGCACGATTAATGAAACGGTATACCCTTCGCCGTGGCCCCGGTGTAACAGCCGGGGTTCTTATTTAGGGAAAGGAGAGGGGCCGCCAGTGAATGGCGATGCTGAAAGGAACCAGGAAAGGTTGCTATGCTGATTTTGACCAGGCGCATTGGGGAGAGACTTGTCATCGGTGACGATATTTTCGTTTCAGTTGTGGGCTTAAAAGGCGGTCAAGTTCGCATCGGTATCGAGGCGCCGCGTGAGGTTTCCGTGCACAGGGAAGAAATCTATGAGCGAATACTCAAGGAACGCACAGCCGATGCCGCCCAGGCGGTTAAGGTTCCATTCAAAACGGATTAAATTCCGACTCACCATCAACTGTGTATGTTTGCCCTGGTCAGAAATGGACGGGGCTATTAGTGGGCAAAGAAAAGGGCCGCTCAACTGACCTATGTCTATTAGTCGCATCCTCGCGACTGTTACCTTCGCTCAGACGATTTCCGTCAAGCCCATCCAGCCACAAAAGGAAACAACATGAATAAAATCGTCACTTTCCTGGGCGCTGTATTCGCAGCGTCATCACTTAACGCGCAATCACAGCTGGTTTTTATTGACCAGGATGGGACTGAGGCCGGAACACTTGTCAATTTTGACGAGCAAAACAAAGGCGCTTGGTCAAAATTCGCAGTCTTGAGGCGCGGTGAATATTTTATGCGGATCAACCTTGAAACCGGAGAAATTTCACCTTCGACATTTTATTATAACTCAGTCGATTGCTCCGGCACTCCGTATGTCATTTTCGACCAGGGGGGAAACACTAGGGGCGGGGTAATCGTCTATACGAGAAACCTTGATAGTCCAATTCTTGGACTAGTGGAATGGTATCCAGAAATTCAAACAAACTTTTTTCGTTCAGCTCATCACCTCGGAGGAGTTACAAGCGAATGTGATGATTATACGTCGGGTGTAGATGGCGTGCCCGTCACAATCGTGGCACCTGCCGACTATGGTGTCAGCAAGATTCCGGAAGTCAAACCAGGCACCACGGGACTAGGATTCAAGGGGCCACTAGTTCCAAAGATCAAACAATCAGATATTATTTTCTGCAACGGTCTGGAGAATTGTCCGGTTCAATGATCGCCAATTTTTAAACAGAACCGGAGAAAGGGGGAGAGGCAAACTCTCCCACTTTCGGGAAGGTTTAAGCAAGACAGAAGAAAATTATCTCTCAATAGCCCGAAAGGTACTGAAAACCCTACCTGAAACAGCGC
>PVMK01153032.1_pt1 | contig 16825 bp, 13 predicted proteins | sample 1853481 | NCBI WGS metagenome assembly PVMK01 (sample SAMN08533507, study PRJNA380276) | Marine sediment metagenome, whole genome shotgun sequencing project.
GGAATATTTCCGTGCTTTCTGGGGGCCGTCGACACCCGCTTGGTGGAGAGCATCTCGAGTGCCGAGATGATCCGCGGCCGCGTCTCCTCGGGCTGAATCACGGCGTCTATGTAGCCGAGTTCGGCGGCCTTGTAGGGACTCGCGAAGGTCTCCCGGTAGTCGTCGCTGAGGTCCCGTCTGCGCTGGTCGGGGTCTTCTGCCCCGTTCAAATCCTTGCGGAAGATGATGTTCACCGCCCCCTCCGGTCCCATCACGGCGATCTCCGCGGTCGGGAAGGCGAGGTTGACGTCGCAGCGGATGTGTTTGCTGTTCATCACCACATAAGCACCGCCGTAGGCCTTGCGGGTCACCACGGTAATTCGCGGCACCGTGGCCTCACAAAACGCGTAGAGCAACTTGGCGCCCTGCTTGATGATCCCTCCGTGCTCCTGCTTCACACCCGGCAGAAAACCCGGCACATCGACGAACGTGACGAGTGGGATATTGAACGAATCACAGAAACGGACGAATCGCGCCGCCTTGTTCGAAGCCTTGATGTCGAGTACTCCGGCGAGGTGGTTGGGTTGATTTGCGACGATCCCAACCGAATGACCTGCAAATCGACAAAAACCCACGATGATGTTGCGGGCGTTGCGCGGCGCCACCTCGAAGAAGACACCATCATCGACGATCGACCGAATCAACGCCTTCATGTCGTAGGGTTTGTTGGGTTTGTCGGGAACCAACTTCTCCAGATCCGGCACCATTCTGTCCGACGGATCCTGGGTAGCAACGAACGGCGGATCCTCTCGGTTGTTCTGGGGAATGAAGGAGAGCAGGGACTGAATCGTCTGAATGCACTCCTCCTCGGTTTCGACAGCGAAATCGGATACACCGCTCTTCGTCGCGTGAGCGGCTGCACCTCCGAGGTCTTCAGCGGTCACATCTTCGCGGGTCACGGTCTTGATGACATCGGGCCCGGTGATGAACATGTTGCTGGTACCCTTGACCATGATGATGAAGTCGGTCATCGCGGGGGAGTAGACAGCACCTCCCGCACACGCACCCATGATGGCCGAAATCTGCGGAACCACGCCGGAAGAGAGCACGTTACGCAAGAAGACTTCCCCGTAGCCGCCGAGGGAAACCACACCCTCCTGAATCCGCGCGCCCGCACCGTCGTTGAGCCCGATCACCGGCGCTCCGACGTTGGCAGCCAGGTCCATGACCTTGCAGACCTTCTCCGCGAAAGCGCCCGAAAGGCTCCCGCCCAATACCGTAAAATCTTGCGAAAAGACGAATGTCTGGCGGCCAGCGACCTGGCCGTAGCCCGTCACGACCCCGTCGCCGAGCGTCTTGTTGTCCTCCATGCCGAAGTCGGTGCAGCGGTGGGTCACGAACGCGTCGATTTCGACGAAGGTCCCGGGGTCGAAGAGTAGTTCGATCCGCTCTCTAGCGGTGAGTTTGCCGGCGTCGTGCTGACGCTTGATGCGGGCCTCACCGCCGCCCTGCAGCGCCGCCTCATTCATCTGCTCGAGTTTCTTGATCTTCTCTTCGACCGACATTCCGCTCAACTCTCGAATTCGGAGATTGGCGCTCGGGCGCGCCCGACGGAGGCCGCGAATGCGGCTCGCCGGCAGCCGAGTCTATCAGATCCGCAAGCGCCCCGCTGAACGCGAAAACGTTTGCAAACCAGTTACTTGGTTCAGTTGCGAAAGAGTTCCCGCGCGATCACGAGGCGCTGGATCTGATTGGTGCCCTCGTAGATCTGCAGGAGCTTCGCGTCGCGCATCAACTTCTCGACGGGGTATTCCTTCGTATAGCCGTTGCCGCCGAAGACCTGGACGGCGTCGACCGAAGCCTTCATCGCAATATCCGTCGCGAAGCACTTCGCGATCGAGGAGTTCTTGGCAGCCCGCAGCCCCTGATCGACCATCCAGGCGCTCTTTAGAGTCAGCAGGCGCGCCGCCTCGACGTCCTTGGCCATGTCGGCCAGGATGAATTGGATGGCCTGGAAGTCGCCGATCCGCGAACCGAATGCCTTTCGCTCGAGCGCGTAGGCGGTGGACTCGTCGAGCGCCCGCTGTGCAATTCCCGTCGCGAGCGCGCCGATCGGCGGGCGGGTTCGATCCAGGGTTCGCATCGCGATCTTGAAACCCTCACCCTCGGCGCCGAGTCGCTGGCTCTCCGGGATGCGAACGCCGTCGAAATGAATGGAGCGGGTATCGCTTGCACGCTGGCCGAGTTTGTCCTCTTTCTTACCGAGGGAAATTCCCGGCAGGTCCGCGGGTACGATGAACGCGCAAATCCCCTCGTGGCGACTGGTGCGGTCGAGGGTTGCAAAAACCGTGTAGAGATCTGCCTCACCACCGTTGGTGATCCAGCACTTGGTGCCGCTGAGTACGTAATCCGAGCCATCTTTTTCGGCCAGCAGCTGAAGGCCCGCGACGTCCGAGCCCGCGTCGGGCTCGGAGAGGCAGAACGCGATCAACGAAAACTCGCTCGCGCAATGAGTTAGCCACTCTTGCTTCTGCTCTTCATTGCCGGCGAGGACAATCGGCATCAATCCGAGGTCGTTGCACGTGATCGAAGTGCCGATCCCCGAACACGCCCACGCGATTTCCTCGGTGACCACGCAATTGTCGAGAGAAGAGAGGCCGAGGCCGCCGTATTCGGTCGGTATGGCGGTGCTCGACAACCCGAGCTCCCAGGCCATCTGGATGACCTTGCGCGGAAACTCGCCCGACTGATCGTGTTTGGCAGCGATGGGCGCGATCTCGTCTCGCGCGAATCGTCGGGCCGCGTCTTGAAGGGCGAGCTGCTCGTCGGTCAGTTCAAACTGCATCGGGCCGCCATGGAGGCAATCTACACCGCTCCCGACGCGACCGACACTGTGGATTCGAACCAGAGATGGATCCGGTCGAAAACGATCGCGATCAGCCCACCACGTACCCGAGGACGTGCGACAGGCGATCCGCTGCAGCCGTCAACTTGGGAACGATGTTTCCGAGCAATTCGTCGGGCCCCAGGCGGAAGGACGGCCCAGAGACCGACAGCGCGGCGACCGCTAGACCCGTTCGATCGTAAACGGGCGCAGCCGCACAGCTCAGACCCTCTTCGCACTCTTCGAGGTCCAACGCGTAGCCCTGGCCCGCGGCGGTTCGGATTTCCTCGAAGAATTTGATCGGATCGACGATCGTGGCACGCGTTCGCAGAGGAAGTCCCCGCCCGGCCACCACATTTTGGTCGTAGACCTGGCGGCAGCACTCGCTCGCCGAGCCGAGCAATACCTTTCCCAGCGCCGTGCAATGGACCGGAAGGCGCTGGCCAACCCTGGACGGGGCGAGGATGGGTTGTTGGTGGACATGGGCGTCTACGTGAACGATTTCGAAAGAAGTCATCTGCGCAAGGTGAACGGTTTCGCCCACCTCTTGGGCGAGATCGCGCAAGATCGGCCGCGCCTGTTCGAGCAGTGAGTGACTTCGACAGAAGGTCTCACCGAGTTCGAGGCATTTGGCGCCGAGTCGATAGCGCTCGTTGGCCGAACTCTGCTCGATGTACCCGCGTTGTTCGAGCGTAGCGAGCAAGCGAAATACATTGTTCTTGTGAAGATTTAGGCGCCGTGAAAGTTCGGTTACGCCCAGTTCGTCTTCCGTGCGAAACTCCTCTAACAAGCGAAGCGCATGGCTGACGGTCTGGATGACGTAATCGCTCTTGGCCTTCTTCGGCGGCATGGGTGTACGCCCCTCGGCCCCCACGACGACGAACCATTGATCGCAGTCCCGACTCTTCAGGGCCGGTTCCGTCGGGTGCGACGACAGGGGGAGGGTCGTCGTGTCCCGTAGCTCGTTGACTCCTATCTGCTGAACTTCTGACACCTTGGCTTCTGCACCGCAAATCCAGCGGTTGCGGAACCTGCGGTCACGACGAGCAACAGCGATAGCAAGCGAATCAGCGTAGAGCGAGTGTTTTGTTCGTAGCCAGCACGCCTTCTACCGCACGACTTGGAGTCTTGTCAACCAGATTTCTGCTCTTAGCGACAGAGAATTGACCTCCGTCGCGATATGGTGTGGATCTTAGCGTTCCACATGGCCGATGGTGCAGACAATTTCGATTCTTCAGGGAAATCCCAGCGGATCAAGAAATCTTCGACCGAGAGTTACCCGTTCGACTCACCGTCGCTAGCGGATTCTCGCTGCTCACCTTCGCTCGCGAGTAACTCCAACACGAGAAAACCGACTCCGACCACGATCGCCGAGTCCGCGACGTTGAAGTCGGGCCAGGAATAGCCACGCCAGATCTGAAAATGCAGAAAATCGATGACTTCCTGTCTGAAGATTCGATCGATGAGATTCCCAATCGCACCACCTAGAATTAAACCGAGGGCGAGCGCCGCAAGTCGATCCCCGGGGGAGAGTTTTCGATAGAACGCAACGATGATCCCCACTGCGATCAGCGAAACGGAAATGAAGAAAATGAGGCGGTAAGGCTGCGGAGCATCCGAGAACAAACCAAACGCCGCACCGGTATTGCGGACATGGGTAAGGTAAAAAAACCCCGGAATGACAGGAATCTTGTCCGCGTAGCTGAGATGCCAGTCAATCGCGATCTTGGTGACTAGATCGAGAGTCAGAACAATGATGAATGCACCAATCGCTACACGGAATTTCGGCGTCATGAGGTTCGGCACGCTATCACACGGCTCGCGCCGGGGCTATCTCAACTCACTCGCCTCGAGGCTGGCGCACCTCACTCACATCGGGGCGAGCGCGACTCACTCGCGCCGAGGCTGGCGGAACTCGCTCTGGTCGGGACCTAGCGCAACTCGCTCGCCTCGAGGCGACCATCGCCCCACACCGAGGGAGCGAGTCGGCGCGCCTCTGCGAGAAGCGGCCCGGCATCCACCGACCGGCCCGCCTCTTCGAGTGCCCAGCCGCGCAGCCCTCGCAGATGGGGCTCGGCCCACGGGTAAAGAGCACCGTCGGGATCGAGCAACGACTGTGCGCGATCCAGATGTTCGAGCGCACGCTCGGAGTCGGCGCTTGCCGCGTAATGCCTCGCGAGCGCCAGGTAGGCGAAGGGGTTGCCGGGGTCGGTCTTGATCGCGAGCTCGTAGCGGCTGAGGGCCCGCTGGGGCATCGAGGCAATTTCGGCGTCCAACCCCTCCACCACCAACCGCGTGGAAGCTTGACGTCGGGGGTCGCCCAGGTGGTCAATTTCCGCAATCCGCAGCACGGCTCCGTGCGGAGCGCGGGTCGGCCCCGCACAACCACCGACCAGAGCGATCCAGACCCACGCAACCAAGACTGCCGCGGTGGGCGGTCGCAACGCGAGCATTGCCCGATTCACAGATGTTTTCGCAACCATTCGAAGAAGCTCTCCTGCGTTCGCCGGAGCCCGTCTTGCTCAGGCCCCGTGAGCGCTCCGCCCGGGCAGACCTCCTCGGGCAACGCCCCTTCGAGGAAGAGTTCGCGCCGGCGATCTGGGCAACCCCGAAGCGCCCGCGCCCCCGTGACCGGATCGACATCCACGACGACAACGCTCGGTGGCCGCGGAAACTGACCGTGAATTTGCCCTCCGGTCAGCTCACCGATGAAGCGCCGCCAGATCGGAAGCGCTCCCCGGCTACTCGCAAAACCAATGCTGCGCGGCTCGTCGAAACCCAGCCAGACAACTGCAACCAACTCCGGGGTGTAGCCAATGAACCACAAATCGCGCTCTTCATCACTGGTTCCCGTCTTGGCTGCAATCGGCCCCTTGATTCCCGTCGAGCGAACGCCCGCCGCGGTTCCGCGATGCGCCACGCCCTGAAGCAGGGAAGTCGCGAGGTACGCGGTTCCCGCGTCGATGACACGCTTATGGTGGAGTTCTCGGCGTTCGAGTGTTTCGCCCGCTGGATCCACCAGGTCTTCGATGGAGTGGATCTGGGGTCGGATACCGCCGCCCGCAAGCGTCGCGTAGGCGCGCGCCATCTCGAGAGGAGAAACGTCGGCCGCACCGAGGGCAAGGCTCGGGACGAGAGGTAACCGGCTCTCGATTCCCATCCGCCGAGCGACGTCTGCAACGCGCCCGATCCCGATCTGCTGGGCGAGGCGAGCGGTCGCGACGTTGAACGAACGTTCGAGTGCTTCGCGCACACTGACTCGGCCGTGAAATTCGCGGTCGAAGTTCCGCGGCTTCCAGGGCCCGCTCGGCGTCGCGACCTCTAAGGGAGAATCGTCGAGGAAAGAGGCCAGCGTGATGGCGGGCCCCCCCACCCGTGGCTCGAGCCCGGCGATATACACGAATGGCTTGAAGGTGCTTCCCGCTGGGCGGCGCGCCTGGGTGCAGCGATCAAATTGCGACAGCTGGTAGTCACGCCCGCCCACGAGAGCGACGATCTCTCCAGTCTGGGGGCGAATGGCAACGATGCAACCCTGAATCGCGCGGGTGAGATCGGCGGTGACAAGCGCGGGGTACTGGCGTTCGAGTTGTTCGATGCCCTCGCGCAGCGCTGTCGCCGCCAGGCGCTGGGTACGGCTCTCGAGGGTCGAATACACCTTGAGTCCCTGGCTCGACAGCACGGTCGCGTCGTAGCTGTCGGAGAGCTGAATGCGCAGGAAGTCGAGAAAATACCGCGCGTCGCGGGGGTCCGGTGTGATCGCCGCGAGGCTCAAGGGTTCTGCGATCGCCGCGTCGCGTTGCGCGGGTTTGACCCGGCCCTGCTCGGCCATCAATTCCAACACCAGATCGCGGCGGGTACGAGCGCCCTCGGGGTTGCGGTAGGGCGAGATGCCGTTCGGGCTCTGGATCAGCGCAGCCAGCAATGCGGACTCGGCGAGGCTCAAGTTCTGGACCCGCTTGCCAAAAAAGCGAAGTGCCGCTTCCCCGACGCCGTGTATCTCTGTCGAACCGCGTTGCCCGAGGTAGATCTCGTTCAGATAGGTTTCGAGAATTTCGCGCTTGTCGTAGCGGAGCTCGACGAGCAGGGCCATCACAGCCTCGTGAGCCTTGCGCTTCAGGGTTCGCTCGGGGGTGAGGAAGAAATTCTTGACGAGCTGCTGGGTGAGCGTGCTGCCCCCCTGCCGAATTCCACCCGCGCGCAGGTTGGCGAGCAGCGCCCCGCCGATGCGCCGCACGTCGATTCCGGGATGCGCTTCGAAGCGCTGATCCTCGACGGCAACGATGGCGTCGATGAGGTGGGGCGGCAGGTCTTCGAGTTCAACGAGCTCGCGCTGCTCCCGATTGGGTCCATAGTAGGCGCCGAGCTGTTCCGGCTCGAGCAACACCGCGCCCAGGGTGCGGCCCGCGGGCAATTCGAGAATTTCTTCGATGAAACCGTCGCGAATGAGAAAGACGACATCGCGTGCGGGCTCGGATCGCGTCGGATGCTCGAAGGCTCGAAGGTGAGCGCGGACTCGATGTTTTTTCCAGGAGTATTGCCCCTGCTGAAAGGATCCGTCGCTACCGGCTTCTCGGTATCCGAGCCGCACGAAGGCGCCCCGCAAATCTGCAAGTTCGATGTCCAAGCCCGGGTAGATGATGGATGGCGCGGAGTAGACGCGCGATGGAACGCGAAATCGCTGCCCCTCGAAGCGCGCCCGCACGATTCGATCGAGTCGAATCACGACGACACTGCTCGCAAAGCCCGCCGCGAAGCCAGCGGCCACTCCGAGCCAAGCCAACTTACGAAGCCAACCGCGCGCGCCCTTGGTCGTGCGACGCTTCGGCTTCGAGCGATGCTTCGAGGTCGTGCCGCGCTTGCGCACAGCCGTTTTTCGCTTTCGCGCGTTAGCCAACGGTCCCCCGGCGAAAATTCCTCAGGCGGCCGCGACCGAACCCATGGATGGCTTCCGCTTCGGCCAGCTCGGCCAGCTACAACCTGACGCGCTCTCCCGCGCTCACGCTGCGATTACCCTGTCGGAGGAATCGCGACGCGACGCAGGCGCGCCTCGTAGGCTTCGCGCACGATCTTCGCATCTTCAAGATATCGGGGCAGCTCCTCGGCAAGCAGGGCCTGGGGGCCGTCGCAGAGCGCTTCTTCCGGATTGGGGTGGAAATCGACGAGAACCATGTTGGCTCCCGCGATCACACCCTGGGCGGTCACGTGGAATACGTCGAGCAAGCCGTCCGGCGCAATGGCGCGGCTGCCCACCGAATGAGAGGGGTCGATGCTGACCGGCAATCGCGTCAGCCGCTTGACGACGGGCACGTGCGCGAAATCGACGAAGTTGCGATGGGGATCGCCGAGATTCGTCTTCATCCCACGCAGACAGAAAACGATGCGCCGATTGCCGCCGGAGGCGACGTACTCGCACGCGTTGAGCGACTCTTCGAGCGTAATTCCCATGCCTCGCTTGAACAGAACGGGAAGCTCTGTCTGCTGTCCGACGTGTTTCAGGAGTTCGAAATTCTGGGCGTTGCGGGTGCCAATCTGGACCATCACGCCCGTCGCATTTCCCGAGGCCCTCAGCGCTTCGAGAATTTCGTCGATGTGGGATTCGTGGGTAACTTCCATCGAGACGATGCGGATGCCGTGCTTGCCCGCGCTCTCGAAGACGAAAGGCAGGCACTCGGCGCCAAATCCCTGGAAGTCGTACGGGCTCGTGCGCGGCTTGTAGGCCCCCGCGCGCGCGGTCTGAATCCCGTGTTCGCCGAGCAGGCGAAACATCGCTTCGAGGTTCTCGCGGTTGTCGACCGCGCACAGGCCCGGAAAGACGTGAAAAGTGTCCTGGGCGATGTGAATCCCGTTGTATTCGAAGCCCATGGCTTCGAGGCCGCCGCCGTGACGGCCGATGGAGCGGAACTTCTCGGTGATCCGCACCACCCGCTCGACGCATGCGAATTCCTCGAAGGGTTCGGTGGGAATGACTCCCGTCGAGCCCAGCAGATAGAGCTCGGACAGCGTGCGGGTTGCGCCCTGGATCTGGTGAAGCTCGGTTTGCACACCGGGATAGGACTCTGCGAATTCGATCAGGCTCCTGACGTCGGGCGCCTCGGTCTTCACGTCGGCTTTGAGAACGATGATCACGGTCTTTATTCCTCTAGAGCGGGTTTTCGCAACCTACGGAGGCAAACTCCGTTCGTCAATCCTGGATCCGCACTACTATTGCTAAATTCCTTCTAGTTACCGAGATTTGCGGATATGGCAGAGATGGATTCGAAAAAACCGCCCGGATCGGGCGCTGGAGCCGGAGCCGGTGGGGCTTCGGAAAAGCTCTGGGGAGGCCGTTTCGAAGGCCAAACCGACGCGGGAGTGGAGCGCTTCACAGCCTCGATCCACTTCGATCGGGCGCTCGCTCGCTTCGACCTGAGAGGTTCGACCGCGCACGCCCGAATGCTCGCTGCTACCGGCCTGATCTCCGCCGAAGACGAGCGCGCGCTGATCGAAGGCCTCGCGGAAATCGCCACGCAGATCGAATCCGGCTCCTTCCCGTTCGATCCAGCCCTCGAGGACATCCACATGAACGTCGAGTCCCGGTTGCGGGAGATCGTCGGCGTCGACATCGCGGGCCGACTCCACACGGGCCGAAGCCGCAACGATCAGGTCGCGACCGACCTGGCCCTCTACTTGCGCGAGATTTCGGAGGCCTCCGAGCGTGGCATCCTGGAACTCCGGGGCATTCTGATCGAACGAGCCGCCGAGCACCTCGACACGGTGCTGCCCGGCTACACCCATTTGCAGCGTGCGCAGCCGGTGCGACTCGCCCACCACTGGCTCGCATTCGCGGAGATGTTCGGTCGAGACGCGAGTCGACAGCGAAGCCTGCGATCGCGCTTGTCGGACTGCCCGCTCGGATCGGGTGCACTCGCGGGATCTACGCTTCCGCTCGACCGGCAGCACACCGCGGCGGCGCTCGGTTTTGACGCACCCGCGGCAAACAGCATGGACGCGGTCGCCTCGCGCGACGTGGCGCTGGAATTTCTTTCGACCGCCGCGATCTGCATGATCCAGCTATCCCGGCTCGCGGAGGAACTCGTGCTCTGGTCGACCGCGGAATTCGGCTTCATCGAGCTTTCCGACGCCTACGCGACCGGCTCGAGCCTGATGCCGCAGAAGAAGAATCCGGACGTGCCCGAACTCGTGCGCGGAAAATCCGGCCGCGCGATCGGAAACCTCGTCACGCTGCTCACGGTCATGAAGGCCCTGCCGCTGACCTACAACCGCGACATGCAGGAGGACAAGGAGCCGATCTTCGACTCCGCGGCCACGCTTCGCGACTCGCTCGAAGTCATGGGAGGAGCGATCCAGACCCTGCGCGTCAACACGGAGCGAATGGCGGCGGCGGCAGATGACGCGATGCTCCTCGCGACGGATCTCGCGGAGGCGCTCGTGGTCGCCGGGGTGCCTTTTCGGGAAGCCCACGAGGCCGTGGGGCGAATCGTGAGGCACTGCGTTGACAAAGAATTCGACCTGCGCTCGCTGACCCGCGAAGACCTGAAGGCCTTTCACACCACCTTCTCGGCGTCGGCCGCGGAAATCACGAGCCTGGAGAGCGCGCTCGAGGGTCGAAAAGTGATCGGCGGCACTGCGCGTGACACGGTGGAAGCGGCACTCTCGAAAGCCCGAGAAGACAACCAGCGGCGCCTCGGCGAGCTGCCCGACGGAGAAATTTGATGACAGGCCGACTTCTGGCTATCGCGGCACTCGTCGGAGTGCTAGCGGTTGCTTGCGGCAAGGTCGGTCCCCCCGTCCGGCGGCACGCCGAATCGGCCGCTACCGAAAACTCGGAAACGGCTACAAAAGCGGGCGCTTCCGCAACAGAAGAATCGGAAGAGGAGGAGCGGAGGCCTTGAGCGGAGCGTTTTCGAGGCGCGATGGCCACCTCCACGCCGAGGCCGTACCCGTCGATCGGGTCGTCGAGGCGGTCGGCACACCCGTCTTCATCTACAGCGCGTCAGAACTCACCGCACGTTATGACGCACTCGACGCAGCCTTCTCCGCCGTGCCCCACACCATCTGCTACGCCATCAAGGCCAACATGAATCTGGCCGTGGTCCGCACGCTGGTCGCCAGGGGCTGCGGGATCGACGTGACGTCTGGCGGCGAACTCTTTCGCGCACAGCTGGCCGGAGGCGATCCGAGCCAATTCGTGTACTCCGGCGTGGGCAAGACGGACGCAGAGATCGACCACGCTCTCGACGCGGGGATCCGCATGTTCAACGTCGAGTCGCGCGCTGAGCTGCGCGTGATCGACGCGCGGGCCGCCCTGCGCGGTGTCGTGGCACCCGTGTCATTTCGCGTCAATCCGGACGTCGACCCGCAGACCCATCCCTATATTTCGACCGGTCTGAGCAGCAGCAAGTTCGGCATTCCGATCACAGAGGCCGTGGACGCCTACGCGGAGGCCAAGGCGCTCGAACACGTGCGGGTCGTTGGCGTCGCTTGCCATATCGGATCCCAGATTGTGAGCCTCGATCCCATCGTCGACGCGCTGCAGCGGGTTCGCGGCCTCGTCGTCGAACTGCGCGAGGCGGGCCACGCCATCGAATTGCTCGATGTCGGGGGTGGCTTGGGTATCACCTACGACCGGGAGCGGCCCCCCTCGGCCGCCGAGTACGCGGACACCATCATCGCGACCGTGGGCGATCTCGGCTGTCACCTGATCACCGAGCCCGGACGCTGGATTACGGGCAATTCCGGCATCTTCGTCACCCGCGTGCTCTACGGCAAACACAACGGCGACAAGCACTTCGCGGTGATCGACGGCGCGATGACCGACCTGATTCGGCCCACCCTCTATCAGGCCTATCAGAGGATCGAACCCGTGGCGCCGCCGCGCGAGGGCACCCGGGTCGTCGACGTGGTGGGCCCCGTCTGCGAGTCGGCCGACTTCCTCGCCCAGCAGCGCGAACTGCCGATCCTGGAACGCGGCGACCTGCTCGCCGTCCACTCAGCGGGCGCCTACGGGTTCGTGATGTCGTCGAACTACAACGGCCGCTGCCGCGCCGCAGAGGTGCTCGTCGAGGGGGACCGTTTCGAGGTCGTGCGGGCACGCGATCGCTTCGAAGACCTGATCCGAGGCGAATCGATCCCCGAGAATCTGACTCGTGGAGAATCGGCGTCCGACAAGCGAACTCGTGGCGAATCGACTCCCGAGGACCCGATTCGATGAGTCGCACGCTGCGCTTTACCAAGATGCACGGCGCGGGCAACGACTACGTGATCCTCGACGGAATCCGAGAAGAGCTGCCGCCGATCCCGCCGCTGGCCGCCCGGCTCTGCGATCGCCATTTTGGTATCGGCTGCGATCAGCTGCTCATCGCACGCCCTTCGCGCACCGCGGACTTTCGAATGGAAATCTACAACGCCGACGGCAGCCAGGTGGAGATGTGCGGCAACGGGCTCCGGGCCTTCTACAAATTCCTGAGAGACCGCGGCCACACGGATGACGACGAGATCAGCGTCGAAACCCTCGGGGGTGTGGTGCGCCCGGGATGGGCCGGCCCCAACCGCGTGCGGGTCAATATGGGACAACCCGTGCTCGCACCCGCCAAGATTCCGACGACGCTCGGAACCGGCGACGGCCCGGTCCTCGACATTCCGTTGCAAGTGGACGGGGAGAGGCTCGAGGTGTCCAGCGTCTCGATGGGCAACCCGCACGCCGTGGTCTTCGTCGACGACCCGGACCACGTGGACGTCGGGCGCTTGGGCCCGCTGATCGAACACCACAGCGCATTTCCGAATCGCACCAACGTCGAATTCGTCACGCCCATCGGGCGCGATCGAATCCGGCAGCGAACCTGGGAGCGCGGCGTCGGCGAAACCCTCGCCTGCGGAAGCGGCGCCTGCGCGGTGGCTGTGGTCGCAATGCTCCGAGGAGTCGTGGACGACGAGGTCCGCATCGAATTGCGCGGCGGCGAACTCGAAATCGACTGGAAGGGTGGCGATGCACCGGTCATCATGACGGGGCCCGCTGCCGAAGTCTTCACGGGCGATTACCCGATCGGGGAGGAGTAGTGATGTTCGAAGGACTTTCGACCGCCTTGATCACACCTTTTCGAGACGACGCCATCGACGAAGGCGCACTGCGCGAACTCGTTGAGCGCCAGATCGCGGCGGGCGTCAGCCAGCTGGTTCCCTGCGGATCGACGGGAGAATCCGCCACACTCTCCCACACCGAGCACGGAAAGGTCATCGAGATCGTGGTCTCTGCCGCGCGCGGTCGCATCCAGGTGCTGGCCGGAACGGGCTCGAACAACACCCGCGAAGCGATCGAGCTGACGCAGCACGCCAAGTCCGTGGGCGCCGACGGCGCCCTGCTGATTTCGCCCTACTACAACAAGCCCACCCAGGAAGGCATCTACGAGCATTACCGCGCGATCGCCGAGCAGACCGAATTTCCGCTCGTCACCTACAACATCCCTGGCCGCACGGGTTCGAACATCTTGCCGTCGACCCTCGCCCGGCTCGCAGACGTACCACACATCGTCGGTGTCAAAGAGGCGTGCGGCGACATCGAACAAATCGCGAAGGTCGTGGCGCTGAGCCACGACGATTTTGCAGTTCTCTCCGGCGATGATGCATTGACGCTTCCGATTCTTTCCGTCGGTGGTATGGGATCGATCTCGACCGCATCCAACGTGGCCCCAAAGGAAGTCGATGAGCTGCTTCGCGCGTGCCGCGAAAACGACTTCGCGCGCGCGAGAGAAATCCACTTCCAGCTGCTGCCGCTCTTCGAAGCGCTCTTCTGCGAAACCAATCCGATTCCCGTGAAGTGCGCGCTGGAGCTGATGGGGCTGATCGAGAGCGCAGAAGTGAGGCTCCCGCTCACACCGATCGCCGATGCCAACCGCGAGCGCCTGCAGGTCGTGCTCAAGGAATTGGGGCACCTCTGATGCCCAAGGTTCTCGTCGTCGGTGCGATGGGGCGCATGGGCCAGAGCGTGCGCGCGGCGATCGAGGAAACAACGCAGCTCGAACTCGGCGCCGCGCTCGAGGCGCCCGGTCAACCGTGTATCGGGGGCCTGATCGGCAATGACATCGAAATCTCCGACGATCCGAAAGCTGCGCTCTCCGGCTGCGATGTAGCGATCGATTTCACCACACCCGAAGCCACGCTGCGGGCGATGCGCGCCGCCGCCGAAGCCGAAGTCGCCTACGTATGCGGTACGACCGGATTCAGTGACGCCGAGTGCGCAGAGGTCGGCGACCTCGCCGCCCGGATCCCGATCGTACACGCGCCCAACTTTTCGGTTGCAGTCAACATCCTCGCCTGGCTCACCCGAGAAGCAACCCGAAAACTCGGCAGCGACTACGACGCGGAACTCGTCGAAATCCACCACTCCGAGAAGCGCGACGCGCCGAGCGGACCTCGCTGCATCTCGCCGAGGCAGTCGCAGCTGGGCGCGGTCAGAAACTCGCCGACCACCTGGTGCTGGAGCGCGCGGGCAATATCGGCGCGAGGCCCGAGGATGCGATCGGCATCCAGACCCTGCGCGGCGGAGACATCGCGGGTGAACACACCGTGATGTTCGTCGGCCAGGGCGAACGACTCGAACTCGTACACCGCGCCTCGACCCGAGATCACTTCGCGCGCGGAGCCGTTCGCGCCGCCGAGTGGCTGATAGGCCGCGATCCCAGGCCTTTATCCGGTCGAACGCGTATTCGGCCTCAAATTCGATTGATTCTTTTTCTCGCGCCTAGTGCGTGGGAAAGAACCACTCACATTCGGGGCCTCATTGAATAGGGACCACCTCAACGCTCGGCGACGGGCCACTATCGGGCGACGGTGTTGCGTGTGGAGTCTGCTCTGACGCCGATTGCGCTCTGATACATTTTGCGCGATCTAGGAGCACGCAGAATTGTGGCGTGGGTTGATTGGAGAGGGTTCATGGAAGCAGAGATTGTCGTGCGGCAGGCTGGGCCGGAGGAGTTCGAGCGGGTTGGGCTACTGATCCACGAACTTCTTGTGGAGCTGTACCCGGAATTGGGATACGCGCGCGATGGTTGCGTTGATTCGGCCAGGGCGTTGCTCGCGGGCGGCGATGGTGTGTGGTCCTTTTTGGCAACTACGCGGGATGATCGTGACCTCGGTGTCGTGATGCTCAACGAGTGCGCGGCAATCTATGCGGGTGGTCGATTTGGTGAGATATCAGAGCTCTATGTCGCGCCCGACGGCCGGTCTAAAAACCTTGGCGCACGACTGACCGAGGCCGCCGCTGCATTCGGGCGTAAGCGCAAATGGCCGTTTATCGAGGTCGGTGCGCCGAGCGTCCCGGCGTGGCAGCGGACCGTCGACTTCTACCTGAAACACGGCTTCGAAGAAGTCGGCCCCCGCCTGCAACTCACCCTCGACAGAGCGGAATAACTTCTAGTCCACAAACTCCTCCACAACCAGCCGGTGCATTCATCAGCCCGATCGGCGAGCCCCTCAACTACCCAGCTGAAATACGGTTGCGGTCAAATCGATCGCGTAGCGCGTCAAAGAAACCCACCGAAACGAGGGGCGCCAACTGAAGCGAGCGTTACTTGGGTGGGGTGACGGGGGGCTATCGGGCGACATGGGCCTCGAAGCCAAGACGGGCCGATAGGCCCGTCGCAGCAAGCGAATCCGCAGGGTTCGCCGCCGATGGCCCCCCGTCACCCCGCCCGAGCAACCCACCCGACAAAAGCCGATTCAACCAAGCCCGCTGATTTTTGTTGGGCCCGATTGATGCACGATCGTGTTGGCAGCGCAAAAAGAGAGGCCCCGTCGGGGGATCGACGGGGCTTCGGTGTTTGGATGAGTGGTTGGTGATCAGAGATCGAAGTAGAGCTCGAACTCGTGCGGGTGGGGGCGCATTCGAACCGGCTTTACTTCATTCTCGCGCTTGTAGCTGATCCACGTCTCCAGCGCGTCCTCGGTGAACACTCTGCCACGCAGCAGAAACTCGTGGTCTGCCTCGAGTTCCTCGAGCGCCTCTTCGAGACTCGAGGGCATCACCGGAATTCCCTCGGCCTCCTGGGGCGAGAGCGCGTAGATGTCCTTGTCGAGCGGCTCACCCGGATCGATCTTGTTCTCGATCCCGTCGAGGCCGGCCATCAACATCGCCGCGAACGTGAGATACGGGTTGCAGGACGGATCGGGGTAACGAACCTCGATCCGCTTGGCCTTCGGGTTGTCGGAATACATCGGTATCCGGCACGAAGCCGATCGGTTGCGAGTCGACAGTGCGAGGTTGACGGGCGCTTCGAAGCCGGGGACGAGCCGCTTGTAGGAGTTCGTCGTCGGATTGCTGAAGGCCGCGATCGCGCGGGAGTGTTTGAGAATCCCACCCACGTAGTTCAGGCCGAGCTGCGAGAACCCACCGTAGCCATCGCCCGCGAAGAGCGGCTTGCCGTCCTTCCAGATCGATTGATGGACGTGCATCCCGGAACCGTTGTCTTCGAAGATCGGCTTCGGCATGAAGGTCGCCGTCACACCGGCCCTTCGCGCAACGTTCTTCACGATGTACTTATAGTTGAGCACCTGGTCGGCCATCTTGAGGAGCGGCGCAAACTTCATGTCGATCTCGGCCTGGCCAGCCGTCCCGACCTCGTGGTGGTGCGCCTCGATCACGATGCCGAGCTTCTGCATCTCGAGCACCATTTCAGTGCGCAGGTCCTGCATCGAGTCCGTCGGCGGGAGCGGGAAGTAGCCCTCCTTGTAGCGCGGCTTGTAGGCGAGATTCGCTCCACCTTCTTCGCTTCCCGAGTTCCACTTTCCCTCGATCGAATCGACGTGGTAGTACCCCTCGTTTGGTCCCGTGCTGAATCGCGCAGAATCGAAGACGAAGAACTCGGCCTCGGGGCCGATGAAGATCGTGTCGCCGATGCCGCTTTGCCGAAGGAAGTTTTCCGCCTTCTTCGCAATCCAGCGCGGATCGCGTGAGTAGCTCTCGCGTGT
>PVMK01115286.1_pt1 | contig 16818 bp, 15 predicted proteins | sample 1853481 | NCBI WGS metagenome assembly PVMK01 (sample SAMN08533507, study PRJNA380276) | Marine sediment metagenome, whole genome shotgun sequencing project.
AATCTGGTTATGGCCTAAATTATGTGCAAACATGATGTGATTTCAATAAATAGGCACTAATATGAAACTACACATAGTTGGAACAGCGAACCGCAGAATGTCGAAGGGTGGAATCGCTTTGCTCAGTCTTTTTTAAATAGACAGAATTCATTATTCGATGTTGGACGTTCAATGTTCGACCTGCCCGCAATGCCTTGAACCCGGTGATGCAAATTTAACCATTTGATTTATATATCCATGTTTTACACCAATCCATCGCTCTATGCATGGCAGGCGGGTGTTCATTTTTTTGTTAAGATAGATAGAATTCCTCAATCCCTGAATTAGACCCATGTCCAATTATTTTGCAAATGTGGGATAAATCCATATTTATAACCACTTAACCAATCAACTAATCACCCAATAAACGATATCTGAACTAAAACCCAACCCGGATAAACCTGAATTGCGAATTTGGGGATTGAGGAATTGAGGAATTAAAAAAATGTCCTGAACCTAACCTGGATAAGCAGGAACCAAAATCCTACGCAAACATGATGGGATTTTGAAATTTAGGTACTAAGCTTTTTCCGAGACTACGCTCGGAAAAAGTGGCCCCTGAAGGGCAGCAAGCACGCTGATTATCTAATGTCGCAAATTATAGGTTGTCCGCCGCGGTTCAGGTTTCAGTAATAAAAAATTTCAAATAACAAATCACAAATATCAAATGGTTCGACAAGCTCACCACCACCCTGAGCAGGGTCGAATGGCAAATCACAATAACCGAAATTCAAAATCCCAAACTTGTTGCAGTCTATAGTCTATGAATATGGAAAGTTGGATTCCAAATACCGTGAAATTATAGAAAAATAGGTCTTTGGGGGAGACATCATCGGGTGTGGTGAAACCTTCTCGGAGCATAGGTTTCAGCTCACCCGCTTTTCAGGCCGGCGGCGGACCAAACAATTGGCTTTTGATCTTATTTTAGATTTGGATATTGTAATTTGGAATTTATTTGAGATTTGATGCTTGTAATTTGTTATTTTCGGTGGTTTATCCAGGTTTAGTGCCTTGGTGGCTGAACTATTACGGATATCGTTAAGTAGTTGATTCGTCGTTTACTTCTTCGGCAATCCAGTCCAAAAAAGGCTGATACCCACCCAAAACGGGCAGGCTCACAATGCAGGGGCAGTCATAACTGTGCATTGATCTGACTTTTTCAATTAACTCCGGGATGCGGTCCTCTGTAGTCTTGGCAATCATGACCACTTCCGTGTCATCCTGTATCTCTCCCTCCCACAGATAAATTGAGTTCATGTTGTCCAGAATGTTGACGCATGCCGCCAGCCTGGAGGTTACCAGTTCTTTGCCGATTTTTTTTGCTTCATCCTTGCCGCCGGCTGTCATGTAAACAAAATTGATTTTCATCCTGTCCCCCTGTTACAGATTCAGTTGTCCCGGAAGTGAGTAAATTGGACACGGGTCAAATTCAGGGATTCAAGGATTGAAGAATTCAGGAATTGAAGGAATTCTATCTACTTTAATTTATTGATTTTATCCTTTCTTTGCATTTAATCCCTCAATCCCTCAATCCCTCAATTTGGCGCTAACATACATAAATAATGTCAAAAAAAACGAACTATTTTCAAAGAAAATTACGAGGTCTATAGTATAATGCCATTTTTTATATAATCCAGACCCTGTTGAATAGTTTACTGGTTGAATGGTTGATTTTGATTTCCCGGAGATATCGCACTAAAATCTCAAATCACAATACTCAAATTCCAAATAATATCCAAATCCGAAAAACCAATTTCCTAAACATACCGATCCGTTTACTGATATCTTACGACGAATCTAACTGTTTTGAATTTCGGTCATTGGTATTTGCCCTTCGACTAGGCTCAGGGTGGTGAGTCCTTCGACTTCGCTCAGGACCGTGAGCCTGTCGAACGGCTTGTCGAACCATTTGTTATTTGTGTTTTGGTGCTTGAATTTTTCATGGCTTTGATAAAGGGAATAACTTACGTAAATCCAGCTATTTATCTGTTTTAATGACTGCTGTTGCCAGGGTCCTCAGCTTGATTTGTTTTCCTGTATAAGGTACAATTTAGAATCACAAACGCTTTTTTTTGTCCTCAAGGCGGATCAACGACATTGGGTGTCAAAAAATTGGATTGAACTATTTTAGCCATCTTCGGGCTTGATTCTAACATCGGCCATGGCTTATTCGTAGGTTGGGTTGAGCATCCCGATATCTTTTGTTGGGTTTCGTTCCTCAACCCAACCTACTTGCCAGCCATTTTTGTGCTATCAGCGAAACCCAACGAAATAGCCGAATATAGAACAATCCCCCCATCTTCAAATGATTAAATAGTGTCGATTGAATATTGACTATTTAAGGAAGGATTTTCAAATGTTTGATTGGATCAGAGAAACTACCCTGGTGAAAAGAAGTGTATCGGGACTTGCGGTGGCATTTATCGGTATCCTGACTTTGTCGCTGACTTTCATATCGTGCGATGGTAGCGGCAGTAACGGTGACGGTGACGGGGGGTCCAGCAAAAATCCAAAATTTCCACCGGCGGTTTTTATGGCCGATAAAAATGTGGCCGGCACGGTTGAACTCTATGCATCATTCGATGATGGTGACGAAATTATCAAGCTTTCCGCTGATCTGGTTTCAGGCGGTAATGTGGTTGATTTTAAGATATCGCCGGATGGTATTTTCGTGGCCTACGTGGCCGATCAAGGAACCGATCAGGTGTTTGAGCTTTATGTGGTACCGGTGGATAAAAGCGATGATGAAACAGCGGTAAAGGTTTCCGTACCCGTTGAAGGCAATGGCATTAAAGAAATTTCTCCAGATTCCGGAAAATATGCCTTCGCATGGGCACCGGACAGTCTCCGCGTAGGGTATATTGCAGATCCTGCCGATTTGGTGGTGGGTTTTTTCGAACTTTTTTCTTCCACCCCGGATGGCCAGGAAAAAGATCTCATTTCGGATTTGCCTGATCCATTAACCAATCCCGGCCGTGATGTCAAAGATTTCGAATGGGAGCCAAACAGTACTTTCATTGCATATGTCGCAGATCAGGATACTAACGATAAATTTGAGCTTTATGTCTCTCCCTCGGATTCGAATATTGGTAATCGTAAAGTTTCCGGGATTCCTATGGTCGGCAGCGGTATAAGAGAGAATCCTCCGGTACCCTCTGAAGCTTATCTTTTCGGTTGGGCTCCAGATAGCTCTCGTCTTGCCTATATTGCAGATCAGGATACAGTGGATATATTCGAACTCTTTACGTCAAATCCTGACGGTGCCGACAATAGAAAATTATCAGGTCCGATGGGATTTAACGGAGATGTTGACGAATTTGCGTGGGCACCGAACAACAGCAAAATTGCATACCTGGCCGATCAGGTAAATGATCCCGGAGTCGAGCTTTATACAACTTTGCCAAATGTCAGCGTAAGCTTTTTGAAAAATTCGGCAGGGTTAGTGGTTGGCAGCAATGTGACTGGATTTGAATGGGCGCCCGACAGTTCCCGCATAGCTTTTACTGCCAATAAAATTGTTTCAAGATTTGCATTATATACAACCTCACCCAATGACAACAACAATGTTCTTGTTTCCTCAAATTCCTCGTTTAACAGTGAGGTCATCTCATTTGGCTGGGCACCCGACAGTTCCAGAATAGCCTATATTGCAGATGATTTTAACATTAATGTATTAGAACTATTTACGACCCGGCCAGCCGCTCCTCTTGTAAACAAGATCTCCGGAAATCTTGTTGCCGGTGGTGATGTTCTTGGATTTGAATGGGCCCCTAATAGTTCACGGGTTGCGTACACTGCCGATCAGGATGAGAACGATGTTTCGGAGTTGTACACATCAACTCCGGATGGTAGTGTCAACGATATTTTATCCAGTGTGATAGTGCCCGGCGGTGGTGTACAGGATTTTAAGTGGGCACCGGACACTTCCGGGGTTGGCTATATCGCCGATCAGGATACCGATGATGTGTTCGAGTTGTTTGCGTCACAGCCGGACGGCAGTGATAACACAAAACTTTCCGGCGATCTGATTGTCGACGGAGCTGTTTTTGCCTTTGAATGGGTGCCCTAAACCTGTTTGGTACAATTTTAGATTTTAGAATTTGGATTTTAGAATTAAGGAATTCTGTCTATTATAAATTGATAGATAGAGTATAGCGATTCCACAAATCCCAAATCAGCAATCTAAAATCCAAAATTATGAGCAATGACTCCATAGGAATAAATACGCGATGACTTTGTAAAAGCGGATTCAGTATTTTTTCACCATCCCACCCTGAACCTGTGAACGATTACTATAGTTTTTCAGATATTAATTTTCACAACTGTGCTCTGTTAATCCATTAGAATGACGAGCTTTTTGATGCAGGATTTTGAAATTAGTTATCTGAAAAAGTATAAATATTTATATTTTGCAATTTCAATTTTATTCTGATAGACTGAGACCTCGAAACTGAAAGGGGGAAAGGGGAACAAATCACCAGGGGGATTATGGGAGATGAACAGCAAATGGCGGCAAAAACAGTCTTACTTGTTGATGATGAGGAGATCGTCATCGGTGTAGGCAGGCAAATGCTGGAAAAACTGGGGTTCTCAGTGCTAACGGCAAAAAACGGTAAAGAGGCCCTGGATGTTTACAAAAACAATCAGTACGACATTGATTTCGTTGTTCTGGATATGATTATGCCGGACATGGGAGCCGCTGATACGTATGTTGAATTGCAGTCCATCAATCCGGCGATTAAAGTCTTGCTTTCAAGCGGGTATGGTGTCGACCAGCAGACCAACGAGCTTTTAAACCGTGGCTGCAAAGGGTTTATCCAAAAACCGTTTAATATGCAAAGCCTGTCCGAAAAGGTCGAGGAAACCTTAAATAGCCCATAATGAACTTAGTGGCTTCGCCCCAATTGGGGCGAAGCCACTAAGTTCATGTATCTATCCTGTCGTATTTTCAGGATCTAAATCCCTGCATAATTCGACCAGCGTCGCCCCCCACCCTCCGGCCTCCGGCGGCGCCTCTTTAAACGCCGTCACCATGGAATTCTTTTCAAGAAGTCCCTGGACACGCCTTTTCTGGATGCCTTTGCCTTTACCGTGAATAATTCGTACGGAGTAAATTCCGGCCTTTAAACACTCTGTAAAATAATCCTCCAAAAGATCAGGAATATCTTTGGGCCGAAATGTGTGCAGATCCAGTACATCTTCGATGGTTAATTTTACCACCTTCATGGACGTCATCCTAACCCGGACGAGCCGGAAATAATAAATCACAAATTACAAATAAATTCCAAATCTCAATACCCAAATCTCAAATAAGATCAAATGTCCATTGTTTGTGTTTTTGAATTTAGGTCATTGTGATTTGCCCTTCGACCCTGCTCAGGGTGGTGGTGAGCTTGTCGAACCATTTGGTATTTGTTGTTTGTTATTTGAAATTTTTTAGCTGCTGAAACCTTATATGAAACTACGCCAAAATGGGGCATCCTTCATTGGACGCCAAAGGTAGTTTACACTTTTTATCGTAGGTTGGGTTGTGCGGGCGTAAACGTCGGGTAAAGCTTAGTTCAACTAAATAACGACTTCCTGCTATCTAACTTAATTTTTCTGCATTAGCACTACCCAACATTAAAGTCGCTTAACCCAACCTACAACTTTTCAGGCCAGAGGCGGCGCTCGTATGAAACTAGGCCAAAATGGCACGGTTTTCTTGATGATTAAACTGGCCGTTTCGATGGTCGGACCTGGATCAAACAGCAAACAGATTGAACGTCGAACATCAGTTTCTTTTTCAATTTGATCGGCCGTTTTTTCGCCAGCGGCTGGCCTGAACCTGACACCTTCGGTTTCAGCTTATAAATCAAAAACAGACCACAGAAAAGCAGCAATTCCCGCCAGAATGAAGTTGGTCTCTACCAGAAACTCCAGCCTGATGCTTGGCAGCAGAACCCCCCGTTCGTAAGCTGAGAAAAGAAGTAAAAAAAATATCGGACAGCCGATCAGCACTAAACCCAGATACGAAATGAGATGAAAGGAACTCAACAGAATCAGCCCCGCAATGAGTGCGATTAGTATGTTTTTTAAAAGACGCATGGACCGCTTTTCTCCAAGCAGGATGGCGAAAGTGTCCTTACCGACGATGCGGTCCCCCTGCATGTCGAGAATATCAAAAAATGCCGTCCTTACAAACACAATACCGGCGGTCCATAAAAAGATTGACCCGGTGATCCAACTGGCTTTGCCTGTCAATGACAGGGGGGGAAGTACCGCGGTCACAATTCCCCAGGCCATAGCAATCAAAAGAGTCTTTGATCCGGGAATATCTTTGATTCTCCGATAGCGGATGCCGACAAACCGTTTGGGTACCAGCCTCAAATTGTACGATAATCCCAGCAGGCTCATGATAAGAAGTAATAATAAAGGGAAAATACCCAGGGTGTATGCAATCACAAGACCGGCTCCGCCGGATGCCAGAGCCAGGGCGACAAGCAGCAGTTTGTATTTTTGATAAAATTTGGCCCTTTCCGGATCATTGTATTGATCGGATTTGCTGCCTGTCAGATGGTTGAGGATATGCATGGACTGAACGTAGAGCATCGATATCAGTACATACGGAAAGAACTGGCTGAACCCCTGCAGCTTCGCGCTGGCATAGGTCAGGCACCCGGCTCCCAGAGACACATAAATATTGGTCAATAACAGTGCCTGTTGCAGCCCGAACAATATTCTGCGCCAGCTTTGTTTGCGTTTGACCTGCAGAGTTTCCAGGGCGCGGTACACTTTTTTAATAATCCAGTTGGGAGTGGAGGCCCCGGCCGTAATGCCGATATACCGTGCGGACGCCAGCACACTTGTGTCCATGGATGCCAGTTCCGATTCTGATTCGATATGATAGGTCGGTTTGCCGGTTCGTCGTGCAATTTCGGCCAGTCGCCGGGTATTACCGCTGTTATGCCCGCCCACCACGATCACGGCATCGACGGTTTCGGCCAGTCTTTGAACTTCGGCCTGGCGCCGCTCGGTGGAATCGCAAATGGTATTATAAATTTTATAATGGGGATGGTTCCTGGCTGCCCAGCTTATCACAGATTCCAAAAGCCGGGTGTTCTGGGTGGTTTGTGAGACGATGATCGCGTTGTCAAAGGCCGGAAGGGCCTCAAGTTCTTCCATGCTGCCGACGGCATAGCCATTGTCACGGGCATAACCGAGCAACCCGATAACCTCGGGATGATCTTTGTCACCGATGATAATCGCGGCATAACCTTTTTTGGCATGCTTCCCAATAATGGTCTGAACTTTAATGACACGCGGGCAGGTTGCATCGATGACCCTAAATTCGGCCTCCCTAAGCTTTTGCTTGGCCGTCGGTGGAACCCCGTGGGCCCTGATCAACACCGTGCCGGAACCACAGTTGGGGATCTCATCGAGCACCTTGATGTCTTTAGATTGCAGGAGATTAAGGACCTGGGGATTGTGAATCAGGGGCCCGTAGGTAAAAATCGGTTTGGTGTACCGATCGGGCGCGTCCAATACCATTTCAACGGCCCCGCGCACACCCATACAAAAACCCGAAGTTTTGGCGATAAGTATCTTCATTGGCAGGAGTTAACGGGTTCAAAGGTTCAGGGTTCAGGGGTTCAGGGTTCAGGGGTTCAGGGTTCAGGGTTCAGGGTTCAGGGGTTCAGAGGTTCAGGAGTTCAGAGGTTCAAGACCGCTCCGGCTCGTAGCGACGCGATCCTACACCTCGGAGAGTGCGACGTGATGTGGCTATGAAATTGCTTTCACATTTTTTGCGATACAAGTTCGGTACCATTTTAGATTTTTAAAAAAGGACTTCGGATCTTTAATGCCTTCTTTGTCCCTGAACCTATGAACGCTGAACCCGGAACCTGTGAACGGTTACCCTCGTTTTTTATTCTCTTTTTTTAAGAAAAACCTTATTGTCTACCAGCGACAGTGAGTGAATTCGAGCATTTAAGAATTTTTGCTCACCAAAAATGTTGATGAGTCGAATACCTTTTTCTTCCGGTTCGATGGTATCAACAGCTTCCATGATCAACGCCGGTTCGCTATCTCCAAGCAGGTAGGCGGTGGCTTCACACATGATTTTTTTCCTTCATCCTAAATGTTTTTCGATGAGTTCCTGTACGAGTTTGGGCAGCGGCCGCTGGGATATTCCGACCACTGCTATATTGTCCTGGGAAAGCGGTATCAAAATCTTTTTGGCCGGGCTGCAGGCGATGGCTTCCGCCATTTTCGGTGTCACCTCGCCCATCATGGCGTGAGCCATGATGATGCCGATGGGACCGGTGATGATATCCGGCTTTTTCACCATTTGCACAATGGCATTTTCACCGGAAGCGCCCCGGTTGGCGCCGGATTTAAGCATCTGGGCGGTGGCAATGGCATTGGTGCCAAGGGCAACGATTTCTATGGTTTCTTCAAAGGCACTCTTAAGTCTTTTGATAATGGCGCTGCCGATTCCACCACCCTGGCCGTCTATGACACAAATTTGTTTCATTTACGATTTTTTTAAAGCTTACGAATTTTCGCGCTGTTTTTGCGCTGCCGCTTGGACTGTCGTCTGCTGGGTCCTTTTTTTTTGGTTGTAGGCCGCCAGCCGTTATAATCATCCCGATCGAATTGCATGCCGTCCATATCCATGGACATCGTCAGTTTATTTTCAAAATCATTCGCACTCACCGTCGCCGCGCCGCTGGCTGCCGCCGAATTGACGATGTCTTGATCTGAACTTACCACCAGTGCCCTTTGCATTTCCCTGCGGGCCATTTTTTTTATCACGGTATCCGCCGACTCTCCTTTATGAGAGAATAAAATTGAGATTCCTTTGTGCCGATCCCGCTGCTGGGAAGACAGGGGGGCCGTGGTTCCATCAAAAACAACAGTGATGCGATGTGATTTTATTTTTTTATAGGCCGCCAGCATATCAACCAGTGCCTCGCGACCCAATTGAATATCCTGCATATCCAGAATGCTCAGGCTGTTTGATTGTCGAATAAGATTGTAACCGTCTATTATAATATGAATGGACATTGTGGTCGTCAATATATGTTGTTAAGGAACGCGAATTAAATGCGTGACCGCTATTGCTTGTAGGATAGTCCGTTTTCCGCTGTTCATACCCACTATTCCATCATTCCACTATTCCATCATTCCATGCGGCTTATTGAGAAAATGGCCGTAAAAAACACTGTGAATCCAATAAATTGTAGAAATTCCGATACATTAACTGTCTGTCTGTCTCAGGCGATGAATCAAACGGTCAAGATCGTCATTGCTGTAAAATTCGATTTCAATTTTGCCTTTTTTTCCGTGTTTTTTAATCATGATCTTGGTGCCGAAGTGACGGGCGAGATCTTCGGCGAGGCGGGAAAGATGTATTTGCTCGGATCGATTTTCGGCTACCCGGGGCTTTTTCTTCTCCGCTTTCAAGCGCCTTATGAGGGCTTCAGTTTCTCTAACCGACAACTTTTTGGAGACAACCGACCGCCAGGCCGCAAGCTGTTGGGCGGATGTCTCGGCGCCCAGCAACGCCCTGGCATGTCCCATGCTCAGCGTGCCGTCGGTAATGCCGGCTTTGATTTGCTCCGGCAATTGGCGCAGCCTCAAAAAGTTCGCTACCGCCGACCTGCTTTTACCCACCCGGGCGGATGCCTGGTCCTGGGTCAATTTGAGCTGGGTAATCAGACGATGATAGGCTTCGGCTTCTTCAATGGGATTTAAATCTTCACGCTGGATATTTTCGACGAGTGCCATTTCCAGCAATTTATCATCATTCACCCGTTTTAATAACACCGGCACCTGGGTTAATCCGGCACGTTTTGCCGCCCTCAGACGTCTTTCACCGGCAATCAGTTCATAACCGGTCTCATCCTGGCGGACCAGCAGCGGTTGGAGAATGCCCTGGGTTTTAATCGATTCGGAAAGCTCTGCCAGATCTTCATCGCCAAACCGACGGCGGGGCTGAAAGCGGTTGGGGCGAATCAGGTGGGTATCGCAGTAAAAATAGTCCTTCTTATTTTCATGCTCTGTTTCAATACCCGGAATAAGGGCTCCCAGGCCCTTTCCCAGGGCCATTTTTTTTCGTTTGACGGCAACAGAGCCTGCATTTTTTGTATTCTTGCTTTTTCTTTGCATACGTCTCCCTATCTCTGCATAATCTCTCCGGCCAGCTCAATGTAACTGCGGGCACCGGTCGAAGTTGCATCATAGAGCAATATGGGCTTACCGAAACCCGGTGCTTCGCTCAACCGAATGTTCCTCGGTATCATTGTCTTAAATACCAGCTCCTGGAAGTATTTTTCAGCTTCTTCGGCGACCTGGTATGACAAATTGGTGCGCCTGTCGAACATGGTCAGCAGAATTCCGGCAATCTTTAGTTCCGGATTCAGTGTTTGCCGGATGCGTTTCACGGTGCCCAGGAGCTGGCTGAGGCCTTCGAGTGCATAAAACTCGCACTGCAGGGGGATCAGCAACGAATCGGCTGCCGTTAGCGCATTGACCGTCAAAAGGGTCAATGACGGCGGGCAATCCAGGATAATGTATTCAAATTCACTGTCAAGATCGGCGATGAGTTCTTTGAGCGTGTTTTGACGGTTGGGGTTTGATATCATTTCGACTTCAAAACCGATCAATTCCAAATTCGAAGGAATCACCTTCAAAGAGGTAATGGCGCTGTCAACAATCAGGCTCTTCAATCCGGCTTGACCCAGCATGGCGTGATACAGGGTTTTGTCGATTGAGGACGGATCGATTCCCAGCCCCGAGGTGGCATTTGCCTGGGGATCGCAATCCACCAGCAGGGTGCGTTTTTCAGACACTGCCAGAGATGCTGACAGGTTGACGGCGGTTGTGGTTTTTCCCACACCGCCCTTTTGATTCGCGATGCATATGACCTGTGCCATGGCTCAATGATCTACCATAAAATTTGATATTTGAAAAGAGGATAAAAATGTGGCAATATATACCATCAAATATCAATAGCCAAAATACAAATATCAATAGCCAAAATACAAATAACAAATGGTTCGACAAACTCACCACCACCCTGAGCCCGGTCGAAGGGCAAATCACAATGACCGAAATTCAAAATCCCAAACACTTGGCTTTTGATCTTATTTGAGATTTTGATATTGTAATTTGAATATTTGAGGACTTCGGATCTATAATGCCTTTTTGTCCTTAAGGCTGAACGTTGAACCCTGCTTGTGGGGTCGAAGCCCGAAGGGCGGAGCCCCAAACCTGTGAACGGTTAAATCTGATCGATAAAATATCGAGGAAATCATGAAATCTGTTCAAAAAACTGTTGCCATCGGCGTGATCTTTATATTGGCCGTAAGCAGTCTTGTACCGCCGGCGGTGTTCAGTATCACCGTCAAAGAAGAAGAAGACATGTCGCACCAGATGTTGGCGATGATTCACAAGTATTTTGATATTGTTGATGATCCTGTTGTCGTCACCTATGTGAATAAAATCGGAAATCGGATTCTGTCCGCCCTTCCGCAACAGCCCTTTAAATATCATTTTTATGTGATCAAAGAAGATGTTTACAATGCATTTGCTACGCCGGCCGGTCATATTTTCGTGTACACCGGGCTGTTGGATGCCATGGAGGAAGAAGAAGAACTGGCAGGCATTCTGGGCCATGAAATCGCCCACGTCTACTGCCGCCATATCTCCCAACAGATCGAACGGTCCAAAAAGATTGGGATGGCCACCCTGGCAGGTATTGCCGCCGGCATCTTGCTGGGGGTTGGCGGGGCCGGGGAAGCCGCCAGTGCGGTTACCATGGGATCGATGGCAGCCGGTCAATCCGTCGCCCTGTCTTACAGCCGTGAAAATGAGCTGCAAGCCGATCAGTTCGGGCTGAAATTTACCACCGAAGCTGGATACAGCGCCAGCGGTTTGTTGAAAATTCTAAAAAAAATTCGCAGTAAAACCTGGTTCGGATCAGATCAAATCCCCAAATATTTAATGACTCACCCGGCTGTTGAGGACCGCATCGCCTACATTAGTTCATGGCTTGACTCTTACAATCGCACATCGCAACCGATTCCCCCGGTAAACCAGGATGCTTTCAACAGGGTGTATACCCGGGTGGAGACGAGCTATGGCGACGAGGAAACCGTTTTAAACAAACTTAAGGCCGAGGTCGCAAGAAATCCGAAAGATCCACTGGCCCATCACCGTTACGGATTAATTCTGGCCAGGGTCGGAAAACGACAGCAAGCCATCGAGCAGATCAGGATCGCGCTGACAAAAAGAGCGTTTGATCCATACATATTAAAGGATCTTGGCTGGATATATTTCCTCGACGGGCAATTCCCAAAAGCATTAAAAACACTGAAAAGTGCCGGCGCCATGATTCCCGATGATGCGGAATGCCTTTTCTATTTAAGCCGCACTCAGATGGAACTGGGAAATCTCGCCGAAGCTTCGGACGACCTGCTTAAACTGACCCGGCAATACCCCGACTTCACCCAGGCTTATTATTTCCTGGGCCAGAGTCTGGGACAGCAGGAAAAGTTAGGCGATGCGCACTACTATCTCAGTGTTTTTTATCTCAGAAAAAGAGACTTCAAAAATGCAAAAGTTCAGTTGAAACAGGCCCTAAAGTACCCCCAGGATGATGAGAAACGGAAGAAAATTGATGAATGGTTGAGTGAAATGAGCGGAAAAGGCAAAAATAAATCAAAAAGCGGAGGGTAACAGTATAAATTCAACTGCGATCAAAACGGGCAAACTGCATCGTAAAGGTGCCTCTGCCCTGGGTGGCCGATCGCAATGAAGTTGAATAACCGAACATGCGCGATAGGGGAACGGTTACTTTGATGACCTGGGAACCCAGCTTGTGGTCTATTGATTCAATCTTTCCGCTCCGGGCGTTTAAGTCGCCAATCACCTCTCCCGTATACGCTTCGGGTACGAATACCTCTGCATCCATGATCGGTTCCAGTAGAAAGGGTCCTGACTTTGCCAGAGCCTCTCTGCACGCCATAGAAGCACTTACGGTATAGGCCAGCTCAGTGCTCAGAGAATCTTTGTGATTTACCCCGGCAAGCCTGATTTCAACATCAACCACGGGATAGCCCATCAATGATCCGCTCTCCAGAGATTCCAGAGCTCCTTTTTGGGCGGCTGCCGTTAAATTGCGGGGAAGCTCTTCGGTCGAAATTTCAGAAATAAACCGATTGCCGGTTCCCCTGGGTAACGGTGCCACCTTTAACCTCACTTCTCCATAAAGACGCTGTCCCGCAATTTCTTTATCAAAGACGGCGGATGCGGTTGCAGGGTCCGCAATAGTTTCTCTGTAGACCACCTGGGGCTGACCGACGTTGACATTGGTGTTGAATTCCCGCTGCATGCGGCTGGTAATAATTTCCAGGTGCAGCTCGCCCATGCCCGAAAGAATTGTCTGACCGGTGTCCACGTCCTGGCGCACCCTTAAGGTCGGATCTTCCTCCATGAACTTTTGCAAAACAACGTCCATTTTTTCCTGATCGGTATGGGTCCTGGGTTCCACCGCCACCGAAATGACCGGTTCGTAAACTTCAATATTTTCAAGCAACACCAGATGATTGGAGTTGCAAAGGGTCTCACCGGTGGAGGAATCCTTCAAACCTACGATTCCTGCAATGCTGCCCGCCCCAATGGTGTCGACACGCTCCCGCTTGTTGGCGTGCATCTGTAAGATGCGAGCCAGCTTCTCCTTTTTTTTGAGTGAGGGGTTGTATACATCCTCTCCGGCCTTCATCCGGCCGCTGTAAACCCTGACGAACGACAGTTTGCGGCCCTCCATCATGGACACTTTGAATATCAGAGCAGCCAGCGGATCGGAGTCCCTGGCTTTGCATTCAATGATATCTCCGGTTTCCGGATGCGTCCCTTTTATGGGAGGAACATCAACCGGGCTCGGAAGGAATTTGGCGATCGCATCCAGCAGGGGCTGGATGCCTTTATTTTTCAAAGCGGAACCGCACAATACCGGGACCAGTTCCAAATTGATGGTGGCCCTTCGAATCGCGTCAAGGATCTTCTGCGGTTCAATGGGCATTTCCGACAGATAGGCCTCCATCACCTCGTCGTCGTATTCTGCAGCGGATTCAATGATCTTTTCCCGGTATTCCTCAGCCTGGGTCAGGTATTCGTCGCTGATGTCGCCAAGATAATAGCTGACTCCCAGGGTTTCCTCATCCCAACTGATCTGCTTCATTTCGATCAGATCGATTACATCAGTGAAATTCTCTCCCTCACCGACAGGCAACTGCAGAAGAAGCGGATTGGCGTTGAGACGCTCTTTCATCATGTCAACGGTTCCCAAAAAATCGGCGCCGATTCTGTCCATCTTATTGATAAACGCCATTTTGGGGACACCGTATTTATCGGCCTGACGCCAAACGGTTTCAGACTGTGGCTCGACTCCTTCCACTGCACTGAAAACACCGACAGCCCCGTCAAGCACCCTCATGGAGCGCTCGACTTCAATGGTAAAATCCACATGCCCGGGGGTATCAATGATATGGATTTCGAGATCTCCCCAGTGACAGGTGGTCACCGCCGAGGTAATGGTTATGCCCCGTTCCTGCTCATCCACCATCCAGTCCATAACAGCTTCACCGTCATGGACCTCACCGATTTTATGGGATCGGCCCGTGTAGTACAGGATTCGCTCGGTAACGGTGGTCTTGCCGGCATCGATGTGCGCAATAATTCCTATATTCCTGATAGTGTTGATCTTATTTTTTTTCTTCATCGAATTAACAGCATATTTGCTTCAAATGGAAATTCCAGATCAATATGTCCCGCCAGAGTTTGCGCTTCCTTTCCGCCAATTAACAGTTTGACCTGTTTAATTTCGGGAACATTCAATATTAATGAATTGACCACCGAATAAATCGTCAGAAGCTCTGAATTGCATCCGCCGGGATGGTCTTTTCCAACGGCCTGGGATAGATCGACATAACAGACACCATCGGGAATAATATAGATTGCCCTAAGCACTGTCTCAGCCGCTATTGTACGTACCAGTGAATTTTGGGGCCCTTTTATTAGAGCCTCAACAATGGATCGAGCCATATCGACCGGGTTTCCCGAAAGGGATACAACCCGCTGCTCGGACATCAAATAATAATTATCCCGATCGGCAAAATAAAGGTGTACGGCAGACTTTTTTGGTTGCGTCGGTCCGGCGGGTCGGGAAAGCGAATCTTCACGGATTAATTGTGCACTTTGGGAATTTGCATCCTGAAAAAAAATGCAGACCGCGCCTCCGATAAAAAGAATTCCAATGGCCGCTAAGATTATTCGGGTATGTCTTGATGGTGCGTAGGCGATCATCCGGATGCCCGCCACTTCGGCTCGAAAGATTGTGATTTGAATGATATCCTGATATTTGGCTTACTTTACTCGTTGAATCCAATAAAAAAAGGTTAGCTCGATACTAACCTTTTAATTTGTATGAATTGGTGGAGCTGAGGGGGCTCGAACCCCTGACCTCATGACTGCCAGTTCTCTCTGAAGCCTTGACAGTCAAGGATTTCAGTAAGTTACATTTTAAAGGTTGCAGGTTTTTTAGCACAAAATGCAACGTATACGCAAGCATTTTCCGCAGTTTGCAAAATAAATTTTTTTGGACTAAAATAAATCAACTTATCAAGGGATAGACTTTGATTGATCATCAAAGTTGATAAGACCGGACATCCTGGCCGGTCTTCCCTTGAATCCTCATCAGGAGCGCTACAGGAGGCGTAACATGCCAGTATTACCGATTACTAAATCACGACCTGATCATGTGAACTGGATAAATGTATCGGCTTATATGTTCTTTCCAGATGATAAAAGACACGGGAGGGAATATAAGACGGCTTTACTCACTGAGAGTATTTTAAACAAAAAAGTGTGCAGTGAAAATGAGTTTCAAGCTGTAGGAGGTATTTTATCATGCATCGAGACACTTTTATATTCACCTTCCTATAGCCGAATTATGGATACTGTCAAAACCAATGCAATCGGAGGGTTTGCCGCTGGGGACATGCTTCTATTTATGTTCCGCCTTAATCAAATCGGTCTAAAACCTAGCATAAAAAAAGCCGTGTATCTTATGGAGAAGTCTTATTCCAAAAATATCGAAAAAATGAAGGGCTTAAAGGTAGGTAAAAGTAATATTTCAATTCGCAAAAACTGGAAACGCTTTAGATCTGTTTCTCATTTATGGGCTGCATCCATGGCGTTCCACATCCCTGCAAGAAATGGTGATCCTTGTAGGGTAGAATGCCCAACGCCTTTTAATGATTATTTGTCTGAGGCAGAATTTTTTAGGTGCTTTGGAGAAAAGACAATTTCCGAGAAAGTTAATAAACCTATTTTCAAAAAAGATGAACTTTGGAGCGTTCCTGAGGATTATCCTATACCAAGCTGTAACCCAACTATGGAAGAGACAAATGATTGGTTGCAAAAAACTATAGATGATTATTCTCTGTATTCAATAATGAAAGGTTAAAACCGAATTTTACCGGTAAAAAGTAGTTTTAACCTTTTGATATTAATAAATTAAATGATTAAAATTAAGTCTGAACCAAATAATGGTTTCAGGCTTTTTTTTGTTTATCAATTGTAATTAAAAAAAATATTCACTCCAATCTGGAGATTCCAATGAACAAAAAACTTAAATCAATAATTATTCTGAAATGCGGAACGCAGGCCGACTTTGCTCAGGCAATTGGTGAATACCAAACAGTTGTATCTGAAGTGGTAAGAGGCAGACGA
>PVMK01124202.1_pt1 | contig 16817 bp, 18 predicted proteins | sample 1853481 | NCBI WGS metagenome assembly PVMK01 (sample SAMN08533507, study PRJNA380276) | Marine sediment metagenome, whole genome shotgun sequencing project.
CCTCCTCAACCCGTGTGATCCGAGAGTCGGGGGCAACGGGGTGTGTGAAGAACCGGTTCCAAGCGTGGTTGGCCAGGATCAAGCGACCGGGACAGCAATGTTGGTCGGCCGCGGATTCAACGTCAATGCCAATGACCTGGAGGCGTGCGGCCAGGAGGGGATCATCGTCGGCCAGTCCAAGGCGGGCGAGTATGTGAGGCCCGGGTCCACGATCGCCATCTCCGTCGGGATCTGCACGCCGCCGGACGACCCGCCAGATCCCGACGAGTAGGTCGACGGTCCGTCAATCGGTTTGATTGCACCGAGTTATCGACGTCTGTTCCTACAATCGTTTGACAGGCCACAACCCCTCCACCACAACGAATATGAACCTTCGAAGAGTCCTTTTCATACTGGTGCCACTTGCGATATTGCTGCTCCCACTTGGGATCTACCTCGCAGACCGCGCCACCTCCAGCGACGTCATCGCCCGCAATGTGACCGTCGACAATGTTCCCGTTGGCGGCCTCAACACTGCCGATGCAACCGTCATCCTCGAAGAGTACGAGAACCGGTTGCGGGCAAGCACGGGCGTGTTCAGGGTCAACGATGCGGTGTTCAAGCTGAGTCCTGTCGAGATCGGCCTCAAAGCCGACATCGCAGCAGCGGTGAGCATCGCAGCCAACGCCAGAACCTCAGGCGGAGTGTTTGAGAACTTCGCATCCTGGCTCGTGTCGTTCTCCACAGCCGAGGACGTGCCCCTCAACATCACCTTCGACGAAGAGTCCATCGACGACGTGCTGGACGCCTGGGAAGCGACAGCCGTTCCCAACGCAGCATTCGAGGGATCGATCGCAGTCTCGGCTGGTGTGGTGACACCAGAATATCCACGGGACGGGGAAGGCATCGACAGGGCGTTCGCACGGACCCAGATCGATGTTGAGATGAAGCGACTCGACAAATCAGGCGTCGTCGTGCCCGTTGTGGCGAGCCATCCAACGCTTACGAAGCGCGAGCTCGACGTTGCGGCGGCGGAGCTCGAAGAGATGATCTCCGAGTCGATACAGCTCGTCTCATCAGACGTTGGGTTCCGGGTTACGTTCACACCCGCCGAACTCTCGGCAGCCGCTGTGGCTGTTCTGAGCCCCGACGCCACGAGTATCAAGACGGCATTCGATCCTGAGTCCGTTGTCGCAATACTCGAGCCGCGCAACAACGAGTTCGTGATCCCCCCGGTCAACGCAAGGATCGACATCGATCTCGAAACGGATGTGATCTCGGTCATCCCTGGACGATCGGGAACGCTCCTCGACGTCGATCTGCTCATGGTGGAGATGAAGGCCGCTGCCCTCGGATCAGGACGAGGTGATTTCCCCCTTCTCATCGGAGCGGAACCGGAACTCACAACCGAAGATGCACAGGCGCTCACCGTCCTCACGCCCCTCGGTGGCTTCACTACGAACCATCCGGCGAACCAGCCTCGTGTCGTCAATATCCAGCTGATGGCTGACGCCGTCGATGGTGCGATCGTCAATCCAGGCGATGCCTGGTCGATCAATGTGCACATCGGCGAACGAACAGAAGCCAAGGGATATCTCGCCGCACCGGCCATCATCAACGGGGAGCCGTACTGCTGCGACCACCCGGCGAACATCGGCGGAGGCGTGAGCCAGTTCGGGACCACGATGTTCAACGCCATCTTCTTCTCTTGCCTTGAAGACGTCGAACACCGACCGCATTCGCTGTACTTCACGCGCTATCCGATCGGCCGCGAGGCGACGCTGGGCATTCCCGGCCCCGACGTGAAGTTCAGGAATAGCACGGACAGCCCGGTCATCATCAAGACGGCGTACACGAAGACGAGCATCACGGTGAAGATGTACGGGGAGAACGGTGGGCTGGTGTGCACCGACGTCACCTATGAGCCCGAAGACATCGTCGAACACGAGGAAGAGTTCGTCGTGGAGGAACTCGAACCGGGCGAGGTCGGCAAGTTGAGGCCCGGGCAGCGCATCGATGACCGCGCTGGGAAGGACGGGTTCCTGCAGAAGGTCGATCGCATCGTGACGTACCCCGATGGCCGGCAGGAGACGGATCTCAACCTCGTGTGGAGATACCGACCGCTCACGAAGCGCATCATCGTGCATCCATGTGAGATCACAGGCGAACCTGTCAACTGTCCGGTCCAGTTGCCGTCGTTCATCGGGATGACATGGGAACAGGCGCTCACCGCACTCGACGAGCTTGGCCTCCTCGCTTCCAAGAATTCGGGCTTTGTAGATGATGCCGACCAACACAACATCGTTCTCACGCAGGACCCTGCGCCCAAAGAGTGGGTGGACATCGGCTCGACCATCAAACTCACCGTCGGAGAATTCTCCGAGGAGTAGCTACGCCTGCGGGTAGAAGAGAAAGAAGTCCTCGATCACATGAGAAACGGCAGCGACTGACTCGGAATCCCACGCACCGTCCTTGGTCACGACAACGGCGTTCTGGTCGACATAGACGCGGTCGAGCGAAGTATCCGCCTCGAACAGCTCAGCGGCAACCTGTCCACCGAACGTGCCGGATTCACTGGCTACCTCGGATGATGCGTAGCCCTCTCCGGTTGTACCGGTGAGGCTCCTGTTCGTCGTGAACACAACGGTGCCGTCAACAACCGTCGTGCCGTCGATCTCGATTCGTTGTCCCACGGTTACTCCGTTCGTGTTCGGGCAGCATCCTATAGCGAGTGGCCTCTCAAGGAACACATCCACTAGACGTCCGAGTCCGGGTGCAGTAGATCGCCGGAACCAACCACGTGCAGCTTCATCAGGTTGGTCGACGCGGATTGGTTCGGCGGGATCCCCGCAACCATGACCACACCGTCACCATCGGTAGCCACACCCTGTCGGACCAGTTCCTGCTCTGCATGGCTGATCATCTCGTCCGTCGTGACAACCCGTGTCAGCATCATCGGTGTCACGCTGCCAAGCATGGCCATTCTGCGATACGTGGCCTCGTTCGGGGTGAACGCAAACACATCCGCATGAGGCCGGTACTTCGACAAGAGTCGAGCCGTCGTTCCAGACTCCGTGAACGCCACGATCGCCGAGAGGCCGAGCCTGTCCGCGGTGTCCACCGACGCTTCGGCGGTAGCCGAGGCAAACGCCGCCCCTTCCGAGATGCTCGAAAGCCCCTGCGCCCTCCCGAAGTCAGGCGAGATCTCGGCCTCCATGAGGATGTCCGACATCAACTTCACCGACCGGGTCGGGTATTCACCGACAGCTGTCTCTGCTGAGAGCATCACCGCATCAGTTCCGTCGAGAACCGAGCGGTACACATCCGTGACCTCAGCCCTCGTCGGTCTCGGGTTGTGGATCATCGATTCGAGCATCTCCGTTGCGGTGATCGAGATCTTCCCAGCCGTGTTGGTGCGGCGAAGGATCTCAGACTGGGCCCGGGGAACCGACTGGATGGACAATTCGACGCCGAGGTCTCCACGAGCCACCATCGCTCCGGTGCACTCCTCGAGGATGTCATCGAGGTTCATGTAGCCAACAGCTGTCTCGATCTTGGCGATGAGCGGTACGGGTCCGGACACGTCACGTACGGTGCGCAGGTCAGCGCCCTTGGTCACGAAGGATGCAGCCACCGCATCGACGCCCAATTTGGCACCGAACTCGAGATCGGACACGTCCTTCGGTGTGACAACCGGAATGGAGGTGCGCGCACCCGGAAACGCCGCCCCTTTGTGATCGCGCAGGATGCCACCGCCGAGGACTCGTGCACGGATCTCGCCCGATGACACGGCAACAGCCTCAAGCGTGACAAGTCCGTCGGACAACAAGATGGTCCCACCTACCTCCATCTCGACCTGGTCGAGATAGGCGACACAGATCCGTTCGGCGTCACCCATCGCGTCGCCGGGAACCAGTGTGACTTCCGAGCCATCGACAAGTACCACGTTGCCGCCCGGGAACTCACCAACTCGGATCTTCGGCCCCTGAATGTCCTGCATGATGGAGATCGGTTGATTCATGTCCGACGCGACCCGACGGACAACGTCGAACCTGGCCTCTTGATCTGCCTGCGTTCCATGCGAAAAGTTGAGCCGAGCAACGTTCATGCCGCGCTCGATCAGCTTTGCAATCACCTCGTCCGACTCGGTCGCTGGACCGAGCGTTGCGATGATCTTGGTCTTCCTTCGCATTCGCAGAACCTTAGGACACCCCGACCGATGACTGGCGTCGGCCGTTGGCTTCCGAGTCCCCTTCGCACGTACATTCACAACCTATTAGCGTGTGGCGAGCGCATCAGCGCATTTCAACAAAGGATGACTACATGAAGAAGGCATTGCGACTGTTCGTCGTAGCCGTAGCGCTCGCCCTCGTGGCGACAGCGTGCGGTTCTGGCGACGATCTTGGTGGACAAACCGTTCGGGTGGGTGTGGAGAACGCGTATCCGCCGTACAACTTCATCAATACCAGCACCGGTGAGGGAGAAGGCTTCGACTACGACGTGTGGCGCGAGATCTGCAGCCGCATCGAGTGCGAAGCAGAGTTCATTGAGGCTGGCTGGCCTGCCGTCATCGAAGAGACCGGACAGGGCGTGTACGACGTCGCTGCAGACGGTATTTCGATCACAGAAGAGCGCAAGGCCATCGTCGCCTACTCCGACGCTTACATGACGATCATCCAGCGCATCATGGTGCGGTCCGACGACGACAGGTTCTCCTCAGTCGACGACTTCACGAACTGCGCTGACTGCCGGCTCGGAACCCAGGTCGGAACGACGAACTACGACCTCGGCGTGACCATCCTCGGAGGCGACGGTCGCATTGACGCGTACGACGTGTTCGGAGTGGCTGTCCAGGCGCTCATTTCCGGAGACGTGGACGCGGTCATCATCGATGACACTGCCGGCCAGGGCTACATCGGCGTGAACAAGGAGGCGACAAAGCTCCTGCCGGAGGCTCTCCAGTCCGATCCGCTCGGGTTCATCTACCCGTTCGATTCGGACCTCATCGGTCCGGTAAACGATGCCATGGAGGACATGGTCGAGGACGGAACGATGGACGCGCTGTTCAAGAAGTGGTTCGTCGACTACGAGGGCTAGCCGCCGAAGCCAAAGACGAAGCGAAGGGGCTGGATATCGGATCCAGCCCCTTCGCTCGCGTCAACGGGTAAGTTGCACTCACACCAACCCATCGGTCCATGACAGCTGTACAGAAACCCGCCGATCCGCTCCCCCCAGGATCACGCTCAACCTACGATTGGTCAGGGTTCCCGTGGTGGTTTCTCGGGATCATCGCGGTCATTGCGTATCCGCTATTCAGGATCCTCACAGACGAAACGTGGGCTGAAGGATTCGACTTCATCAAGGCGGGGCTGACCCTCACGATCATCGTGACGCTGGGTGGATTCGTCGTCGCAATGGTTCTCGGCCTCGGGGTTGCACTAGCCCGGTTGTCAAAGAACCCGGTCGCGAGGAACCTTGCGATCTTCTTCATCGAACTCATCCGGGGAATCCCCGTCCTCGTCACGATCATCTTCGTCGGACTCGTGATCTGGCCGGCACTCATGAAGTTCCTAGGCATCGCTCCGAGGACATTCATCTCCTCGCCCGGAGTGAAGGCAACCGTCGCTGTCGGGCTCGTCTATGCCGCGTTCATCGCTGAGGTTCTCCGTGCGGGTATCGAGTCGATCAGCATCGGCCAACGCGAAGCCGGGCTGTCGATGGGACTCAGCAACCGTCAGGTGTTCAGGTTCATCGTGTGGCCGCAGGCTATCAAGAACATCATGCCCGCCCTCGGCAACGACCTCATCGCCCTCTTGAAGGACTCCTCGCTCGTCTCGATCCTTGCCGTCAGGGAACTCACCCAGACCACCAAGCTCTGGACCGGAGTGACGTTCCAATTCATGGCTGGTTATCTGATCCTCGCGGCGATGTATCTCACTTTGACCGTGTCACTGAGCGCATTGCTGCAGTGGTACGAGCGACGGATCTCGACGCCTTGAGAGACGGTCCCTCCGCAGCGGAGCTTGGGCTCCACGATGTGATCGAACGATTCGACCACTTCTCCATCGCAGTGCGAGACATATCCTCGACCGCCAACATCGTGTCATTGATGGGCGGCACCCCCCACAGCTCGGGCTTGAACAGTGGCGGCGACTTCCACTGGGCGCAGTTCTCTCTCGAGGGAGGCAAGCTCGAGTTGATCGCGGCTGTCGACCAGCACGACAAGACCCACTTCATCAACGTGTTCATCGAGGCGAGAGGCGAAGGACTTCATCACCTCACGTTCAAAGTCGCCGACCTCCGAAAGGCCGTTGACCACGCGACCGCATTGGGCTTCACGGTCGTCGGCTATGACGACACGGACAGCGGATGGAAGGAAGCCTTCATCCACCCGAAGTCGGCACATGGAGTACTCATCCAACTAGCCGAGTTCACCGATGGGTCCTGGTGAGCGGCTGTTGATCCGTACCGCACTGATTCCGATCAGGGATTTCGAAGGCATGACGCGGCTCGATGGTGCTCTCAATCCGAAGGAGAGAGAGGATCTCTCCAGAAATCTCGCTGACCTCGCGCTCGCCGCCGTGGCAGACACAACCATGTCGCCGATCATCTTGACCTCTGACGCAGAGGTACGGACATGGGCCGCGGGAAGCGGCGTTCGTGTCATCACCGATGCAGGTATCGGCCTATCTGCTTCGGTGACCAATGCGATCTCCGAGCATGCCCTCCCCGACTGGCTGGTCACACACGCTGACATGCCATTCGTGACCGCGCATGCCCTGAGCAACCTCGCTGAGGCAGCCTCGGCATCGGGACACGCACTGGCACCGAGCGTCGATGGCGGAACCAACGCCATCGCTGGCACGGGACCATTCCGCTTCTCCTATGGCCCTGCCTCGTTCCACCGGCACTTATCAGCGGCACCTGCCGCCGCTGTGATATCCGATCCTGCGCTCGCCATCGAGATCGACACCGAGATGCATCTGCGCTCGGTCAGGAACCTGCCGCTCCCGTCTAGCCTCCGACCATGACCAGCGGAATCTTCGACGAGTTGACATCCGACCGTCCCGGACTGGACATTCCGGCACGCGCTCTGACCGTGGGGGCACACCCAGACGACGCAGAATTCGGCGCTGGAGCAACGCTCTCGAGATGGGCATCGGCTGGATGCAAGATCACGATCCTCGTGGTCACAGATGGCTCCAAAGGAGCGTGGGACGTCGCCACTGACCAAAGCACGCTCATCAGCCGCCGCAAGGAAGAACAGCGTGCGGCGGCCGCCGTGATCGGCGCGGTGGGCGTCGTTCATCTCGACCATGTCGACGGCGAACTTGAATACAGCTCGGAGCTGCGGACAGAGATCGCATTGGAGATCCGAAGGCACAGACCGGACGTCGTGCTCACTCACGACCCGTGGCAGCGATATCAGATGCATCCCGATCACCGAGTAACAGGCCTCGCGGCGGTCGATGGCGTCGTTTCGGCGAGAGAGCCTCTTGCACTCAGGGATTCAGAATTCGACGCTCATCGACCCGACGCGATCTTGCTTTGGTCGGCCGACGAACCTGACCACGCCGAACCGGTCTCCGACGGGTGGTTCGACTACAAGCTGAATGCGCTCCTGTGTCATGCCTCGCAGGGTGAGACGACCATGGCGGATGTCGCCGATGATGAAACCAAGCAGGCGGCGTTCACCGAGCGCCTTAGAACATGGCACGAGGAACAGGGAGCGAGACTCGGCGTTGGCCCCTCAGAGGTTTTCAAGAGGCTCGCACCGTGAACGTGCGGCGATGAGCGTTCTTGTTCTCGGGACCGGAATCGTCGGCTCAGCCGCCATCTCGGATCTCCTACGGAGAGGGCACGGCGTCACGGTGGCGGACTCCGACGAGGTGAGCGTTGCGAGCGCTGGCGAACGATTCGGTACCGAGGCGCATGTCGTGGACGTCACGGACATCGATGCGCTTGCAACGATTCTCGCGGATCACGCCGTCGTGGTATCGGCCGTGCCATACCGCTTCGGCGTCGATGTGGCCAGAGCAGCCATCGATGCCGACACGCATTACCTCGACTTCGGCGGCAACCCGTCCGTTGTCGCTGCCCAGAAGGCGATGAACGCCAGCGCTCAGTCGGCCGGTCTGATGATCGTCCCAGACTGTGGCCTTGCGCCAGGGCTTGCGAACGTGATGGCGACACAACTGATCGCTGAAGCCGAACCCGGACCCATCGACAGTGTCCAGATGCGTGTCGGAGCGTTGCCCCAGTACCCCGTCGGGGCACTTGGCTACCAGTTGGCGTTCAACCCTGCGGGCCTTATCAACGAGTACGCAGAACCGTGCGAGGTGATCGAGGACGGAAATTGCACAACCGTCGAGCCGCTCTCACGATTCGAGAGCGTTGAGTGGAAAGGGTGGGGTCCCCTCGAGGCGTTCTCAACAGCAGGCGGGACGTCAACGATGTGTGCGATCCATGCCGGCCGCGTGAACCATCTTGAGTACAAGACGCTTCGCTTTCCCGACCACGGGAAGATGTTCCGCTCGCTGCTCGAGATCGGCCTGTTCAGCGAGGAACCCGCAGATTCGGGAGAGTCGCCTCGCGACGTCTTGCTGAGGGCGCTCGACGTATCCCTCCCTCGAAGCGAACCGGATCTTGTCCTTGTCCGCACGTGGATCGACCAGGGCGGAACGCGACGCACGCTCCAGATCGACGACGTCGAACGCGATGGTTTCACCGCTCTCGCCCGCACCACGGCCTTCCCTGCGACAGCACTGGCTCACCTGATCATGACCGGCGCAGTGATGCGCCCCGGCGTCCTCTCGATGAACGAAGCCGTCCTCGGATCAGAATTGTTGCCGGAACTGGAAGCCGTGAACATCAAAGTCGTGGAAAGCTAGGCGGAAGGGCCCGTCCTCCCTTCAGGGGGGACGGCAGAGGAGCGCAGCGACGAAGCAGGGGGGCCTGTGAGCCAGCGAACCCGGAGTGGCTGGATATCGGGACGGCAGAGGAGAACAGCGACGACGCAGGGGGCCTCCGAGCCCGCGAGCCTGATTCGGCACCAATTCAAATCGCCCAACACCCTCCTGACTCGCAAGCTCGCCAGTCCTCCCTCTCACTTGAATCCCCGGGGTCAAACGGTTCAATCGGCTAGAACCCGGACGTGGCAAGCGCTCGCCGCCCCTCACGGTGGCATCGATTCGGTGCACACGCCGTCTGGCTACAGCCCTTCTAGCACACCTCAATCACCGTGATCAGATAACGCTACATCGTGGATTGAGGTTTCAGGGAGGACGAAGAGGAGTCTGTCAGCGAGCGACTACGCCGATCTTGTCGCTTGTGTCGGCGTCGAAGAAGTGCAGCTTCGCGGTGTCGATCACCAGATCAAGATCGATGCCATCCGGTACGGGTACGTCGGGATTGATCCTCGCGGTGAACTTGGTCATGTCACCAAGAGACTCGACCGTCGAACCGGAGTCAGCGAGGAGTTCCTCGATGTCGGGTGTCACGACTGGCGGGCTGTCCACGCGGAAGTGGACATACGACTCTGAGCCGAGTGCCTCGTTGATATCCGAAGTGACATGGATCGTCCGGTCGGGATCGCCATCAACGGCTCTCGCATCCTCGATCGCACCCGGCCTGATGCCAATGACGATCTCCTTCCCGTAGTAGTCGACAATCCCCGGATGGCGATCGATCGCTTCTTGTGCCACGGTCACCGAATGGCCAGCGAACGTCACCGACACAACACCATCGGTCTCGGACAGCGTTCCGTACACCAGGTTCATGGCCGGGCTACCGATGAAACCCGCCACGAAGAGGTTCACCGGATTGTTGAACAGTTCTGTGGGAGGTGCGACCTGCTGTAGGTTGAACGGACGTTTTGCAGACACAGGGCGCATCACGGCCACTCGGTGTCCGAGTGTCATCGCCTCGATCTGGTCGTGTGTGACGTACACGGTGGTCGTGGCGAGTCGCTTGTGGAGTCGACCGAGTTCTGCCCGCATCTGCACGCGAAGCTTGGCATCAAGGTTCGACAGCGGTTCGTCCATCAAGAAGGCTGTCGGCTCGCGAACGATGGCACGGCCCATCGCGACGCGCTGGCGTTGGCCTCCGGACAGTGCCTTGGGCTTGCGGTCGAGGAGTTCGGTGATCTCAAGCGTCGCAGCCGCCTCGTTGACGCGACGCTCGATCTCATCCTTCGGCGTCTTGCGAAGCTTCAGGCCGAACGCCATGTTGTCGCGAACCGACATGTGCGGGTACAGGGCGTAGTTCTGGAAGATCATCGCGATGTCTCTGTCCTTCGGCGGGACGTCGTTGACGACCTTGTCGCCGATGGTCAACTTGCCCTCGGTGATCTCCTCGAGGCCGGCGATCATGCGAAGCGCTGTCGACTTGCCACAGCCTGACGGACCGACCAGCACAAGGAATTCGCCATCATGAATGGTGAGGTTCAGCTCGCCGACCGCCCTCGTCCCATCCGGATAGATCTTTCCGATGTCCTCAAGCGTGATGGAAGCCATGGTTCTCCTCAAACGTAATCGTCTGCGAGCACAGCATAGCCAGACGCTCGTCGGCACGTCGTCGGGCTATCGTGGACCCATGAGCACATCGAACGTAGCCGTAATCGCAGGGGGCACGGGTTCGGTCGGCCGATGCCTTCTCCCCCTTCTCCTTGAGCGCGACTTCAAGGTCGCCACCACATACCTGATGCCCGAGGAGGCAACCGAACTCGAGAAGGAACTCGACTTCGACGAAGACCGTCTGATCCTCAGGCGCGTCGACGTCACGGACCCAGACGCGGCCGACACGTTCATACGCGAGGCATCGGAGGCCTTCGGCAAGATCAACGTCATGACATCGCTTGTTGGTGGCTGGACAGGTGGCAGAGATGTCGTCGAGACCGATGATGTCCACCTCGACAGGATGCTCGACCTCAACCTTCGCAGCGCGTGGAACGTGACACGTTCGGCGATCCCGCTCATGGCAGAGGACTGGGGCCGGATCATCCTTATGGGTTCGAAACACGCCAACGAGACGCCAACGGGTCAGGCGGCGTACAACGTCGCAAAGGCTGGTGTTCTCGCCCTCGCAAAGTCCGTAGCCACGGAACTCCTCGACACCGCGACAACGTGCAATGCACTGCTTCCGTCGGTGATCAACACCGAGGCAACCAGGACAGCGCTTCCCTACGCAGACTACGTGAATTGGCCACAGCCCGAGGAGATCGCCGACGTGATCAACTTTCTTGCAAGCGAAGAGTCCAAAGTGATCAATGGTGCGTTCATCCCGGTGTGGGGTTCCGCGCTGATCTGACAGTGGACCACGACGTCATCATCATCGGCTCCGGTTTCGGGGGCAGCGTCAGCGCGATGCGCTTGGTGGACAAGGGCTACAACGTCTGCGTCATCGAGGCTGGTAAACGCTGGCGAACCGGCGACTTCCCGAAAACGAACTGGAATCTCCGCAAGTCCCTGTGGTTCCCAAGGCTCGGGATGCGAGGCATCCAGCGCATCTCATTACTGAACGACATCATGGCCCTCAGCGGCGTCGGTGTCGGCGGTGGCTCCTTGGTGTAGGCGAACACGCACTACGTCGCGCCGAAACCGTTCTACGAGGACCCCCAGTGGAGTGACATCACGGATTGGGAGGCAGAGTTGGCTCCTCACTACGAGGTCGCCCAACGGATGCTTGGCGTTGGCGGGAACCCGGCGAACACGGCGGCCGACCATGTCATGCGAGAAGTTGCCAACCGAATGGGTGTCGCAGACACGTTCCATGCGACACCTGTCGCTGTCTATTTCGGAGAACCGGGCGTCGAAACGGACGACCCATACTTCGACGGCGAGGGGCCCCGGAGAGCCGGCTGCACGTCCTGTGGAAACTGCATGGTCGGATGCCGTTTCAACGCAAAGAACACGCTCGACAAGAACTATCTCTATTTCGCTGAGAAACGTTGTGCAGCCGTGCGTCCCAATGAACAGGTGGTCGATCTCGAGGCCGTCGAAGGCGGCTGGCGGATCACAACCCAGCGGCCGGGGGCATGGGTCCGTAAACGAACGAGGACCTACACCGCTCGCGAGGTCATCTTCTCGTGCGGAGGCCTCGGAACCACACGCCTCCTCCTCGGCCTGGCAGAGCGAGGGAGGCTGCCCGATCTGTCACCGCGAATCGGCCACCTCGTTCGGACCAACAGCGAGGCGATTCTCGGTGCGGTCTCGCGCGACCGAGGCCAAGACTTGAGTCAAGGCGTTGCGATCACCTCGTCCTTCCACCCATCGGACGAGACGCATATAGAGCCGGTCCGCTATGGAAAGGGCTCGAACGCGCTAGCTCTTCTAGCCACCCTTCTCACCGACGGTGGCCCAGGGATGTCAAGGCAGCGGCGGTACATGCGCAACATCGTCCACCATCCGCTGAAATTCGTGAGATCGTTCTCCGTCTGGCACTGGTCCGAAAGAGGTCTCATCCTCCTCGTCATGCAGACGAGGAACAACAGTCTGAGGCTCTATCGCAAGCGTGGCTGGTTCTCGACGAGGCTCGCATCCGAGCAAGGCCACGGCGAGCCGAACCCCACGTTCATTCCTGAGGGAAACGAGGCGGCGCGACACACCGCTGACGTCATCGGTGGCGACGCCATGAGTGCGCTGAACGAGGTCTTGTTCGACACACCCACCACCGCCCATCTCCTCGGTGGAGCGACGATCGGGATCGACAGGGACACCGGGGTCGTTGATCCCCATCACCGGATCTGGGGTTACCCGTCGCTCCATGTGATCGACGGCGCCGCGATCGGCGCGAACCTCGGAGTCAACCCGTCCCTGACGATCACCGCGATGGCCGAGCGTGCCGTCGCGGCATGGCCTCAGAATGGCGAACCTGATCAGAGGCCAGAACAGGGCGAGCCGTATCGGCAGGTCGGAAACGCCGTCAGTTAAGGCGTTCGCATCCCCTTGCGCGACACGGTCACCCGGCTTCGAACTGGGATGTGCTCGGGTTCGATCGCTTCGATCATCTCTTCTTCGGACTCTTGTGAGCGCTGGTACCAGTTGGCGTACAGGTTGGACAACGGCCACGCCGACAGACCATGGAGCAGCACGCTCAGGGCAACGGTCGTGGCCACAACGGTAAGGATCGTTGCGCCAGCCTCCGGCTCCGCATCGACCACGACTGTCCCGACGAACACCAACGATGCGATGCCTCTTGGACCGAACCATCCGACGTACGCAACCGACGGCGGCGCGAGCTTCGAACCCAGGAGAGCAACGGCGACAGGCACCATACGGACGAACGTCAGGCTCCCCAACGCATAGACGACAACTTGCCAGGTAATGGCCGATGCGACAGAACCCAGGAGCACAGCACCGAACAAGAAGAATGACAGCATGGTCAGCAGATACGCGATCGCCTCGGAGAACGTGCATATGTCCAGATATCGCTCGCGTACGATATGGCCGAACATGAGACCGCCGACAAAGGCAGCCATGAAACCCGAACCGTGCAACGGGTCGGCGATGAGGAAACATAGAGCCGCGAGCAGAGGCACGCTTACCTGTCTCCACTCACGGGTCATCCATCCCCGTTCGTAGCTGAACACCATCAGCCGCCCGCCGATCCAACCGACCGCAAGACCGACGATCAGCGCGACACCGATCTCTTCAAGGAACACCGTTGCGATTCCGGCGAGGGTCTGCATCTCCCCCGCTGCACCCGCAAGTGCGATAGCCAGGAAGGGGACAACGATGCCGTCGTTCAAACCGCTCTCCACGCTGAGACCTTGCCGGATGACCTCGGGTACGCGTTCATTCGTCACGACCGCCTGCCCCAACGCTGCGTCCGTCGGGGCGAGGAGAACAGCTATGACCGCGGCGCCCCAGAATCCGATGTCGCCGAAGAGCACATACGCCATTCCGATTCCGGCTGCCATGGTGAGCACGAGGCCAACGGTGAGCAGTCTCGCAGGAACGAACAGGTTCCTGCCCACCGCTCTCACATCGATGATCGCGGCGTCAGTGAACAGGATCACCACGAGTGTCGCCTCGAGCAACAACTGGACGACCTCGGACGAGAGTTCAACCGTGACGACGTCGAGCACCTCGGGCCCTACCAGTAGCCCGAAAGCTGTGAAGAGGATCGGGCCCGTGAAAGGAGTCGTGGAAAGGAATTTCGACACCAACGCATAACCGATGACGAAAGCGACAAGCAGTATCACTCCAGCCATGTCGTCTCATCCCTCCCGTCGCGTCGTGGCACGATAGCTTGCGGAAGACCTCAGACCTCAGACCTCAGACCACAGACTCAGACCAGCATTGCTTCTGTTCCCGTTTCAAGGGGAACGGGCGAGCGAAGCGAGCCAAGGGGATCACGGAGTCCAGCAGCAGTCGAAGACGTTGGTCAGCCGATCATCATCGCTTGAGTCGCCTTACTGCTTCGAGTAGTGGTGTGGCACCGAGTGTCACGGCGGTTGCTTCGGCTTCGGCCAACAGCACAGATATCTCGGCGTTCACCGGGTCGACCGCGAACAGCCCCTCAGCGAGGCGCCACTTAGTCTTGGCGCCCATGTAATCTGATAATCCTCTTGCGCAGCATCGTTGTACGTCGCCACGCCCTCTTGGATTCGCTGGGCGGCTGTGACGGCATCGACCGATGAGTCGAAGACGACGAGCGCTCCGTCGCCGAGCGTCTTGACGAGGCGTCCACGGGTGGCGCCAACAGCATCGCTGATGATCTCGTCGTGAGATGCGCCTATGACGTCGGCTACGTCATCGCCGAGTTCGTCCCGCATGCGCGTGGAACCGACGAGATCCGTGAACATGACTGTCGCAACACCGCTTTCCACCATTCGGGCACACTACATGAACACGGAAACGAGGTCGCGGTCAGGCAGCGAACTCATCCCTCTGCTCGGCGGCATGGGCGATTCGGACAGCCATTCTCCGGAAGATCGGGGCGTGGAAAGGCAGCAACGACCACCAATAGAGCCTTCCTGCAAGGCCCCTCGGCGCAAACCGGGCCACCTGTATCAACCGAACGCCATCTTCATCCGGCTGAACAGACCAGCCAAGCCATGCCGTTCCCGGCACCTTCATCTCGGCTCGCAGCAACAGTTGATGCTTCTCCGGATCGATCTCGGCAACTCGAAAGAAGTCAAGCGCCTCACCAGGCCGAAGTTCGTTGGGATCCCGTCTCCCGCGCCGCAGGCCCACTCCCCCGATCAGACGATCGAACCAACCGCGGATTATCCATGTCCAGTTCATGGTGTAGTAGCCGACATCGCCACCGATGCGCGTCACGGCCCAGAACATGTCACCCGCGGAAGCTGACGATGCAACGGACCGTCGGTCGACGAGCATCGTGGCTCCCGACCAGGCCGGGTCGCCCGGCAGCGGGGCCGCGGGGGCCGAAACAGCATCGGACCAGCGCGTTTCAACATCCGACGTGGATATCCGAGCGAGCGCTCGATGGAGTGACTCGCGGTACGACAACAGATCGATCGGGTTGAACCCCGGTGGAGGCGGACGGCTCACCACGACGTCATGACTCAGGCTCTCGATGAGAGGGCGAGCAACGCCAACGGGTAGTGGAGTTGCGAGACCGACCATGAGAGGAGACAGACGAGCGCTGAAGATGGGGAGTGGTATGACCGGACGTGTTCTGAGTCCTGCAACCTCGGCGTACACCTGCATCATCTCTGCGTACGTGAGAATGTCCGGTCCGCCGATGTCGTAGATCTTGTTCGTCGGCTCGGGATCGTCGACGACGGACACCAGCATCTCGAGGACATTGCGCACTGCGATCGGCTGGCATCGCGTACCGACCCACTTCGGTTTCATGATGACAGGGAGCACTTCGGTGAGATGGCGGATCATCTCGAACGACATGGACCCCGAACCGATGATGACCGCTGCACGGAGCTCAGTGACGGGCGTCTTGCCCGCAGCGAGCACGCGGCCCACCTCGTGCCGACTGTCCAAATGCTCCGAGAGGTCCTCGTCATCGGCGCCAAGGGCACCCATGTAGACGATCCGTTTGGTGCCGGCCCGGTCCGCAGCGTCCCTGAAGTTCTCGGCGGCGCGACGATCCTGTTCAGCGAAGCTCCGCATCGTTCCACTCATCGCATGGATCAGGTAGTACGCCGCATCACAGCCAGCAAGGGCCGCGTCCATGCTCGAAGGCTCTAGTGCATCCGCCTCAACCACCTCGACACGGTCTCGCCACGGATCCATCGTCAGCTGACTCGGATCTCTGGACATGCAACGAACCTCGACACCGTGGTCGAGCAGTTGGTGGACAAGCCGACCTCCGATGTAGCCCGTCGCACCGGTGACAAGGACCTTCATGACACCGAGCCTACAGTGAGGCGACGCGGCGTACGGCAAACGAGTATCGGCCCAGTCTGAGATCAGTGCATCGAACGACATCACCATGCAATACTTCAACGGCTCGCCGAATTGGCAGGTCATGGACACCAGATTGAAGACATCGATAGATTGTGAGTCGCTCACGACATGACGATCTCCATTGACCGCGTCGAGATGTTGCGCCTGATCGAGGCCGAGGGTGCCCAAGTGGTTGATGTGCTTCCTGAGAGCGAATATTCCAGTTCGCATATTCCCGGTGCGATCAACCTGCCCCTAAAGACGCTCAACGAGAGCGCAGCATCAGTGCTGCGGCGCGACAAGCCCGTGGTTGTCTACTGACACGACGGATTGTGAGACATGTCACCGCGAGCTGCGTGCCAGCTCGAGCGCTTCGGATTCGAGAAGGTCTATGACTACGCCGCCGGCATTGCTGATTGGAAGGCTGCAGGACTTCCCACCGAAGGGACCGTCGCGTCGGCTACCCGT
>PVMK01114900.1_pt1 | contig 16812 bp, 16 predicted proteins | sample 1853481 | NCBI WGS metagenome assembly PVMK01 (sample SAMN08533507, study PRJNA380276) | Marine sediment metagenome, whole genome shotgun sequencing project.
TGACGGCTTTGGTGCTGAGCTCGCCGCTGTATCTGTTAGCCAACTGGGCTGGTCTGGTGGTCTTGCTCATCGGCATCGCGAGGGCCGTGCGCTTTCGAGGCGCGCGGCGCTTCGTGGGCGTGCTCTTGGCGGTCATAGGCTCGGGCGTCGCCGTCGTATCGATCGTCGCCGCCGGTGAAGGCTGGTCTCCCTACTGGGTTGCGGCTTTGCTGGTGTCTGGCATCGGCGCGGGCTTCACGGCCCCCATGGCCTTGCGGCGCGAACGCCTTGCCACAGCGCGTCTGCAAGCGAATCGGCCTGTGCTCATCGCGAACCCTTGGTCAGGAGGCGGCAAGGTGGAGCGCTTCAATCTCGTCGAGGAAGCCCGGGCGCTTGGGATCGATACCCGTGTCATGCAAGAGGGCGACGACCTCGAAGCACTTGCGCGCGGTGCAATCGAGGCGGGCGCCGACGTGATCGGCATGGCTGGAGGTGACGGTTCCCAAGCCTTGGTGTCGAGCATCGCCGCAGATGCGGGCATCCCGTTCGTCTGCATTCCGGCGGGCACCCGCAATCATTTCGCCCGAGATCTAGGATTGAATCGTGACGACGTGGTGGGAGCGCTCCGGGGTTTCCGAGGTGAGGCACGCCGCATCGATCTGGCCGAAGTCAACGGGCGAACGTTCGTGAACAACGTGTCCTTGGGTCTTTACGCGGAGACCGTCTCCCATCCGGCTTACCGAGACGCCAAAGCCGAGACGATGATCGCCACCCTGGAAAAGCTCGAGGACTCAGGAAAACCCTTTGATCTGCGCTTCAAAGGGCCCGAAGGCGTGGACCTCGAAGGCGTCGACCTGCTCTTGGTTTCTAACAATCCCTATGAGCTCCTGGGCCTACCCAACGATATCGGAAAGCGGGAGCGCATGGACGGCGGTGAGCTCGGCATCGTGACGCTTACGATTCGGAAGGATGCGGACTTCGCCGCACTCCTTACTGCCTATGTCGGGGGCTTCGTCGATCGCTTTCCCGGTTGGGGCCAATGGACCGCGAAGAGCTTCACAGTCGATTCAGCCGACCTCGTGCACACGGGCATCGACGGAGAGGCCATCGATCTCACGCCACCGCTGGAGTTCAAAATCCGCCCCGGTGCCCTCGTGGTGGGCGTGCCGGAGGGGACGCCTAGCGGACCCGAGCTCGGTTTCGTGGCGCGGCCAAGGCATCTCACAGACCTCTGGGCCATCGCCGTGGGTCGCGACCCGTCGGATCGAGTTTGAGGTCGAGACCCATCCGTTTTGGCCGAGGTCGCCGGTCTTCTTGATTGCGCCGCTGCGCTGAGCAGGAACGCAGCGACCGCGAGGGTAACGAATCGAGAGACGTACGCCAATGGCATCTTGGTCGTCCTGCCTACAACAGCGCCAGCACCAGTGCCGCCGTCAGCCCGGAGTAGACAGGCCCGCCCCGTGCCTGTAACCAAGATGCCTCGCATGGCAGATGACGGGTCGAGGAGCAAATCGCGGAGGAAGACAGTGATTACAACGGCGCTGGTGGTGCTCTTTCACGTTCTGGGCTTCTTGTCCTCAATTCACTCGGTCATGAGCACTCGCACCTCGCAGGGTGCGATTGCCTGGGCAGTGACCCTCAACACCTTTCCGTATCTGGCAGTGCCGGCATATTGGGTCTTCGGGCGCAGCAAGTTCCAGGGGTACGTCATGGCTCGGCGGAATACCGATGACCGCACCGAGCGGATCGAACGAGAGGTGGTCGAGACGGCCTCTTCCTATCGGGTTCCGGAAGCCGATCGAAGTGAAGCCGCAAGTGCAGCGGAAGGCCTGGCTGGGATGCCCGTGCTCAAAGGCAATCGAGTGGACCTGCTGATCGACGGCGATGCGACGTTCAAGAGTATTTTCGCGGGCATCGACGAGGCCAAAGACTACGTCTTGGTCCAATTCTACATCGTGCACGACGATGGCCTCGGTCGCGCGCTCAAGGAGCATTTGATCGCGAAAGCCAAGGAGGGAGTACGCGTCTACTTCCTCTACGACGAGATCGGAAGCCACGCTTTACCAAACCGCTACAAGAAAGAGCTTCGCGACGCCGGTGTCGATGTTCGCGAGTTCAACACGCGTAAGGGGAGCAGAAACCGCTTTCAGCTCAACTTTCGAAACCACCGGAAGATCGTCGTGACCGATGGGCGGGTGGCGTGGATTGGCGGCCACAACGTAGGCGATGAGTACCTCGGCAAGGACCCGGAGTTTGGTCATTGGCGAGACACTCACGTGCGCATCGAGGGGCCTGCGGTGCTCAAGGCGCAGATTTCGTTCCTCGAAGATTGGCACTGGGCGACCGACACGTTGCCGAAGCTCAGCTGGACTGCCCATCCAGCCCCCGATGGAAGCGACTCGCGCGTACTGATCATTCCCACGGGGCCGGCTGACGATCTCGAAACCTGCAACCTGATGTTCGTCCATGCGATCAACTCCGCCCAGAAGCGCATTTGGATCGCCAGCCCCTACTTCGTGCCGGAGCATTCGGTGATCGTGGCGCTTCAGTTGGCCGGCCTTCGCGGCGTGGACGTGCGCATTCTAGTCCCGGACAATCCGGACCAAATGCTGGTGTACCTGGCGGCGTATTCGTACTTCGACGAAGCCGGCCAGACCGGCGTGAAGTTCTACCGCTATCAGGACGGCTTCCTACACGAAAAAGCAATGCTCATCGACGACGAGGTCGCCACGATCGGCACGGCCAACTTCGACAACCGTTCGTTCCGCTTGAACTTCGAAATCACCGCCGTCGTTGTCGACCCCGAGTTCATCCCCAAAGTCGAGCGAATGTTCGAAGAAGACTTCAAACGCTCCCGCCTCATGGAGGAAGGCGAGTACGACCGCAAGCCCTGGTACTTCCGCCTAGGCGTCAAAACCGCCCGCCTCGCCTCCCCCATCCTCTGAAAAAGGGGTCAGAGGTGGTACCTCTACTTGATGTAGTCGACCGCGGTAGCCGCGAAGCTCGCCGGAAATGCGATGAGCACAGCGCGCCTCAAGGCCAGCTGCAAATCATCGAGAGGCCCCTTGTCGAGCAGGATCAGCAGAACCATTGCCACGGTGAGCGTCAGTAGGTAACTCGTGACCAGGCGCTTGAGGAAATCCAATCGATACTCACGAAGATGCTTCCCGGGGTAGAAAAGCGAACGCACGAAGAACGCGAGCGTCAAGAGTGAGGTCACGGCGATGAGCACGATGCGTCCACTCGAAAGCGTGGAACCCAGAGCCCAGACTTCCTCGGTGAAGGCCATCGGGATGGCCAGGGCGCAGGCGCCGGCGATAAGTTGGGCGATGTCATCTCCGTGGAGCTCGACCTTAAGGGGCTTCGCCACCTGACTCAGGACTCTGCCTGCGTTGTCACTGACTTCTTGAATCGAGTGCAAGCGACCGTCTCTACGCTCGACCCGCGTCGCGGTCTGCCGTTCGTTATCGCTCATTCCTCAAAGCCCAGCCCTGTCGCAGTCTGCCTCAGATCGCCTTCCCGCAGTGCGGACACTGTCGTTTCTCTTTGTGTCGCCCCAGCTCTTCGCTGAACCCCCCCCGCCAGAATACCGGCGGGAAGCGCAAACAGCGCGATGCCGATCAGGGCGATCACCCCGCCCAGAAGCTTGCCCGTCGCCGTAACCGGAATGACATCCCCGTAGCCGATCGTGCTCAGCGTCTCGATCGCCCACCACATCGACGCGGGTATGCTCGAGAAGGCCTCTGGCTGCTGGTCCTTCTCGACATAGTACATCGCGGCGGAGCAGAAAATCAGCGCGACCAATGCAAGGCTCATGGAGATGATCAACTCTTCTTTTTTCGCCACGAGCACGTTGCGTATCAACCGCAGACGACTGGCATACCTGCCGAGCTTAAGCAGGAGGAAAAGGCGGAAGACCCTCAAGTACCGCAGATCGAGGGCCAGGTAGTACGGAGCGATGGCAAACAGATCGACCAGCGCCGGCGGGCTGAACATGTACCGGATCCGGCCCGAGAGCGGTTGCTGGTACTTGTCGTCGACCGTACAGGACCAGACGCGCAACAGGTACTCGATGCTGAACACGGCGATCGAGGCCCTGTCGAAGTAGTAGAGGTGATGCCCGAACCGGTCGTCGAAGCTCTGCACCGTTCTCAGGATCGCCACGATGACATTGAGGGCGATCAGAGCCATCAGCAGTCCATTGACGACCTTGCTTGCCGTGTCGCCCTCTTCGGGCCGATCTAGGATCTGGTGGACCCTCGCCTTTGCGTTGTTCATTCGGAATCGCTCCCGGAGAACTAGCTCCTGAGTTGACGCCAGGTGTCGTAGCTTACCATCAGGGCGATGACGCCGACCACCAGCGGGACCATCGCTCCCATCTCATTGCCGGTGCTTGCGAACATGTAAATGGCCAGCGAGATGCTGGCCACTGCGAGAACCAGGTAGCCGATCAGCTTTCCTGGACTCGGGCGCTTCCTAAACGATTTCCCGGCCGGGGAATCTTTCTCATACTTCTTACGCATCTCATCCAATGACATGGGCGTCTCCTGAGATTCTTAAAGTGAGGTGGCACCCGTCGCGAACGGGGATCATGGTTTGCGCCGCCTGTCCGATGAGGCCCCCACAACCCTGCCGTAGAGCCGGCTCAAGAGCTTTCGCCATCCTGCGGCGAGGAGAGGGAACGGTGCGGCCGGGCTCGATGCGAGTGAAGGTAAGGGTCGGCGTTCCGAGTACACACGGACAGCCTCGACCTCCCGTGCTCCTTCGCCGTCCAAGGTAAGAAGCTCCTCCAGAACCGCCTCAATGGTGCTTGTCGGGAGCTTTGGTAGCTCTTCGGTGAACCATCGCTGGACCGCTCGGCCATCTGAGCGGTCTACGCCGCCGTACTTGGCAGCGATATCGTGAAACGCGGACATAGGGGTTGGCATGAGGATTTCTTCAGCGAAGCGAATCGAGCCCCTTGCTGGCTTCGATGGCGGCCGGCACCGTGTAGTAGCAGTAGCGACCGTCGTTTGGTTTGAGTAAGCGTCTTGGTCCCGGTGGCAGTTGTTCGCCGTTAGGCAACACGATCATGCCGCGACGACGGTACCATTGAAGCAGAGCGCCGCCGCCGCGTTTGTCAGCGTAAAGTGCAGTTCGCCCCAGACCCCGCTCGTTCAGCGAATGGGTAACCGCGACGTCGAGGGCGATCGTTCCTAAGCGCCTGGGGATACGGTCTGGGGGGATCGGGTGTTCGTCGATTGTGGTAAGGGCTTCATCGGGAGTCGTCGACAGAAACCAGACGAAGACACTCTCTCGATCGTGATCGTCGAGGGCCGGGACACGGCCCAGCAGCTGTACCAGGGCGCACGGAATCAAGCGGTCCCGTTCCTGGTCACAGATGCCGACGGTGTAACCGGCTGGCTTGCGCGTCAGTACGCGTCCCGCAATCTCGGCAAAGGGCACGTAGAGGAGCCAGTTCCAGCCGTTGTCCGCTCGCTCGGGATCGCGGTCGACAATCGGCTGAACATGGGAGTCCCACCAGAGCACATGAGCGGCGGTCATCTTTGCAACGCGAATCGAAACGTCTTCGCCGCTTGCGGTAGGGGCCTTCTGCGTGAACGGAACTCCGCGCCACTTTCGAAAGATCCCCATGGCTACCCCGTTTCTTTTAGCATCCGGCTTGTTCGACCACTTCCTAGCAGTGCTGCCGAGCTCGGACCGCGAGTATTCCAACCTTGGCGACGGCATCGTCTCCCGGCGCCCGAGCCGGTTGGCGAGGGCGCTGGGAGACAAACGCGGCCCTTGGAGGAGGCCTAAAAGTGTTCGCGCGCTACTTCTTCTTGCGAGCTGCGCGCTTTTTGGCGGCCACCTTGCTCTTCACGGAGCGCTTCTTGGCGGCCACTCTGCTCTTCACGGAGCGCTTCTTGGCGGCTACCTTGCGCTTCACGGTGCGCTTTTTGGCGGCCACTTTGCGCTTCTTGGTGGCTCGCTTCTTCTTCACGGTGCGCTTCTTGGCCGCGACTTTGCGCTTCACGGTGCGCTTCTTGGCAGTCCCGCGCTTCTTCGCGGTGCGCTTCTTGGCAGTCCCGCGCTTCTTCACGGTGCGCTTTTTGGCCGCGACTTTGCGCTTCACGGTGCGCTTCTTGGCAGCCACTTTGCGCTTCGCCGCCTTCTTCGTAGGCCGCTTCTTCGCGGCCTTTCTGGTTCGCTTCTTTGCAGTTGCCACATCGACCTCCTTATGGGGGAGCCCCCAGTCGCACCGACGGTATTGTAACGTAGCTTCACGTGTCAAGACCTAACTGGTCATTCACCAAGCAGAAGTGTATGGAGTGACTGCGCGATTGAGAGCGGCATCGCGTCGAGCCTCGATTGGCGCAACGGGAGGTGAATGATGATCAGCGGAACTGCAGCAGTTGATCAAGAGATGTTGAGCACCATCAAGCGGAACGCAGGTGTCGGGATCGCGGTGGGGGTTCTCACCATAATTGCCGGCATTTTGGCTGTCATGTCGCCGCTGGTGGCTGGGCTTTCGGTGGCGATCGTCGTTGGCGTGCTCCTGATCGTGTCGGGCATCTCGAGGCTCTTTCTAGCGTTCAAGATGGACACGTTCGGTCACGGGCTGCTGATGTTCGTCCTCGGCGTCCTGTCGATCGGTGCGGGCGGCTATATGGTCTCCCGGCCGGGCATGGCACTGGCGACGCTGACGCTGGTCCTCGCGGTCTACTTGTTCGTCGACGGCATCTTCGAGATCATCTGGGCGTTTCGCCTTCGCCCGATCAGGGGCTGGGGGTGGACGCTGTTCAGCGGGATCGCCGCACTCGTGCTCGGCATCATGATCTGGCGCCAGTTTCCGGTGTCGGGGATGTGGGCTGTTGGCACGTTGGTTGGCATTCGTATGATCTTCGGCGGCTCTTCCATGGCCTCGGTCAGCCGCGCTGCGCGGAGCGCAGTTAAGGAAGCTCAGGCCGCGTGAGGGCCACCACTTGTTGGAGCTCGAAGTTGGGCCAAAGGCGCTTTTCTCGTGTGTTCGTCACCTGTGCGTCCCCGTCTGGTACACCTGGTTGCCAGCCGCGTGAACCGCGATCAACTGCGGTCTGTCCAGTGCAGCACAAGCGTCTCCGCGACGGGGCACTTCGACTCGAAAACGGCAAGCCCCAAGCTCTCGACCCCTTCGAGGAAGCGGGCTTCCCCCCAGGGGAAGCACGCGCCAGAGGAGAGCTCTTGGCCATCTATCTGATGGGCGAGGCGGCTATTCACGTCGAAGCGTCTTTAGAAGCACGCCTCCGCCTGGTTCGACGCCAGGTCCGTTCCCTCACGAGTTAGGAGAGACCAGATGAACAAACGACAGCCGCCACACACACACGCGTTGCTCTTGGCGCTGGTGCTTTTATCGACGTCGCTCTTGGCTTGCAAAAAGTCCAAAGAGCCAACGGTCGTCCAGCCGGGGGACAGCCCCATGGTCGTGACTAGCGGGATTCGCCAGCGCATCCAACAGAACATCCAAGACGCCACCCGGCGCGAAGCCTTGCTCGAAGACATGGACGAGATCGATGCGATGCTCGAGGATGTTGCCAAGACCGTGCTGACGGGTCTCGACACGCTTGCGACGCTCGACACCGATCGCGAGAGGCAAAAAGACGATTTCCTGAGCACGCACGGCGCCATCCGCGAGGCCCGCAACGACGCGCTCCGTCGCTATGTCGACCTTCGGCTGCAGATGAGAGAGCTGCTCACCGAAGACGAGTGGAACCAGATTTCCCAGCAGATTCCAAGGTAAGGGAGCCCAGAGTCATGCTCATTATAACGATTACGGCCGCCATCATTGGCGCGATCTTTGGAACTCAAGGTGGGGGTGGCGCGACTCAGACCCCCGCGCAAACGATTGAGCAGGCGTTCGACGTGATAAACGGCGCCATCGACCAGAACGTCGAAGACCAAGAACGCAAGAACGAAGCCAAGCGGCTCGTTTCTGAAATCCAGCAGGAGATCCAAATCTACAATCGGTCGACGCTGAGACTCGAGCGCCAGGCGTTTTGGCGTATCGATAGCGAGTACGGCAGCACGACCGGGGATTACGCGCCTGTGCTCCAGCGCTTCGATGACGGTTGGGTCGGGTTGCTGTACCTGATCGCAGACAAACGCGATATCCTCGCGGAGCTCCTGACCGACGACGAGTGGAAGGCGGTCAACGAAGCGGCCGCCAAGTGGTACGAGGGCCGGCGTGAAAAGCTGATGAAATCGCTCAAGATCGACGACCTCGAGGACGAGCGCGCGAAGTCCATTGCGGCGGCCGCAGGGCGCGTGTCTCCGTAGAGCTGAGGGATAGAACGACATGGCAACTTCTGTACTGGACAATCACTCAACATTGACTGGCCGGGGGTCGACCATGGAAGCCCGTTCTACAAGACGCCCGTCCCACCCCGGCTTACTGTCAATCCTGCTGATCCTGTTCGTCTGTGCTTGTGCATCGAGGGGGCCTGGAGCCGACGAGCCTTGTGCTACCTACGCGGTGAGCGACGAAGGCTTCAAGTTCAAAGCCCAGCGCGCCAACGTAGAGGTGAAGTGGTTCGAAGAGTGGACGTCTCGGTACGGCGAGACACTGCCCGAGCCGCTCCCGCCCCAAGAGAATTGGCAGCACCCGATCCTCTCGAACCGCTATGCGGGGACCATGCACGAGGACAGCTTCGCGAGCGACGTGAGCCACTTCCCAGGGCCCATCCCCGCCAACACCAAGGTTGGCTACTTTCACGTGCTGGAGAAGGGCAAGCATCTCTCCGGAATGGCGCCGCTCTACACGTTCCTCGATGACCAAACGGTCGTGACGATTTCATTTGGGCGGGACGCGGCGACGCTGATCGTGATCGACATCTCCAGTCCGCCACCCCGTGTTCTCGACTCCGTCAAGATCCCCGGTCGGGGGAACAAGATGCGAGAGGTTGCTGGCACGAAGGGGCGAATCGCGGTCTTTCGCGACACCTCGGGTGGCGCCTATTCGTATCTGGCTAGCAATGGCACCGTCTACGTCCCTGGGGCCAACGACACGATCCTCCGCATTCCGATCCGCAATCGCCGGGTCGTTCGCGACGAGATGGTCTACCTGAACCTCGGCATCGCGGTCGGGAAGGGCACGATCGTCGAAGATATCCTCAACAAAAAACCGGCGGACAATAAGCTCACCGCGATCATGCCCGATGCCGATGGCCGGGTTTGGTTCACCTCGAAGTACGGCGTGGTCGGCATGATCGATACGCTAGGCGAGAGAACCGAGGATGATTGCCCCAAGATCTACGCTGCCGCGATCCAATTGTTCGCCCTCGAGGACAAGATCCGGCAGCTCTTCTCGCCGCTTCCGGAGGGCGCGGAGGAGTTCTTGGCCGACGCAAAGAAGGCCCAAGCAGACCAGGATATCGACAGGCTCCCCGAGATCCGCAAGCGCTTTCGTGATCTCTTTTTAGGCAAATCCGACTTTGCCGAGCAGATTCAAAACTCGTTTTCCGTCGGCCCGGATGGCGTCTACATCGTCTCGAACATCGCGCTTTACAAGCTTCGCTTCAACGACGAGTCCAAGAAGATCGAGCTCGACCCGAACTGGAAGGGGACCTATTCGCAGGGCGACCTCGTCTACGACAACGACCACAAGATTAAACCCGGCCACCTCAACGACGGGAGCGGCACCACGCCGACGCTCATCGGTGACCGGTTCGTCGCGATCGTCGACAACGGCCCCGAGCAGGTGCACCTGAACGTCTTCCGTCAGAACGACGGTTCACTGGTCAGCAAGTTGCCGCTGTTCGAAGCTGGCAAAGGTGCCGTTGAAAATTCGGTCGTGGCCTACAAAGACCATCTCATCGTTGGCAACACCTATGGCTATGTCGACCCGTTCAAGGAGAACGCCACCGCCGGTGGGATCATGCGGTTCGACTTCGACCACGAGGCAGGGGAGTACAAAGTGGTCGAAGGCTGGCCCGCGACGGGGCACTTCGACTCGAAAACGGCGACTCCCAAGCTGTCGACCCCCCGCGGTTTGATCTACGTCTATCAACGCGACGAGGAGCCAGTGAACGGCCATCACGATTGGATGCTGACGGCGCTCGACTTTCGGACCGGCTGGCGCGTGTTCCGCATCAAGGGCTACTTCAACAAAGGCGAGTTCGACGACAACGTGCTGCGCATCGTGGAGCGCTCTGCGCTCGGCAAGGGCAACTACGACCGCAAGGTGTTCAACAACATCTGGGGCACATTCACCTTCGGCCCCGACAACACGGTCTACCTCGGCGCCTACCGAGGTTTCTTGAGGTTCTGGTCTGACGATGACATGCCTCCCGCCCAATTCGTCACCGGCAAACACTGACAGAGTCACTCTACGGGGTCGGCGACAGCGCCAGTCTCAGCATCAGCGTAACCCTTACTTCCCGATCGCCGCGGCGAGGCCTTCGGGGTCGTCAACGCTGACCCACAGCAGGGAGTGATCCCGGAACCCGATGACCCTGGGGATCTTGTCCACGAACGCAATCCACAACCCCTTGTGATGGTTCGTGCCGAAGGTGAGCCCGTCGTCGGTGAGGCTGAGCCGCAACCCGACCGCGGTGTACCAACGGTGCGGGCCGGTGACGAGAGTGTGGTCGATATTGTCGAGCGTGGTCTTCACGCTGAACCGCCCGAAGGTCGCGATGAGTTCGCGATCGTCGGAGATATCGACGCCGTCATCGTCGTCCACGCCCAGCGCAAAAAATAGCGGGGCCCATCGCTTGTCGAGCCGGTACGAGAAGTGCTGCGATGTCATGGCTTCAGGCCCTCGATCAAGCATGCGGTTTCTCCGCGACGATTCTCCAGTTCAAATCTGCGATTTTGGCTTTCTCCGCGGCCGTCCAAGCTTCGCCGCCTTTTTGAAGTAGATCAAGCGACTCTTCGACCCATGGAGGCAAGACGCGAATCGCTTCTAGGGCTCTCACGACTCTTCGACCCATCGTGACCAAATCACGCTTTTGCTCGCATAGCGGCCAGGCTTCGCCCTTCGAAGGCGCGGAAGTGAAGATCTTGAACCCCGCTCTTTGCAATGCGGCACAAACGTCGGCCGGATACATCGAGTGCGTAGCCGCCAGCGTCGGCAGGAACCTCTTGTGAAGCGTCACATGTTCTTCGTCGTTCCAATCAAAATGAGGGGTCAGCAAATACTCAGAGCAAGCGTATCGCGCTCCAGGTTTCAATACGCGGTACATCTCCTTCGCATGGTCATCCAGCTCCTCCTTCTTGAAGAAGGGCCAAACGGCCCCGAATGAATAGCATCCATCGAAGGTGCCCGATTCGTACTCGAGCGGCTCATGATGATTGCCAACTTTGAGGTGGAGCCGATCGCTCATCTCACATTCCGTGGCCCAGTCGATCGCGCTTTCAATCTGATTCGAATCGATGTTGTAGCCGGATACCTGACCACCGGTCAGCGTGGCGAAGTGATACGAGATCCTTCCTCTCCCGCACCCCATATCCAATAGATGGGACTTTCCAGGGTTCTCGAGACTCAGCTCCTTCAACACAAATTGTTCGATTAACAATTGGTTCCCATACAAACCCTCCGCTTCGTCCAGCTGTGGCGGGATGTAGAGCTTTTCCACGTCGAAGACCGACAAGAGGTTGTTCAAGACCTTGTAGTAGTCCTCAACCGCTTTGGTCTCCGCCTCTGTCTCGGTCTTCTCACCAGCTTGCATTCGTTGGAGGAATTTATACGCGTCGATGCAGGCTTGCTTGTCCTCCTCGGGCAACGTTGCCAATCGTTTCAACCCGACGAACGAGGTCTTGATTCTGTACCAGTTCAATCTAGGTACGGGCCTTTCGGCGTAGTGCGCGAAGACGGCTCGGTCCAGAAGAGCGCTAGCCACACTGTGGGCTCGTCCGGCGTCGTCCAGGCCACTTGGTGCTTGGTGTGTGCTGGAATGAACGCGGCGTCGCCCGGCCCGAGCTCGACCACCTCGTCATCGTGCTCGTAGCGGAGCTTGGCGCGACCGCTGAGCACGACTACCCATTCGTGTTCGGTCTGGTCGTACCAAAACGTCTCCGCGCTGGCTTGGCCGGTCGACACGATTCGTTCGATCCTCAGGTTTGGTCTTCGAAGGAGCTCGTCGACATGCTCGGCGCCTAGCGACGTCGGCAGGTCATGCAAGAGGCGAGGGTGGCGAGTCGTCATTGCCTCTATGTACACCGGCGAGAGGTGAAAACACGGAAGAAACAGCAGGTCGTGCGACCTGTTCGTTAGATCGAGAAGCGGACTCGGGTTACAATTGAGCCACGTGGGATGGGAGATCTTTCCGAGGAGGAGGCAGAGACGTTGAGGGCACGGCTGGTCGAGCTGGTCGCGGAGCTGAGCGCCGCCCTACATGCAAATGCGACGTCCGCCGATCCCGTGGTGCTCGACCAGAGCTCGGTCGGTCGGCTTTCTCGTATGGATGCGATGCAGCAGCAGGCCATGGCGAAGGCTACGCGCGAAAAAGTTCGACTCCGCCTTGGTCAATGCAAGGTTGCCCTGTCGGCATTCGACCGTGACGAGTACGGCCAGTGCCGCAACTGCGAAGAGCCGATTGGCTATCGTCGCCTGTCCGCCAAACCCGAGGCGCCGTTCTGCGTGCACTGCCAGCGGGGCGCGGACGACCGAGGCTAAAAGACCCTGCCGAGGTTGGCGGTTAGAGCGAAAAAAAGATCCTGCCGAGGTTAGGCCACAAGCCTTCCCAGGTTGAACTCGCCGCCGACATGATACCTCGCCGGACGTGAGGAGATGAGCAGGCAGGGACGTGCGTATCAAAGTTGCCGCGGCCGTGCGGCTCATGATCCTACACAACTCGAAATGTCGTTCGATTTCGATCGATTCAGTGAGCGATCTTCCCAGGTTCGATTCGAGGCGATTGGCTTTTCGCGTTGTCCTTCCTAAGTCCCTGGAACTAAAGGACGAGCAAGGGGGGAGCGGTTGCCCTTACTCTCCTACTCCGCTGGCAACATGGGCGGCGCCTGTATGCCCGACGACTGGGGAACACATTCACCAGGATTGCTGGTCCGCAGCCCGAGTGTCGCCGGACAATCCACGTCACAGACGTTCCCGCCCAAGTTGTCGAAGGTATAGTTGAATCCTTCGTGGGGCTCTCCGACCAGGTTGAAGGCGGCACAGGCCAGCTCATTGCCGCCCAGCTGCACGAAGGATCCGAGGTTGGCCACGGATGCGTGCGGGACGTTCTTGATCTCGTTGCCGACAAGGATGGCGTGTGACGGGGCCGCGCCGGCCAACACGAGCACGCCTATTCCAGGGGCAGATGCGACTCCGAACGTGCCGGGCAATATGTAGAGGATGTAGGAATCCTGGACCAGGACCGCGGCACCCTGCACGTAGACACCTGCGGTGTGAGTGAAGCTGATCCTGGAGTTGAACAGACAGGCCCCACCATTGATGACCGCCAGCCCAGGACCGTTAGCCCCGAGAATGGTCACGTCGTCGAATACGTTGTTCCCATTCTCGTCACACGTGCTGGCGGTATTGACGTAGATCCCCAGATTGCCGAGATCAGACAAGAAAATATTTTTTCCTCGAAAGACTAGGGGACGGGTTTCGGTACCACGGAATGACATCCCGTTGTGCGCGGTGTCGCTGATCTCCGTGTCCTTGATGTGGACGCTGCCACCCGCGCGCCAAAGAATGCCCCGAACGGTGTCGGAAATGTCGACGTCGCTGATTTCCATCACCGGACCCGGCGCATCATCGTCGGGCGCTGGGACGACGATGGCGGCATCGTATCCCTTGAAGGCCATCTCGCGGATGTCGGCGCTTCCCCCGTCCGTGAAATTCAGCACGCCGACGGAGTCTTCAGGTGCCACGATCGGCAGATCGGGCTCAGGAAGAGGGCCTTTGAGCTCGGTCCTGTCGTCGCCACGAGGCCCGTTCCCGGCTAGGATCAGATGCTTGCCCGAGATGGTGATCGGTGCGTTGAGCTCGTGAACGCCCGCGCCGATCTCGACGGTCGCACCATCGGGTGCGGCATCGATCGCCTCCTGTAGCGAGCCGAATTCAATGCTCGGATACGGGACCAGAACGCCGGCCACGCCACCTCCCTCACCGCCGGAGCCATCCTCGCCGCCGGAGCCGCCGAACCCAGCGGAGCCGCCGGTCTCGCCCGAACAGCCCACCGCGACGAGACCCACAAGACACGCAACACTCAGAAGAAATGCGCGCATGAGTACGACGGTACCCCGGCCTCTACATTTCCATCAAGCGCGCTGGCAGTAGCAGTACGGAGACACGCAGCGCCACGTTTTCGCGGTGTGCCTCGGAAGTCCCCGTAAATACATCGTTGGCGGGGAGGTAGCGGTTGTTCCTGGAAACGTTCCCACGTTTGAATTGAGGAAACGCGTTTGAATTGAGGAAACGGGGCGGAATATGGACCGATACCCAGGCATGACATTGCCGCGACGCGTCTTACCCGATCAGACCTACCTCGTGACCCGACGCTGCATCGGCCGCCGCTTCTTGTTGCGTCCCGATGACGCCCTCAACAACGTGTTTGTCTACTGTCTTGGTCTCGCGGCAACAAAATATGGGGTGGAGGTCCATGCGCTGGGGGCGATGAGCAATCACTACCACCTCGTGCTGACCGACGTCGAAGGGGTGCTCCCCGACTTCATGGCGTGGCTGAACCGACAGCTCGCCAAATGCATCAAGCGTCTTCGGGGCTGGGATGAAGTGGTGTGGGAGCCGAACGTAACCTACAGCGCGGTCGAGCTCGCCGGTCCCACCGAAGTGCTCGATAAAGTTGCCTACACGCTCCTCAATCCCGTGAGTGCGGGGTTGGTGCGCTCGCCGGAGCGCTGGCCTGGGGCGTTGAGCACCCTGCAAACCCTGCAAACGGGCACCATGAAAGCCAAGCATCCGGGGATCTGGTTCAAGGAGCACGCACCCAAGGAAACGAGCCTGGCACTCACCATGCCGCCATGCTTTGCGGACCGGGCCGACTACATCCAGGCCCTCGGGGCGCTGCTCACAAGCCGCCTATCGCAAGTGCGTGCCGAGCTTCGCCGCCAAGGCCGGGGCTTCGTCGGCCGGACTCGCGTCCGAAAGACTGTCGTGACCGACCAACCGACTACCAAGAAGCCGCGGTTTGGACGCAATCCTACGTTTTCTGCGCTCACCCGTGGCGCCTGGCGTGCCGCGGTCAAAAAGCTCCGCGCCTTCCGCCTCGCCTACCGCGAAGCCTACCAGGCGTGGCGAAGTGGAGCGCGTGACATCGCCTTCCCGGCCGGCACTTGGTGGGTCGTTCGCTGCGCCGGGGCGGCAGCCGCGACGTAGCGAGCATCGTGGGCCAGCTTCGAGGCGCACGCGTCGGTCTCTCAAGGACCGATTGGAATAGCTGTGCCCAGAATCGAAGATGCGCGCCAGGCTCGAGCCCGAGCGGCACGCTTGGTGTGCGAAACGGGTTGAGCGCACCCCAGCGTGACGGCCCGCGCGACACCCGATGCGTGACAACACGTGGGGTCCCGCTTCAAAGCGGGAAGGTGGCGACGCGGGGTGGCGACGCAACGTGGGAAGGTGGCGACGACGTGGGAAGGTGGCGACGCGCAACGTGGGAAGGTGGCGACGCGACGACGTGGGAAGGTGGCGGCTGCAACGTGGGAAGGTGGCGGCTGGGCTACATTGCGCTTCAGCAATCCGCCCCGGTCACTGTACCAGGAGGACTCGCGTTCGCACGCGGGTGATTCCGATGAACCGTCAGGACAGCTCTCCGAACCAACCGCGCCGTTCGAACCACTTGGCCAGCTCCAGGACGGGCGAAATGGTCAACGATACGCCGATGGCGATCAGCCAGTCCGCCCGTGACAACGCGTACGTGCCGAACGGCTCGTGCAGCGGTGGAAAGGACACGATGAATACCAACAGCCCCAGCTCCCAGAAGATGGCGAGGTTCAGCCACTTGTTGGCGAACGGCCGATGCAAGACGGACTGTCGGTCGGAGCGGAAGTTGTACGCCTTGAAGAACTGGATCAACACCAGAGACACGAAGGTCATCGTCATGGCCTCAGCAACGCTGCGACCCGAGCGCAGGGCCCATGTGAAGAGGCCGAGATTCACCGCTGTGGACCACAGCCCTCCGATAATCATCAGTGTCAGCACGGGGCGAGTGAATACTCCGGCGCGCGCGTTTCGCGGTTGTCGCTGCATCAGGTCGTCTTCGGGGGGATCGACCGACAGTGCCAGCGCAGGCAAGCCATCGGTGGCCAGATTGACGTAGAGGATCTGCACGGCAGTCAAGGGCAGCGGCAAACCAGCGACCGTGGCGCCGGCCATGAGACCGATCTCCCCGATGTTCGAGGAGAGCAGATACATCAGGTACTTCTTGATGTTCTCGAAGATCCCGCGCCCTTCTTCCACCGCCGCAACAATCGATGCGAAGTTGTCGTCGAGCAGGGTCATGGCGGCGGCTTCTTTGCTCACGTCGGTGCCGGTGATCCCCATGGCAATGCCAATGTCCGCCTTCTTGAGAGCCGGTGCGTCGTTTACGCCGTCGCCTGTCATCGCTGCAACGTGACCGCGCTCTTGCAGGGCGGTGACCACCCGAAGCTTGTCAGCCGGAGAAACGCGGGAATAGACTTCGATGGTTTCGACAGCGCGCTCGAGCTCCTCGTCGCTCATGTCTTCGAGCTCTGCGCCGGTCACCGCGCGCCCCGCCTTGAACAGACCGAGCTCACGAGCCACGGCCGCAGCAGTGAGGGGGTGGTCGCCCGTGATCATCACGACTCTGATGCCGGCCTGCTCGCATCGTTCGACGGCGGCTTTGGCCTCGGGACGTGGCGGATCGATCATGCCCACCAAGCCGAGGAAGG
>PVMK01124225.1_pt1 | contig 16812 bp, 11 predicted proteins | sample 1853481 | NCBI WGS metagenome assembly PVMK01 (sample SAMN08533507, study PRJNA380276) | Marine sediment metagenome, whole genome shotgun sequencing project.
CTTCTCGACAACCAACCCCAGGCCTTGAAGATCGATGAGGCCGGCCTGAAATTTATCGGCGAACTCCAAGCGTCACCCGGGCTGTACTCCTTCCGGGTTCTGGTCCGCAACCGGCAGACCAACAGGTTCTTTCTGGCCCGGCGTGAGCTGGACCTTCGAACCGACGTTGGAACCACCCCCGTGCTCCTGCCGCCGTTGATTTCGGAGGCCGAAGGCGGCTGGGTCATGAGCGTCGCGAACGGTCTCGAACCGGCCGATGTGCACGATGGAATTCCCGGCATCGAGGGTTGGCCGTCCGCGGTGCCGGTGTGGCGAGCCGATGCCGCCCTGGAGATGGTGATCGGTGGTTCGGAGCTTGGTGACAACCGCCACCTCTCGGCTCAGCTCTTCGACCGCATGGGCCGATTGCTCGGCGATCCCGTCCTCGAGGTCGAGGAAACCCTGAGGTCTCGAAATGGGCTGTCGTTCTACCGGGTATCAGCGGAGGCTCCGGATGTTCCCGAGGGCCGATATCGGTTCGTTGTCTTGGCGACCGACGCGGACTCCGGCGAATCGGTCTCGCAATCGCTCACGGTGCTGATCCACAATCAAAGCGCGACCTTCGTGTGGACGGATCCCAGCGCTCCCCGACTGACAGACGCGCCCCCGGCATTTTCGAAACCCGCCGAACCGACACCCGAGGAACGGGATGAGAGGATGATGCGGGCTGCCTACCTCGAGTCTCTGTACTCGTGGTCGCAAAGTCGGCCCATAGAGGCGCGGAGAATGCTGGCGGCACTCGAACATCCAATGGAGGCCTCCGCATCGACCAAGAGTTGGCGTCGCCTGATCACGGTCGAACGCATCGCCGCGTTGGAAATGGGAACGAATCAACCAGGCAGCCTGATGGCGATCGCGCTGTTTCACCGCGACATGTACGACTGGTACGTGGCGCGGGGCGAATTCCAGCTCGCACGACATTCATGGCAAATAGCCTCAATGATTGCCCGCATCGCACCTCAGTTCGAGGGATTCGATCCTTCGTCCGATTTCAGCGAGTGCCTGCTGCTCGACCTGGCGAATCGAATGGTCCGGTCCGGACAGCGAGAGACCGCGCAGCAGTTGTTGGAGGCGGCTTCCGAGGTCGCCCCCGAAAGCGCGCCGGTGTTGCTCGGGCTCGGAGCTCTTTATGAACGCGCTGGCAACACCGATGCGGCGGTGACCGAGTTCAAAACCCTGTACTCGGTCCACCCGGAAGTCCTCGAGGGCCGGCTTCGGCTTGCGGTTAATCGTGCTCGCCTCGGTTCCACGGCAGCGGCTGAAGAGTTGCTTCGAAGCCTCCTGCCGGAGACCTCTCCAATGTGGATTCGGACCGTCGCATTCCAGGAGCTGGGAGGCCTGCTGATCGCCGAAAGGCGAATCGATGAGGCGGTCGCGTTGTTCGAGGAGGGAGTGGTGCGAATTCCGGGCAATCAACGCCTCAAAATTTTGCTGGCATACGCTCTCGACTCGGCTCAGCGCCCGAGAGACGCGGCGACGGTGATCGAGGAGCTTGGAGCGCGCAGTTCGCAGCAGAGCACCTCACCGCGGTACCGGTACTCCGCGTGGTCGGATTTCGATGTGGATCGGGTTCATGAAACTCTGGTCGCCGCTGAAGCCGTGGGCCTCCCGGCCCTCCAGGAGGCGCTCCAATGAAATGGCCGGTAGCCCTTTCCTGGGCCCTCTCTGGCCTCATCGTCGCCGGATCGCCGGTCATGGCCGACGACGACGAGAACGTCAGGATCTGGACTCACCTCGTTTCCCCCACCGACGGCCAGGAGGTGATCGGAGAATTGGTTATCGAGGCCGGGGTTGTGGCGGCCGAAGAGGTCCGAGATGTCGTTTTCTTCGTCGACGGCCGTCCGGTCGGGATGCTGACCTCCGAGCCCTACAGATTGCGCATCGATCTCGGCGACGAAAACCGTGCGCGAATCGTCGAGGTCGTGGCGACGGACGTCGCCGGCCACCAGGCCAGGCAACGGGTGAGAACAGCCCCGGTGGCGATCGCAAGCGAGTACCGGATCGACCTTCAGCAGCTCTATGTGACTGCCATCGACAACGGATCGCGGGTCACCGACCTCGAACGCGGAAACTTCACGATCTTGGACGAAGGCAAGGCGGTCGATCTGGTCACCTTCGAGGGCGGAGATGTGCCGTTCACCGCTGCGCTCCTGATCGACGCCAGCGCCAGCATGCGCGGGCCGAAGATCGAGGCCGCGCGAGCGGGGGCAACGTCGTTCATCAAAGGAATGAAGGAGCTCGACCACGGCATGGTCACTGTTTTTTCGGACGTGATCCAGAACACCACTCCATTCTCGGACAACCAGGAGGTGCTGACCGCGGGTCTCATCGGTGCGACCGGGATGGGTGGCACGGCCGTCAACGACAACCTCTACACCGCACTCAAGCTCCTCGAGAATCGCCAGGGGCGACGCCTCGTGGTCCTGCTGAGCGACGGCATCGACAACCACAGTGCGCTGGAGAGCCAAAATGTGCTCGAGTACGCGCGCCGGAGCCAGACCATGGTCTATTGGATCCGGCTTTTGGAACCCGGGAAGACCGCCGAGGACGAGGACGACCGTGAGATGGCATCGGCCTGGCGGACGGTTCCCGAATACCACCTACAAATCCAGGCACTGAAAGACCTCGTCGAGCTGAGCGGCGGCAGGATCATTCCGGTGCACACCCCGAAAGAGATCGAGAGCGTGTTCACCGAAATTCTAAGCGAGCTACGCGACCAGTACGCTCTCGGCTACTACCCGGCCGAGCAGCGGAACGACGGCAGCTGGCGCCGCATCAAGGTGAAGGTCGATCGACGCGGGGTCAAGGTCAGAACCCACGAGGGTTACCTCGACCTGTAGAACATTTTTTCCTTCTGAGCTCAATGGGTACCACGGACCAAAACCTCACAACACCAGCGCGGTTCTGGTGCGAAGTTGATAGGTTGTTGTCAGTGGCACTTGGAATCACGGCACCATCGAGGACCAGCCCGAGGTACCGCCGGACTCGAAGCCGTCGGCGAACAGCATCGACACGTCGAAGTGGCCGATCCAGATGTTGAAGCCCTCCAGCGGGTCGCTCACCACCGCCGACACGTAGAGATCGTCGTCAGGTCCGTTCACCAGGCCCACCCCGGTGTCATAGCCGCCGGCTGGACCGTCAAGGGTTGTCCACGCCTCGAGATCCAGCTCGGTGTTGAATCGGGCCACCCACACGTTCGAGCCGCCGTCGACCTCGCTGTAGACACCGGTGTGGAACAGCCGACCCCGGTCATCCATGGTCATCAGGTACGCCACGTCCTCGCCGTCCACCGGCCCGTTGATCGTCAGGGAGTCCAGGAGGTTCAAGTCGGTGTCGTACGCGGCCATCCAAATGTTGTAGCTCTCGTCCGGCTCGATCATGGTTCCGGTCACGAATACCGTGTCAGCTCCGTCAAAAACGATACCGTAACCCTTGTCCTCATCCGTCGTGGGACCGGCGACAATAACCTCATCTACAAATGTCAGATCTTCTTGAAATTTACCAATCCAGATATCGTAATCAGTCACAGCTTGTGTCACAGAACCACTCACAAAAAGATGTCGTGAATCATCAAACGTCATGAACCGTGCCTTGTCGGTGTCGTTGATAATCCCGTTGAGAATGATGGAGTCTTGGAGGACAAGATCCGTATCGAAAATTCCAATGAAAATATTCGCCCCTTCTCCGATCTCCCGCAACGTGCCGGCAACATAGAGATTCCCGGTGACTTCGTCGAACAGGATGCCGTAGCCATCGTCTGCGTCGTTTTCTGATCCACTGAGGGTTATGTCATCCTGTAAGACTAAATCTGAGTTGAACTTTCCTAACCAGATGTTGTGATTCTCTCCGGCCTCCGTCATGTAGCCGACCAGGTACAGATACCCGTCGCCGTCGAAAGCTATGATGTAGCCCTCGTCGTCTCCGTTGGCCGCGCCATCGACGACCACACTATCTATATAGACGAGATTTTCGTCGTATTTGGCGAGCCATATATCTCTTCCGTGACCAGCACGAGTGACGTATCCAGTGGCATAGATATTTCCGTCGCTGCCTATCGAGATACCTCGAGCTTCGTCGTTCCCATCTTCGCCGCTATCTACGGTAACTGAATGGAGAAGAACGAACGAACCAGGAGGATTACTTGGATCGTCTTTCTGTTGAAGAACAGATCGAGAATCCCCATCGAATAGGCTCGCCTGTGGTTCCGGCGAATCGGCCGCGCCGGCGTAATTGGTGAGGAACGAGATCGTGGCCGCCCACGTGACCAGGATTTTCAACATCATCCCAGCTCCCCTTCCGTACACGATGTTGCGGTCCGTTGGACCTATGATACGCCGGCATTCAATCCGGTGAGTCTACCTGGTGGAGTCCGCACCCGTCACCTTGATCACAACCACCGCCATGTCGTCGCTCAGGCGACCGCTGCCGCAGCACCGGTACACGTCTTCCACGATCGCATCTCTGATCTGCTCGGCCTCCAGATCCGAGGTGGCGAGGCGCGCAAGCAGCTCTCTCGGGGCGTCGTAACCGTAGAGCTCTCCCGCGCGGTTGCGGGCTTCGGGGACGCCGTCGGAAAAAAGCACGACGACATCTCCCGGCGCCAGGGTCAGGGTCCTGCTCTCGTAGGTCGCGTCGCGGACGGCTCCGAGCGGAAACCTGTCGCCCGGAGACTTGAGGTAGTCAACGGAGCCGGCGGCCTTGTGGAGCGGCTCGCACAGGCCGGCGTTGGAAAAGGTGAGGCCGCGGGTTTCGGGGTCGAGCACGACCAGGCACAGGGCGGTGAACATGCGCGCTCCAACCTTGTGGTGGATCGAGCTGTTCAGGCTGCACATGATCTCCTCGACCGAACCGGCTTGCCTCGCCCGTGAGAAGACCATGCCGTCCGACATCACCGCGTTTATGGCGGCCGACATTGCCTTGCCCGCGACATCCCCGACGACGACGCACAGCCTCCTGGGCTCCCCTTGGAGCCAAAAGTAGTCGAAGAAGTCGCCACCGACCTCGTGGGCCGGAATGCATACGCCGCAGATGTCGAAGCCCGCGACCTCGGGGGTCGTCTGCGGCATGATCGCCATCTGCGCATCGTGAGCGGCAACCAGCTCGGTCTTCATGCGGACGCTCCGCATCCGGCTCTGGATGATGGCCAAGGCAAGGGCAGCCAGGAGGACGGCTGACAACAGTCTGAACCACCACGTGGCCCAGAACGGAGGCGTGATGATGATCCGCAGGGAGGCGCCGTCGTCGTTCCAGACGCCGTCGCTGTTGGCACCGCGCACGCTGAAAAGATACTCGCCGGCGGTGAGGCCGGTAAAGGTGGCAAACCGCCGGTCGGCGCCGACCGGGATCCAGGCATCGCTGAAGCCCGCCATGCGGTACAGATACCTGTTCTTTCCCGGAGCGCTGTAATGCAGCGCCGCGAACTCGAGGGTGACGACATTGTCCCGGTACGAGAGCTCGACCTCTTCGGTGTAGGTGATCGGTCTCTCTATCGGGACCCTTCCGTCGATCGCCTCGCCGACGGTGATCGAGCGGTTGAAGAGCTGGAGGTCGGTGATGACGACGTTCGGGACCTCCGGGTTGATGCCGATCTCATCGGGGTAGAAGGCGTTGAAGCCGTTGATGCCGCCGAAGAACATCTCCCCGCCCGGACTGCGATAGGCGGAGCCGCCGTTGAATTCGTTGCTCTGCAGACCATCGCGAACATCATAGTTGCGGAAGGACTCGGTCAGCGGATCGAAGCTCGACAGACCCTTGGTGGTGCTGGCCCACAGCCTACCCTGACCATCCTCGAGCATCGCGTAGACGGAATCTCCGGCGAGTCCGTCCTCTACCCCGTAGCGTCGAAAGCTCCCTGTCTCCCGGTTGAACCGGTTGATGCCACCACCGAAGGTGCCGAACCACAGCGTGCCGTCGCTGCCCTCGTGGATGGCGAACACGTGGTCGGTGCTGATGCTGGAAGGGTCTTCCGGATCGTGCCGGTAATGAGTGAACGCGCCGGTTTCGGGATCGAGGCGGTTGAGTCCGCCGCCCTGCGTCCCCACCCAGAGCACGCCCTCGCTGTCCTCGAAGGCGAGGCGGATGAAATCATGGCTGATGCTGGAGGGATCCTCGGGATCATGCCGGTAGTGGATGAACACGCCGGTCGCAGGGTCCAGGCGATCGAGCCCACCCCCGAAGGTCCCGAACCAGAGCGCGCCCGAGCGGTCCTGATAGATAGACCGCAGCTCGTCGTGGCTCAGTGAGTCCGGGTTGTCGGGGTCGTGTCGGTAGTGGGTCATCCGTCCGGTCTTTCGGTCGAACCGGTTGACGCCCCCTCCGTTTGTGCCGATCCAGAGCACGCCGTCGCGGTCCCCGAAAACGACGCGCACCGTGTTGTGGCTGAGGCTCGAGGGGTCATCGGGCCGGTTCAGATAGTGGCGCCAATGGCCGGTCCGGCGATCGAACCGGTTCAAACCGCCGCTGTCGGTTCCGATCCACAGGATGCCGTCCTCGTCCTCATAGAACGACCACACGATGTTGTGGCTGAGCGAGTTCGGGTCGTCGGGAATGTTTCGGTAGCGGCGGAACTGTTTTCTCGAGACATCGAACTTGCTGAGGCCGCCGCCGTAGGTGCCGACCCACAGCACGCGCGACCGGTCCTGGTACACCGAGTAGACCCTGTTGGAGCTGAGGCTGTAGGGATCGATCGGGTCGTGGCGGTAGCTGATGAAGGTGACGCTGTCGGGGTCGAATCGGTTGAGCCCGCCGCCGTCGGTTCCGACCCACAGGGTTCCTTCGTGATCCTCGAACAGCGCCTTGATGAAGTCATTGCTGAGGGCCGTCGGATCGTCTGGGTCGGCCCGGTAATGCGTGAACCGACCCGTCGCCCGGTCGAAGGTCTCGAGACCACCGCCGTAGGTTCCGACCCACAGGGTGCCGGTGTGGTCCTCGAGGATCGCGAACACGTGGTCGTCGCTCAGACTGTGGGGGTCTTGCGGGTCGTGCATGAAGTGGGTGAAGTCTCCGGACTCCGGGTCGAACCGATCGAGCCCGCCGCCATTGGTGCCTATCCACAGGATGCCTTCCCGATCTTCGAAAATTGCCCTCACATCATCGTATCCGGCAGTGGCCGGCGTGGCCCGGTCCATCCCGTAATGGTGGAACGTGCCCGTCTCGCGGTCGAGACGGTCCAACCCGCCGCCTTGGGTGCCTATCCAAAGCCGGCCGGACCGGTCCTCGAAGATACAGCGGACGGTGTCGGCGCCCAGGCTGGCGGGATCGCCGTCGTCGTGACGGTATCTCACGACCTCTTCCGTCGAAGGGTCAAAGCTGTTGAGGCCGCTCTCGAATGTCCCAACCCAGAGGATCCCGTCGCGGTCCTCATACAGCGCCTTCAGCTCGTTGTAACTGAGGCTGTTGGGGTTGCCGGGCACGTTCTTATAGACGGTGAAACGGTAACCGTCGAAGCGATTGAGACCGTCTTCGGTGGCGAACCACATGAACCCCTTCTGGTCCTGAACTACCTGTTCGATGATGCTCTGGGACAGCCCCTGCTCGAGTGAGATGCGGTCGAAATCGAGGCGGTCCTGACCGGCGAGAGCCACGGCAGCGGCGCTCGAGAGGGTGATGAGCAACGCCCATCGAAGAACGACCGAGACCCGGCTTGAAGAGCTCATTTGCCGATCGAGTCTATCAGCCCCTGATCCGCCGAACGGCGTCGGTCATTAATCAACCTCCATGGGACTCGGAGGATGAACATAGGGCCTCGGGTTGATGTAGGTGGCGATGGTCACAGGTTTGCCCTTCAGCCAATGATCGAACCAATCGAGGGTGAGGTGGTAGCGGAGCACGCGGTGGTCGGCCTGCTTCAATCCGTGCTGTTCGCCGGGGAAGTTGACGTAGACCGAGGGCACGCCGGCCTTCTGCAGGGCGTGGAAGAGCTGGACCCCCTGCTCGGGACGTACTCGCCAGTCGTTGTTGCCGTGTAGGATCATGGTCGGTGTGGAGAAGCTCTCGGCGGCCCACAGGGGCGAGTTGGATAGATGGATCTCGGGGGTCATCCAGGGCACGCCGGCCATCTCCTTTTCGGCGAAGAACTGCTCGTCGGTTGTGCCGAAGAAGGAGACCATGTTGCTGATCCCGGCGCTGGAAATCGCGGCTCCGAATCGGTCGGTGTGGCCGATGGCCCAGTTGGTCAAATAGCCGCCATAGGAACCGCCGGTGACGCCGAGCGCGCCGGGGTCGGCGACGCCCATCTCCACCACGTGGTCGACGAAGGCCACGACGTCGGCGAATGGTTTGGTGTGCCAGTCCTGGTGGATGGCGTCGGCAAAGGCCTGACCGTAGCCGTCCGACCCCCGGGGGTTGGTGTAGAGCACGGCGAATCCGTGGTTTGCCAGGAGCTGGTAGTCGAAGCGGAAGGTCGGCGCATACATGCCGTGGGGGCCGCCGTGGGATGACGAGGATCATCGGCACCCTGGTGCCCTTCCTCGAAGCCGATCGGACGGATGAGCCAGCCCTGGAGACGGGCACCGTCGGCGGTTTCGATCCAGATCATTTCGGACGGGAGGGCGTGACGGTCCGCCCACCACGACGAGGCTTCGCGGGTCAACTGTAGCTTTTCGCCGTTGACCAGAGTCCAGACCTCGGTCGGAACCACATCGGTCGAGGCGTGCAGCACGAAACGGTCGTTGTCCACCACCCGAAACCTCGAGATGATCGCTCCCGTCGTGACGTCGTGGAAGCGCTCCGGCTGGTCGATGCCCACCCACTGCAGGTCGCGCGTGCCGTGGCTGGAGGCGGTGAAGTAGATGCGCTCACTCTCGGGTCCCCACGCGATCGAACGCACGGTGCGATCCAGGGTCTCGGTCAGGACTCGCGGCTCACCGCCCGTGCGAGGCACCACGTGGATCTTGTAGTTTTCGCTCTCGTAGTTGTACTCGTAGCTTGCCCGGTAGGCGATCGTTATGCCGTCCGGGCTGAATGCCGGGCTGTGATCCGGTCCGACATTGGTGGTGAGCCGGCGGCTCTCACCCTGGGCGACATCCACCACGTAGATATTCGTGTCGATCGTGTTCCACCACTCGGGCGAGCGGTTCGAGACGTAGGCGATCTCCTTGGAATTCGGGCTCCACACCATCGAGTGATCGCCCTCGTCGGCACACTCGCTGTCTGTGAGCTGCCGGGCCTCGCCGCCCTCGGCCGGGATAACGAAGATCCGTTTGCGCGAGCCGTCGTCCCATCCCCGCCCGAGGTGATAGAAACGCGGGTGCACCGCGTAGCGCACGTCGCCGAACGCCTCGCGTTGCTCCTCGGTGTAGAGCTGGCCCACCGATGAGGTGAAGGCGATCATGGTGCCGTCCGGCGACCACAGAGGGTTCGACGCTCCGTGTTCTGAGTTCGTGATCCGGCGGGCCTCGCCCCCGTCGATCCGGATGGCGTAAATCTGGCTCTTCTCGTCGTCGCCCCGTTTAGCGGAGAAAACAACGCTCGAGCTGTCCGGACTCCAACTGTAGGCCTTCTCGACGCCGGCGCTGCTGGTGAGCTGTCGGGGCTCTCCGCCGGTGAAAGGAACGAGGTAAATGTCCCCCACCTTGGCTTCCGATTCAGGGCAGTAGCGGCTCACCGAGTAGGCGACCAACTTGCCGTCTGGAGAGACCTCTGGCGTCCCGACGGTCACCTGTTCGAGGTAGTCGGCGGGCTCCAACACCGGAAGCTCGGCGGCGGGAACCAGGGGAGAGACGAGCACGACGGCGAGAACGATGACGTGGCAGACGGATTTCATGACGAGGCACCTCCTTCGATGTCAGCCGACATAGTAGTCGTCTCAGATAGTCCTGCCAACCGAGGGTTGATCTCGACGGGTGACACCCCCGAGTGCCGCCCTATGATCGACCCTCATACAAACCTCAACGAACCCTCAGCGAAGCATCAAGCGCTGCGGCTTCTGGGCTCCCATCTTGGAAGGTGACCCATCGGCCCTCGTTTCATCGGCGAGGGAGATCCGAGGGGATTGGAGGCTGACCTATGAAACGTCGATACGTTCTTCGCAGCGTCGCTTCGATGGTGGTGGGTGCCGCTCTGATTCTGGTTCCGGCCGGGTCCGCGACCGCCGGCGAGAAGAAATGGAGGATGCGCGTCATCGGCGCGCTTGTTGGGGGTGACAGCGGGGTGGTTGTGACATCAGGTGATCATTTCGCTGCCCGAGGGGCGCCGTCAAAAGCTGTAGACGATTGAGGCCGATGCTCCGCGCGCCCGGGTTGGTGAGAACGCCGGCAATGATCGAAGAGCTGTCCCGGGACCAGCCCGGTTGCGCGGCCACCGCGACGCCAATCAAGAGGATGGCGGTGATGGCTAGCTGCTGCACGTCACGAATCCATTCACGCGGCCGGGACGATAGGTGTAGTGGTCATCGGGCACCAGATCTGAGATTCCGTTGCGGGATACGATCTCGGCGAAGATTGGTAGCGCGCGACAGGATTCAGCTGATCACAATCTCACAGCGCCTGTCCGGTCTCGGGGCCAGGGTGTAAGACCGATGTCTGTGGCGTCTGTTTTCTCAGGTCGATCTTCCGGGTCCTCACGGTTCGCTCTGGCCGCCCAGCTCTGCACGCCGCTTGATGCCCAACATGCACTTCCGCATCATGACGATCTCGCCGAGGTCGAGAAGAATCCGTGAACGGACATCTCTGGCGTTGGCGCGGAGCCGGGTCACGAGACGAGTGTGAGAGGCGTCCTCGGGGTAGAGGCCCCAGACCCAGGTGGCGTTGGACCAGGTGCCCTCGACCTCGAATACGAGGACCATGAACCTCGGCGGCTCGAGCTCGGTCACCCTCACGTTGGCAGTCTTTGTGAGCGGGATGAGGTCGCCGACCTTCAGCGTCTGGTGCTCGGGCAGAATCCGCTCCGCGCTCGGGATGCCGTCGTTGTCGAGGCGGTCGTAGCTGTAGAACCCCGCGCGCCGGTAGCCGATCTGGACGATCCAGGGCCAGATCTCCTCGGGCGTCGCCTCGATCGTGACGGTACGGGTCGCATGGAATGTCGGCTGCACGAGCACCTCGTCCCCCGGCATGGGACGAGCGATCTCCTCGTCTGTTGATCCCCAGGTCAGGGCCCACGGTCGGTAGACGAACCACAGGGCTGAGCCAAGCAGGACTGAGAATACGAGGCACGCGATCGAAGCGCGAACGAGGACTTTCCTGGTCACCGGTCACCCCCAGTCGACGATGCGCCACTGCAACTGGCGCGACTGTCGGGACATGCTCAACCTTTCCAGCTACCGCGGTTGTGTAGGCCCTACATGAGAATCATCATGGGTGTCACTGATCACGACCTCACCATCCCCCCCTCGGTGGGTGGCACCCATGTGCCGCCCTACGAAGATTCTCCCGCCTTGGGTCGTGAGTCCTTCAACATTTGGAGAATCGAGCGGCCGATTTCGATGGCAATGGGCGGGTCGTAGTTGGACAGCACGACGACTGTGTAGCCGTTCTTGAGGTCGATGCCCAGCAGCGAGTTCAATCCGGAAGCGCCGCCGGCAAACATGAACGGTCTCTCCGGCGCCCGGAGCTTGTCTTCCGATCCCCCTTTGTATCTGCTGAAAAGGAGATTCGTGTGTTTCTCGTTCAACAGCGTGTGGTCCCGCAGGGCGATGACGAACTTCAGCAGATTTCCCGTGGTGGAGTAGCCGCCGCCGGCCGGTGTGCCCCTGGGAGGGAGCATGTAGGTGTTGTTCCATCGGTAACCGTCCTGGACCGGATCGCTTGGGTTCATGTTCGTGTAATTGGTGGCCAGGTTCCCGGCCGGACCGTCTCTGTTAAACGAATCGGTGTTCGTCATTCCGGCGGGAGCGTACACATGCTGCCGGATGTAGTCGTAGTAGTCCTGGCCCGAAACCTTCTCGATGACGGCCCCGAGGATCTCGAAGCTCGTGTTGCTGTGCTCCATCCGGGTTCCGGGCTCGAAGCTCAGCGGCATTTCCTTCAGGAAGTCCATGTAGTCGTCCACCGTACGAAGGCGGAACCACGTGGCCCGGTAGGTGTCGTTTGTCCAGTAGTCGCCCCAACCCGATTTCATCTGCAGCAGGTGCCGGATGGTCACGTTCTCTGCCGCCTCAGTGGGAAATCCTTCGAGGTGCTTGCCGAGAGTGTCGTCGTACGACAGTTTGCCGCCCGCCGCCAGCTGTGAGACTGCGACGCTGGTGAACAGCTTGTTCAGGGATCCGATGTTGAACTTGGTGTCGAGCCGGTTAGGAACATGGAAGTTCTTGCTCGCCAGCCCGTACGCCTTGTGGAAGATCGGTTTTCCGTCCTTGGCGACCAGGACGACACCGGAGAAGCTGTTCTCTTCCGTGAGACGCTGTGCGTATCCATCCAGCTCATCGAAGTTGGAGAACGGTACTTCCGCGGACTGCGCCCGCGCCGAAGAGACGAGTCCCACCTGAGCGGCGATCAACGCGGCGATCAGCGAGGTGAGGAAACGAGTGGTCCCTTTTCTCATGGCTGCCTCCAGTCTTGTGTGCCGTACCGATGTGCGGATCGACGTCCGCATGGCCCTCCGTGAGCCGGCCCGTTGTGGAGTATAGATCCCCTGAGGAAGTCATACGAAGAAGCGGCGCAAAAGATAAGGCAGCAAGACAAAATCTCGAAATCCGAACACGGGTGCCGCTGATTTCGATTTCACATAAGTAGCTGTCATGCCGAGCGAGGCACGGATCCGGGTTCTGATGGTGCGGATGGGTGGGATGTTTTTGGATCGGGAATCGGCCCTCATGGTATAAACGAGCCTCGGTTTGGGTCGACCCAACGATCCGCATCAGGTCGGAAAGCCCGGCAAACAGGAGATCCCGATGAGAGCAATTCCACGACGAGGCGTCGGCATAGCGGTGGCGCTCGCGGTTCTCGCCGTTCTGGCGGCGCCCAAGCTGATCCAGCTTCGCCGGCCCTCCACACCCGCTTCCACTGCGACGTCAAAGACAGTCCTGCGGGTCAAGGTTCATCGAGTTATTCCGATGCTGCTCATCGAGCGTCTTGCGACCACCGGGACTGTGCGCGCCAACGAGGAGGTCGAGATCGTCAGCGAGATCTCCGGCAAGATCTCCGACATCCTCTTCCAGGAGGGGAGCCGGGTGGCTGCGGGTGAGCTGCTTTTGAAAATTGACGATACCGAGCTCCTCGCGGAACGGCAACGGGCGCTCTATCGGGTCGAGCTCGCCGAGCGTGCGGAAGCCCGGCAACAACGGCTCCTCGACGAAGGCGTCACCAGCAGCGAAAACTATGACGTGGCTCTCGGCGAGCTCAACGTCCTGCGCGCCGAGCTCCAGCTCATCGAGGCGCAGCTGCTGAAAACGGAGATCCGTGCTCCGTTCAGCGGCGTCATCGGTTTGCGGTGGGTGAGCCCGGGCAGCTTTCTCTCGCCCCAGACCCGCATCGCGTCGTTGAACGACCTCGATCTCGTCAAGTTGGATTTCACCGTGCCGGAGAAGTACTCAGCGTTGATGCAGGTTGGTGACGAGATCTCATTCGCCGTCGAGGGGACCGACCGCAGCTTTCCGGGAACGATCTACGCTATCGAGCCGAGAGTCGATGCCTCCACCCGGTCACTCCGGTTGCGCGCCCGGTGCCCCAACAGAGATGGTGTGCTGGTACCGGGAACCTTCGCCAACGTCGATCTCGTTGTTCGTTCGGTTCCGGACGCGCTGACGGTTCCGTCGATCGCGGTCATCCCGGAGCTCGGCGGGAAAAAGGTCTTCGTCTTTGACGACGGAAAGGCCCAGCCGCGGACGGTCGAAACCGACATCCGCTCCGAGACCGCAGTCCAGATCACCAGCGGTCTCGCCGAGGGCGAGCTCGTCATCGTCTCCGGCATCCAGCAGCTGCAGCCCGGCCTCGAGGTCGAAATCGATGGACCTCCCGCCGACTCCGACTCGGCGTCATGACGCTCTACACCCTCAGCATTCGACGTCCGGTCCTGGCGATCGTGATGTCGATCACCATCGTTCTCTTCGGATTGCTCGGATTCTCGTTTCTCGGTGTGAGAGAGTTCCCGTCGCTCGACCCGCCGAACATCTCTGTCTCCACCTCCTACCGGGGCGCCTCGGCCGACGTGATCGAATCCCAGATCACGGAGCCTCTCGAGGCGGCGGTCAACGGGGTGGACGGAATCCGCACCCTGACCTCGACCAGCCGCGACGGTCGCAGCACGATCCAGGCCGAGTTCGATCTCGGCACCGATCTCGAACGTGCCGCCAACGACGTTCGCGATCACGTATCCCGAGCCATGCGCAACCTGCCCCCGGATGTCGATCCTCCGATCGTCTCGAAGGCGGATGCCGATGCGCGGCCGATCGCCGGGATCACCGTGCGAAGCGACAGCCGCAACCTGCTCGAGCTCAGCCGCATCGCTCAGGAGGCGTTCGTGGAACGCCTGCAGACCATCCCCAATGTCGCGAGCGTCGACATCTGGGGCGAGAAGACCTACTCCATGCGACTGTGGATCGATCCCAACAAGCTCGCCGCATATCGTCTGTCGCCGATCGACGTTCGTGACGCGATGGCTCGCGAAAATGTCGAGCTGCCGTCGGGGAGAATCGAAGGTGCGGAGGTGGAGCTTCCGGTGCGGATGATGAGCCGACTCAATACCCCGGAGGATTTCAACAACCTCATCCTCAAGAGCGAGGGCGACCGGATCGTCCGTCTGCGGGATGTCGGCTACGCGGAGCTCGGGCCCCGCAACGAGCGCACCGTGCTGAAGCAGGGACGGCATTCCCGATGGTCCTGGTCGTCGTCCGCCCGCAGCCGGGTGCGAATTACATCGCTATCGCGGACGAATTCCGACGCCGGGTCGAGATGATTCAGAAGTCGCTGCCGGCGGATGTCGAGGTTTCGTGGGGCTTCGACGCCAGTCGTTTCATCCGCCGGTCGGTGGCGGAGGTTCGGCAGACCATCCTTATTGCGTTCGGTCTGGTCATGTTCGTCATCTTCTTTTTCCTCCGCGACTGGCGAACCACGGTGATCCCGGTCCTGGTGATCCCGGTCTCCCTGATCGGGTCGTTCTTCGTCATGTACGTTGCCGGGCTCTCACTCAACGTGCTGACCCTGCTGGCGATGGTTCTGGCGATCGGCCTGGTGGTAGACGACGCGATTGTCGTCGTCGAGGTGATCTACGCCAAGATCGAGGCCGGGCCACGAGCCGATGAGCGCCGGCGTCGAGGGAACGCGGGAGATCTTCTTTCGCGGTGGTGGCGACAACGGTGGCCCTGGTTGCAGTCTTCCTGCCGATCCTGTTTCTTGGCGGGCTGGTCGGGCGGCTCTTCCGGGAATTTGGGTTGACTCTCGCCGGGGCGGTGATCATTTCCTCATTCGTCGCCCTGACGCTGACGCCGATGCTGGCGACCCGTCTTTTGAAAAAACGGGCGCGGCAGCCCTGGCTGTACAGGGCGACGGAGCCATTCTTCCGCGCCCTGGCGTCGAGCTATCGGGAGACGCTAACGGACTTTCTTCGCCGGCGATGGCTGGCGCTGCCGGTCATCCTCGCGTGTCTTCGGCGTCGTGGCCCTCTTCCTAAATCTGCTGCCGCGCGAGCTGGCGCCGCTCGAGGACCGCAGCACGATCAGCATCTCCACCCGTGGCCCGGAAGGGGTGACCTTCGCCTACATGGACCGCTTCATGGATCAGCTGAACGCCCTCATTGCCGAGGAGGTTCCCGAAACCGACAACACGATCACGGTTACCGCGCCGGGTTTCGGGGCCGCCTCGTCGGTCAACTCGGGCTTCGGCCGGATCAGCCCTGGTCGAACCCGACGAGCGCCAACGAACTCAGGGTGAGATTGTAAATGCCCTGGCCCTCGAGGCCAGGCGATTGACGGGCGCGCGAACTACTTCTCGCAGTCGCCGACGATCGCTGTCGGCCGGCGCGGAGGTCTGCCGGTCCAGTTCGTGATCCAGGCGCCGAACATGGAGAAGCTGCAGGAGGTCTTGCCCTCGTTCCTTGCCGCCGCGGCGGGCGGGACGACGACCTTCACCTACGTCGACGTCAACCTCAAGTTCGACAAGCCGGAGCTGCGGGTCGCCATCGACCGGGAGCGGGCGCAGGACCTCGGCATCTCGGCCTTGCGCATCGCCCAGACCCTGCAGCTGGCATTGAGCGAGCAGCGGCTGGGCTACTTCGTCATGGACGGCAAGCAGTACGAGGTGATCGGGCAGGTGATGCGCGGCGCCCGCGACGAAACCGTCGATCTTCGTAATCTGTACGTCACCGCCTCGGGGCGGCCGCCCGTCGTGCTGGACAAGCTGGTGCGGGTCACGGAGACCAGCAGCCCGCCGCAGATCTTCCGGTTCAACCGTTATGAGTCGGCGACCGTGTCGGCCGCGCTGGCGCCGGGAAAGACGATTGGCGACGGCATCGAGGCGATGGAGCGCATTGCGGAGAAGGAGCTGGACGAAACCTTTGCGACGACTCTTGCCGGCGAGTCGAGAGACTTCGCCGAGAGCGCCACCAGCCTGGTCTTCGTGTTCGTGCTGGCGCTGGCGATGATCTACCTGGTCCTGGCGGCGCAGTTCGAGAGCTTTCGAGATCCTCTGATCATCATGTTCACCGTTCCGCTGGCATTGGCCGGCGCTCTGCTCTCGCTCTGGTACTTCAATCAGACCATCAACATCTTCAGTCAAATCGGCATGATCATGCTGATCGGTCTGGTGACCAAGAACGGAATCCTGATCGTCGAGTTCGCCAATCAGCGGAAGGCCGCCGGAACGCCGGTGACCGAAGCCATCATCGATGGGGCGACCGCACGCT
>PVMK01115302.1_pt1 | contig 16806 bp, 18 predicted proteins | sample 1853481 | NCBI WGS metagenome assembly PVMK01 (sample SAMN08533507, study PRJNA380276) | Marine sediment metagenome, whole genome shotgun sequencing project.
AAAAACTCTACAATCCGGTAAAGGCACCATGAAGGTTTTGATCACGGGCGCAAACGGACAGCTTGGCCGGGAATTGGTCCGTCTGGGTCAGACCGTTGGTTTTGAAGTTCACAGCCTTGGCCGCCAACAACTCGATATCACAAATGAAAACCGCATACAGCAGATTTTTGCGAGCATTTCACCATCTCTGGTGATAAATGCAGCTGCTTATACCCATGTCGACAATGCAGAAAATGAATCTGATCTTGCATATGCGGTTAACAAAAGCGGGCCGGCATATCTTGCCCGTTATTGCGCTGATAATCATCTGACGCTCATTCACATTTCCACCGATTATGTTTTTGACGGCACCAAAGGCCGGCCCTATCAGGAAAGCGACCCGATTGCGCCACTGGGGGTATACGGTCAGAGCAAAGCACAGGGTGAAACGGCCATCCGATCCATATTGCCAAACCACATCATTGTGCGCACATCCTGGCTGTATGGTGTCTACCGCAATAATTTCGTCAAAACCATACTCAAGCTGGCCACGGAAAAAACAGCCCTTCGGGTGGTGAGCCGATCAATTTGGTTCGCCGACCAGCGCAGCAGAGCTTGCAAAAGCGGTACTGACCATCACCAAGAAAATCAGTACGCGTGAAAAATTTGAGTGGGGAACCTATCATTATTGCGGCAAAGGAATCACGACCTGGCATGGTTTGGCAGAAAAAATTATCGAGCTGGCAGCGCCGTATGCCGCACTCCAAGCCCGGCAAGTGGAAGCCGTTACCACCGCTGAATGGCCAACGCCGGCAAAACGACCGCCCTATTCCGTTCTGGATTGCACCCGTTTAAAAAGCCAATTTGGAATCGAGCCCGAACCGTGGCAGCAAAGCCTGAAGCATACCATTGACCGCATCTTCGCTGAAAACTGATAACCGATAACGAATAACTTCACAGCGCTCGATGCATTTTGCAAATCGATATAAATAGCATTATATCAAATAGTTATAAACATTTTTGAGAGAAAATCGTTGACTGTTTTCGCATTTCAATCTAACATAAAAGTTAATGAGAAGTTGAGGTAATATTTTAAATAATTTATGGAATCGATACCGCATAAATATAGTCCTGTCCTTGTCGTCGATGATGATGAAGGGCCTGCTGCTAAGCATTAAAGCGACTCTGGTCAGCTCGGGTTTACCGGAGCCGGTCTTGGTATCCGACAGCCGGCGGGTGATTGATCTGGTCCGCGAATATGATTTTCAATTGATTTTGTTGGACCTGATGATGCCGAATTTAACCGGAATGGAGGTCCTGCGAAGGATCAAAAAAGAATCTCTGGATGTCGAATGTGTCATTGTCAGTGCCATAGATGATGTCGCATCCGCCGTCCAGGCGATGAGTCTGGGCGCATCGGATTATCTGGTCAAACCGCTCAATAGCGATAAACTGGTCGCTTTGGTGAACCGCACGCTTGAAAAGTATACCGTGCAGCATGAGCTGGAGCAGTTCGGCAGTAAAAAAGTATTTTCCAATCTTAAGAATCCGGCGGCATTTGCAGACATGGTGGTCGAAGATGAAGCCATGGCCCTGATATTTCATCAGGTGGAAGCAGTGGCCGGCACGGATTACAGTGTGGTGATCAGCGGCGAATCGGGAACCGGCAAGGAAATGCTGGCCCGTGTCATTCATAAATTAAGCAATCGTTCCAATGCGCCGTTTTATGCCGTCAACATGGCGTCTTTTAGCAAAACGATTTTTGAAGATGAATTCTTCGGCCATGCCAAGGGGGCTTACACGGATGCCGCCAGCGACAAGATTGGATTTTTTGAGGCCGCCCACGGCGGCACTTTATTTTTAGATGAAATTACCGAATTGGATCCATCATTGCAGGGAAAACTGCTGCGGGTTATCGAGGAACGCGAGCTTTATCGGCTGGGCAGCACCAAAATCCGCAACGTGGATGTTCGCATCATCGCGGCCACCAACCGGGACATAAACGAGGAAATCCTGAAGGGTGCGTTTCGGCCGGACCTGTATTACCGTATCAATATGTATAATATAAAAGTACCAGCCGCTGCAAGAGAGGAAAAAAGATATTCTGCCCATCGCGCACCATTTCCTCAAAACCCATGCCGCTGCCAATGACAAAAAGATCGGTTCGCTGGCACCCGATCTGGAACAACGCTTAGTGCATTATTCCTATCCGGGAAACGTACGCGAACTGGAAAATATTATCGCAGGCGCCGTACTGCAGGAAAAATCAAAAACCCTGACCCTGGCCTCGACATTAAATTCGCTGCCCTATGAAGGACCGGAGCGGCGCACGCACGTGGAATTGCTTACCCCTTGAGGAGCTTGAAAAGCGTCATATTGCAAAAGTATTGGACGTTACGCGCGGTAATCGTCCCAAAGCCGCCAAAATACTGGGTGTAAATGTCTCCACCGTGTATAGAAAGATTGAGAAATATAACGTGGGACCGCCGAAATGATGATTAAATTGAGATCGATGATAGAAGCGAAAATGATAACCGGTCAACGGTGTTTCATTGACCCCAGTGAATCGAAGCAACTAAGGGAGGGATGAAAACATGTCGGATGGTTTGGACGTAATTGTAATCGACGATGATAAAGGCATCTGCGATATCATCAAAGAGCTGGTTGAAGGCTTTTATAGCTGGGGCGACGTGATTTCATTTTCAAATGCCGATAAAGCAATTGATTATTGCCTGCAGCGCGACGTCGGTGTCGCCATTTTTATTATTGATGTATTTCTTGGCGGCCTGAGTGGATTCTACTTTTTGGATGCCATCGAAAAGAAGTTTCCAACCGCCCACGAAGACTCAATTATCATCAGCGGCAATGCCAGCGATGATGTGGTGAATATGTGTTTGGCTTCCAGAGTAAATTACCTGCTGGAAAAACCGATTAAACCCTATGCCCTGCAGCTGGCGGTAAGAGCCATTACGGGAAAGTACCTGGACTTTGCCAAAAAGCTATTGCAGGATTCAACATATGCCGACAGTATTGCAAAATTATAACCCGAGGTGCGGCAAACCCCATGGCCGAATCCGAAAAAGTCAAAGACGGTGCAATTCCAAAATTATTGGAAGAATTGCTGCATGCTAAAACCCTCCTTAAACTGACCCTCGTTGATACCGATTATGAGCACCTGACCCTGATTAGCGCTCTGGTGAATCGAAACAAAGCGCCGCACTTTATCATAGATACGCCGCAGGGAATGCAACAAGCCGCGGCAGATATTGACCCCTGGCAGCTTCACTTTGAATTTACCGGAAAAAGATGACATCAAATATACCTTTACAACCACTGGCGGCGAAATTGACGACAACCGGATTTATGTTAAATACCCCCGGGGAGATAAAACGCTGGCAGCGCAGAGAACTTTTCAGGCTCAATGCCCCGGCGGGCACCAAACTTTGCCTGACACAACACACGGCCCGACATGAGCTCGATGTTATTAATATCAGCCTCGGGGGCACTCTCGCTGCGCTGGTTCAAACCAGCCCCCACGACCTTGAAAACCCGCTCTTTGCTGATGCCCAACTTTTAAGGGATATCGAACTGATTTTCCCGCAGAAATCATGCGACAGCCCATCAAGATTAAAACGATCCAGGTCAAGCGCATGAAAAAAAATTCAAAAAAAACAGGCTATGAGGTGGCCCTTGAGTTTTACGAAATAAGCACTGATGAAAAAAAGCGGCTGGCAGACCTGATTTATCGATTGCAAAGACAGCATCTGCGCCATCGATTACCGTTAGACCTATGAATAATGCCTAACCCGCACGAGCTTAGCCGGTCGTAGCGTAGCGTAGATCCCGGTTTATCGGGGAATTGACTATTGAAGATCGTTTGGATTGACTATTGTCGATTGACGATTGAATATTGACTATTTAAGGATGAAAGCCATTAAATTAACGAATGAATAATGACAATTGAACGTTTGTGGTCCGTCTCCGACGAATTAAAATCGACAGAAAACATTCAATCGACAATTGTCAATAATCAATTGCCAATTCGAAGGACCTAAATCTCCACCTGCGTTTCCTCCCGTACAAAAAAGACTTCAGTATCCCCTGTATTTCTGGAACCACAGCGCAATTCTGCCAGTTCGTCCAGCTGGGCGTCGGTGCGCATGGGATCATGGTGAAAAAGTGCCAGGCGTTTGACCTGTGACCGCATGGCTGCTGTAATCGCGTATTCAATTGGCGAATGCCCCCAGCCGCGTTTGTCGGTGTCATATTCCTGCTGGGTGTACTGGGCATCATGAATCAACAAATCCGCCCCTTTAAAAAAATCTTCCAATCGATGATTTTCATCCCTGGCAGCCGCCTCACCCTGGTGTGCCATTATCTCATCATAAGCCGGATCCCGGGGAATCTGTGATAAACAGGTTTTGAAAGGGTTCGGTGTCATAGGCGCTGCAGCATATTTTACCCTTATATTCAAACCGAAACCCTAAACACAGAAGCGGATGGTTTAGATATTTGGTGGTTAATTGAACGCCGTCCCCCAGATCGAAACAACCCTCTTTTAAATTATGATATTCGATTCGAGCAGCCAGCTCTTCCTGACGAACCGGAAAATAGCGATAGGACAACTGCCCGCCGATAACTGCTTCCAGAGAATCGTCCTCACAGGTAACCGGACCGTAAATCTTTAGCCGGGTGCCGGCTTGAAATATGGGCGCAAAAAAAGGGAATCCGATGATATGATCCAGATGGGTGTGGGTCAAAAAAATATCGGTTTTGAGCGATCCTGCTGAAAGGCCTGCGGCCATCAGATGGTTTCCCAGCAGCCGCAAACCGGAGCCGGCATCGATGATAATCAGCCTGTCAATATCCTCTAGGTACAATTCGACACACAGGGTGTTGCCGCCATATTTTACATATTGAGACCCCGGGCTGGGAATCGATCCTCTGGCCCCCCAAAATTTAATTTTCATTACCCTATCCCTTATTCGGAAATTTCCAGAAATATTTTTGCCTTATCGATTTCAGAAAAGACGGTTTCCCGCATATCGTAAAGTGTGGGCCAATCCACACCCACGCGTTCCAGCAAATACTCCGCAAAGGCGGCGCCGGTTGGCGTGGCTTCGCAGGATCCGATATCTAACCGCTGAGAAAAAATGTCCGCCAGTGCGACGATAAAGACCAGTTGTTGGTGTTCGGGCAGAGATTCATCCGGTTGATGATGGCACCCAAGGGCCCCGATGAATGCCGGGCTGAGTCGCCATTTTTCGGCAATCAGGCCGCCGATGGTGCCATGATCGATACCAAAAACCACACTTTCAGCATGGGTCAGCGGCCAATGGGATCGTTTGGCCATGTCGAGTGTCTGGAAGTATTCATCCGGAAACTGATGGTTGAGGGGAATCTTGCCCAGATCGTGCAGAAGCCCGCATACGAAAAATTCCTCCTGATCGTTAAGGGAAACACGCTTGACCCTTGCAAGGCATTTAGCGATAACGCCGACACCCAGAGAATGGGCCCAGAATTTTTTGGCTGATAAGGCCCGGAAGGATTGCTTGTTGCACAGTCGCTCGAGAATAGCAAAGCTCAAAACCAGATTCTTTACGGTGTTGATCCCCAACATAATTATCGCCCGGGTGAGCGAGGAAACCGGATGGCGAAGGGAGTAATAGGCGGAATTCGTCAGCCGCAATACCTGACCGGTGAGCACCGGATCCAGAGAAATCACCCGATTCAGATCGTTGGGTGACGATGCCGGATTGTTGCAGGTCTCTAGAACCTTTGCAGCTGTGGTAGACAGACTGGGCAAACGGGTCGATATAAGCCCGGATATTTTTTAGATATGACTTATGATTGCTTAAAAATTCATGCATTATTAGGGCGCGCCCTGATATCAGGATGTGATGTAATCGCCCCTGTAATATTTTATGACCTCCAGAGAAGCGGTTATCAGGGTGCGATTGACAATATCTTTTAGCCCGTCCTCGTTCGTTAAGGAATCCAGCACCGATGACATCTGCTCTTTCTCTTTTACGATCGTATTCATCACCGGTTCAATGCTTCTGAGCGTAACCTGCGGATCTGCCAGCTGCTTTCGAAAATTATCAAGCAGATTTAAAAGATTATCAACGCGCTCAACGGTTGTACTTTTATCTTCCGGCGCTGCGGATCGAATCGAATCGCCGATACGATTTATTAAAGCGGGGGCGCTCAATTTTTGCTGGATGATGCGTTGTGCGTTCAACAGACGCTTTCAGGATATTTTTAAAGTCAGCTTTCTGGCCTGTTCCTTTTGTGCGGTTTTATCAGCATAACTATTTTTAATGATTTCATCGTTGCCGTGAATTTTCATCGCTTAGATCCTTGCTTTTTGCTTGTTTCTCGTTTCTGAATTCAACTCCTGATGGTCTAGTGTTGTGTCCCGCAAGTAATTTACAAAACACGGTGATATTTTAGGTTTCAGGTGTCGGGTGTCAGGTGTCAGGAAGATACAGAGGACAGAGCACAGAAAACAGATGACAGAAGACAAGAGGCGGACTGTTTTCTGCTCAAGTCATCTGTTTGCTGACACCAGACACCTGACACCCGAAACCTACTTTAGCCTGACACCATAGGCATTTAAAGAACTCAACTGAACTAAAATACACCACACGACTTTTGTAACATATTTGTGAGACATGACACTCGTGCCCGACGGTCATTCCAGGCGCTCCATAAATATGCAAAAACCATGCAAATATCGGGTTTAGCTTATCTTTTTAGTATCTACCTGTATTTTTTATATATAATATAGCCGAGCCCGTCGGTTGTGCTCATCATATAAGGTTCAGATGCGGCAAAATATGCCTATAGCGCAAATTTGCCATTCTCGTTTGCAGTCATAGCGGATGTCAATTCGTTTTCAGACACGACCCGGTTTTTCCCGGCGCGTTTGGCGATATAAAGCGCCCGGTCAGCTCGATCGATAACGGTTTTGGCCGTGTCCCCTTCTTGATAGGTGCTGATACCGATGGAAACGGTTATGCACAGAATGTGGCCGGCTTTTACATCTTCTAAGGAATAGCGGGTATCTGAAATCGCCTTGCATATCAGATTGGCTTTTTTGACTGCATTTCGAAGGGATACGTTCGGCAGCACGATGATAAATTCCTCACCGCCGTAGCGAGCAATAAAGTCTTCATGGCGAATCAGGCTCCGGCATTTATGTGCCAGAGCCAGCAGGACGCGATCACCGGTGGAATGACCGTAGGAGTCATTGACATTTTTAAAGTTATCAATATCCACCATAAGGATCGCAAATGAGGTTCGGGTCACGGTATTTTGTTGGACCCGCTCATTGAGATAGCGGTCAAATGCTTTGCGGTTATAAATTCCAGTGAGTCCATCGGTAACCGAATCGACTTTTGCTTTTTTTAATTCAAGATTGAGGGTGCTGACCTGTTTAGAAAGAATCTTCAGCTGCTTGTTGTCGCGTTCCTGCTTGTCTCGAACGGTTTTTCGTAAAGTTTCAATTTCATTGATCAGGGCCTGTTTAACCTTTTTAATATCATCCAGACGGGTAATCTGCTCGATTTTTTCACTTTGTTCGTATATCTTCTGATGGTACTGCTGGTTATCCGTATCAAGGGTCACCATGGCCTTGGTCAGCAAATCGATGATATCTTTGAACTCTTTTTCGCGTTCCGCCAGGTATTGTTTTTGCCGATCAATAAACTTGCGAATGCGTTTCTTGTGTTTGTGAAAGGACGACTGAGTCTTTTTTAACTTTTCATCCCGCTTAAATTTAGCTTTAAGTTCATTGATGTCTTTTTTAAAAACTTCGCTTTTAATTTCCTTGATATCAAGAGAGAAATCTTTAATAAACTGCAACAGCGCATTTATGGATACCAAAAAGAACTCATGTTTCTTGCGGTACTTACCCAGCGCTTGTGGTAATTCCTTCGGGTCAGCAGCCTCGGCCTGTTCTTTTCTAAAAGCCAATTTCATTTAATCAACTCCGCAAGGGTTTTGCGATATTCTTTCATTCCGTCATCCAACTCCTTGAACATGAGAATCTATAATACTATCGGCATTTTGCCCAAAAACTTAACCGCATAAAAAAGGACCGACCCGTGTTAAATTCGCAAAATGCAAAATTATGGGTTGCATTTTGCGAATGGCCTCTATTTTGCCAATGATGATCAAATTGAAAAAAACCGACCTTCAAACAACTATAAAAACTGAAATATGATTTAAATTATTGGAAATACTAATTAATAAAATTGCGGCCAACCGGGTGACCGTTTGCCAAACAAACCGATCTTTAAATATATTCAAATGGCACAGTAGTTGCATAGATATATAGCAAATGGAATGAAGTTTCCTCCTTTCCTTCATTCCCACCTCCGACGAACCCTGTTAGGTACCCCCCCCTAACGGGGTTTTTCTTGATACGACAAGATTTTGGCAAGACCTGTCAAGGCTCTGTCAAAATTTATATTGATATCAATAGCTTTTTAATCCAAAGATCAGTTGCCGCACTTTATTTCCGCAGTGGGTCCCGATTTTCATATGTTCCCGGGGCTGCACGATGAATAGAAGCCGCAATCCATTATTTTGGCACGTCTATTGCTGTTATTAATAAGTATACCGATTGGTTGCACTTAGTGGAGCGCTTCCTAATTAATATTTCAATTTTGTCTTTAATAGATTCACGGCCTGTTTAATCGGTTTCGGGTTTCAGGCCCCTGGCTACTGGCCTCTGGTCACTGGCTTGTGGCCTCTGGTCACTGGTTATTGGCCAGAAGCAAGAAGCGAGAAGCGAGAAGCCAGCGACCAAAACGCTGACACCTGAACACTGAAACCTTGAAACGTTATAGCTCTCAAAAGAAGGGAAAATAATATTTACGTAATGTTATTTACGAATCACCATACTAGACTTTCCAAAAGAAGGGGTCCTTAATGACAACTAATGAAACCATCGAGCGGATCTCAAGCAAGATCGACAAACTGCCCCTGGTCGATTCCGAGGTCGTCGATATCATCACCTTGCTCAACAATCCGGTCAGCAATTTTGAGCAAATTGTAGAAAAAATATCGCCGAGCCTGGCAGCACGATTTTTAAACATTGCGAACTCGGCCTATTATGGTGGGCGAGAAGTCCGATCCATCAACTATGCGGTCAAACTGCTGGGTTACGGTAAGATGAAAGATATTCTGATCACATCCATTTTAGTAGACCATTTTACCAAACGCCTGAAAGGTTTTAATTTTGATAAATTCCTGAAACAGGCCCAATTCTGTCAGCGGTTGCCAAAGTGTTGGGTGAAATGCTGAATTTTACGCAACTGGAAGATCTGTTCACGGTGGCAACGCTTCAAAATATCGGAAAACTGGTTATCGCGGTCTATTTTAAGGACGACCACCGCAAAATTGTTGCTTTAAAAAAAGCTGAAGGGCTGCCAACCTGTGAAGCTGAGCAACAGATTTTAGGTATTAGCCATGGTGAAATCGGCGCCATTGTTCTGCAGCGTTTCAATGTGCCGCAGGATATCTGCGATGCCGTGAGATTCCATGACAGCCTCGACACCGAGCTGCCCGTAAAAAATAATAACTATTTGCAGCATATTGCCCGCCAGGCGACCCGCATTGTCGGTCATTTTTCCCTTCCGAAAGAAATGGCGCCAATGGACCTTTACCACATGTTACGGGCCACTGTTGAGGAAGGCAAAAAGAATTACCGTGAACAGGTCCACTTTCAAATACGATCGAAAGGGTATCCGCAAATTTTTCCGTCTTTGCTCGAACAGGCCGCGGATCTCGTCAGCAACGATTTAAAAGCGCATCTGCGTGAACGAGTTGCGGCACTTGAAAGTATGGGCATGGGACACGAGGCCTGCGCCGATGAGTGATCGGGATGAAGCCGGACTCGCTTGAGGGAATATCAGGTTTTAATTCCTGAGGTTGGCAAGAGGTCGAAATTTATTTTTTTCCTGGCGGTAAATAACAGGCAGTCTTTAGCGTTCATGATGTTCCGCACTTCATTGATTGGATATCGCCGGCTTTTAAACCCCATCCCGCGGCAGCCGTGCGGAAAGCTCGGATTCCAGGTTACAAAATAATAAATGCATTTGTGGCAATCAATAAGCATCAGGTAAGATTTCGGAATGCAGATTGCAGATTTCGGATTTTAAATGGGCGACACGTCTGATATTTCAATCTGCAATCCGCAATCTCAAATCCGCAATTAAAGTCAGTCCCCATCTCGCAAGTCGACTCGAATTTCCATATCCTCAAGCAGATCGTAGGCATTCTTTCGCTCGGAATCGGAACTTTCACCGACAACGTCAAGGATCGCCTGGATGACCTCATCACTGATCCCCGGCCTTCTTGAGTTCGATGATATCCTGGGCAGTGGTAAACTCAATGGATCGAACATCTTTCCCATAAATAATGGGGGCGGTATCTTTCAGGAAAGATCCTTCCTGAATAACCATTCGGATGGTTTTTTCACTGAGCCCGGCATTTTTCATATCAATAATTTCCTGGACGCTGAAGGCCGCAGTTTCAACGGTTTTTTCCCTGACCATAATCTGGATCGTGGTGTCGCTGACACCGGCTTCTTTTAATCGCACGACACTTTCACTGTTCAATCCGGAAATCGGATGGGTAATGATGAATACCAGCACGCGACACCAATAATGATAATAAGCGTTTTTTTCATTTTTTTTATTTCAGAAAATTAATAAGCCCCGGTTGAATGATCCTGGCCGCGGCGGCTAGCGTGGTTTGATACGCAAGCTCAATACGTTGAAGCTCCACCACGGCCCGGGTAATATCCGCTTCTTCTTGCTTGCCCAACAACTCCTGGATTTTAGGTTTGTAATTTTGCCAGTGGTTTTCGGTGGTCTCCAGCTGGTATAAAATCGGAGCATTGGCTGCTCGAATATTATTAATCTGGGTTCGGGCTTGATCCATCATGCCGCCCTGGGCGGAAATGGCGGCCGTATCATCATTTTCCAGACCCACGATTAAATCGCGCATGGCATCGAAAATGTTGAGGCCGCCTGCGGCTGCATTGTGAAACAGCGGTCGGCCATCGGTATCGATGGTGATTTCGCTGTTATGGGCGACCATAAATCGCGCATCCCCGGCATCACCATTGTAGGTAACGGTGAATTTGTCAAATGTAGTGGCCTGGGTGTCATCCCGTGAAAAAGGAGCTGTTTTGGTTTGATAACCGGAAAACAAATAATTATCATTCAGTTTTGAATTGGCCAGATCAAGGACCTGGTCGTAAAGCATTTTGGCTTGTTCTGCCGCCAATCGTCGGCTTTCGGCCGTTCCGCCGGTCTCAGTTTGCGCAATTGCGCTGACCATCTGCAGTAAATCATCCACCAGATCCAGATGGATTTCGCTAATATCCAGCCGCATTTTGCCCCTCTGTATATTGGTCTGATACTGCTCAATGGAGGCAAGGGTTTGACGATAATCCAGTACCTTGCCCATGCCGATGGGATCATCTGAGGGTTTGTTGATTCGCTTCTGAGATGCGATAATCGTCTGTCTTTCATAGAGGGCTTCATTCTGGGCCGTGAGATAGCGCACCAGCGAATCTGTCATAATGTTATTGGTCACTCGCATGATCATCCCCTCCTGCTGGGAGTTGACTCTCCGGGTTAGCGAAGTTTAACGCTCATTAATTCTCATGCAAAATTCAAGTCTTAAACCATCTGCAAAACCGTTTGCATCATTTCGTCAGCGGTCGTAATCAGTTTAGCGGCCGCCGTATAGGCGTTTTGGAATTTGATTAAATTAATCATCTCCTCATCCAATGAGACCCCTGAAACCGATTCCCGCTGTTTTTCCAGCTGCGCCATCATATCCGATTGGTGATTATAATAGGCCTCGGATATTAATACTTCATTGCCGACATCTCGAACCAGCGAGCTGTAATAATCATTATAGGTGACCGTATTGGCGCTCATCACCAGCTGGTATTGCAAATTTGCAATTTCAATGGCTTTGCGATTGTCACCGGGAACCGTCAAGGCATCAGCGGCCGCAGCAACTAAAACAGGATTGCCGGCAATATTCGGATTGACCTCCAGGTCCGCTGCCCCGGTTCCCGCAAAAAATGCCTCGCCCGCGGACCCGTCCAGGGCAAAACCGCTTTGATGCGCGCTATTGACCTCCGTCATTAACGTCTGGGCCAGGGTATCCAGACGATTGATATAGTCAACGATGACCCCATCGCGCACTTCCAGATAGCCTTTTAACTTGCCTCCGGAAATGTCAGCGGTAATATTGGTGGTGTTGCCGGCCTGGTCGACCCATACAACATCCTGAAGCCCGGCGGCATTGGTCTCGGTAGACAGCTGCCAGAACTGGCCCGCGGTCGCCAGCGGCCGTCCGTTGACCCCAAATACCGAAACCGCCCCATTTGCATCTTCAAAGGTATTGATGTCGATCAGTTCTGAAAGATCTTTTAACACCAGTTCGCGTTGATCACGGTAGTCATTGGCACTCAGCGAGCCGGCCTCGGATGAAATGATTTTTCCGTTCAAATCGGCAAGCTGTTCAGACAAGCGGTTGATATCTGCGACCGTTGCCTGGATCGCAAGATCGAGATCCTGCCGGGATTGGGAAAGATCCGAGCTGAGATAATTAAACGTGGTGGCCAGAACCTGACTTGCCGTGACCAGGACCTGTCGTTCGGTGGTGCCGGCGGGATTGTTTGTCAGTGACTGCCATGCATCCCAGAATTTGCTCATTGCCCGGCTCAACCCGGACCCGTCGGCTTCATTGAAAATCATTTCCACCAGCTCCACGGCATCTTTCTGCGCATCCCATCTTCCCAGCCCCTGACTTTCATTGCTGATCTGGGCACTCAAAAACCGATCGTATATGCGCTCGATGCCCTCAGCGCCGACCCCATTGCCCATCGGCCCGATCGAAGAATCCAGCGGGATATTCGTTGTCATGATCAGCTTCTGGCGCGAATACCCGGGGGTATTTACATTGGCGATATTATGACTGGTGACACTGATCGCCCTGCTGCTGAGTCATTAGGGCCTGGCCTGCAAGGCTCATGATTGCATTAATATCTGACATCGCTCTTCCTTTTTTGTTAATTGCTTCTGGCCGGCTAGTTAAACGCCAGCGCATCCGATAATTCATCCACCCAGCGGGCCACTTTTCCCGAAATGGTTTCGAATTGATCCAGCTTAATCCCGAGACGGTCAATAACCGCCGGTGATAACTCAACCGCATGTCCCTCCGGCCTGACCGCTGGTATCCGATATCTGGCACAACAGATTTGCCAGATACACCACATCCATCTGGATGTCACAGGTATCCGGTGAATCCGGATCATGGTGCCACCGAACCGCATTGATGACATCCGGCGGCAAGTTCCAATGCGCCAGTATGTGGGCCCCGATTTCAGCATGATCCGTCCCCAGGATCATATTTTCAGCAACCACAAACGGAACACCTTTGGCAGCAATGCTCTGGATGGCCTCGAGTTCCTCCTTCACAAAAGCCCCTAAAACCAGCTTGCCGACATCGTGCAGAAGCGCGGCGGTAAACACATCTTCGGCGCCGGCCCTTTTTTTGTCTTTCACCAGGGCCTCGGCGGCAATGGATACCGCAATCGAATGCCGCCACAGGTCTCCCGGCGACAGGTCATAACCGGGAACGAATTTATCCATAACCGCACTCACACACGAAGCGACCACCAGCTGGGTGAGACGCTTCAGGCCCAGCAGAACGACCGCCTGTTTCAGGGAACCGATTTTTGAAGGAAGGCCGAAGTAAGCCGAGTTTGCCAGTCTAAGAACGTTGGCGGTCAGCCCGGCATCGTAACGCAGGATCTTTTCAATTTCAGATACCTCGGTGTCCGGTTCTTCGAGCAGTGTAAGCATTTTGGCGCCCGCACCGGGCATGGTCGGAAATGAATTAACTTTGGTCAGGATTTCGTTTAATTTTGCGTCTCTCATAAGACCCTCTTTGTGCCCTTGCTGCGAATATCAGATATCCCCGTTTAATAGCTTTCCGGTTTGAGCATTGTTTTGAACATTGCCGCTGCGGTAATATACCGGATTGGCAGCCATCAGGTTGTTTAAAAGAGTATACGAGCCCTGGATGAGCTGCATTGAATGCGACATTAAGAATTTATTTTGCCGCGTGGCGTCCTGCAGCGTGTGAATCAGGGCCAAAAGATCCGTGCTGCGGTCCCGAAGTCGATGGGCATACGGTTCATCCACCAGCTGTGACAGTTCGGTTAAAGTCAGCCCTTGCGGCGAGCAGTCTAACTCAGCCGCCACCCGATCCATAAGCTGTTCGCGCCCTTCTTCGAGAATTCGCAGTTTTAAAAGCAGATTTTCCTTCGCTTTACAGGCCTCGTTTAGCTGCTGTAAATTCAATCCCACAACCGCATCCTTTTCATTTTGCACAACACGAAACAGCGATCGATAGAGTTCAGTCGCATGCTCAAGCGATCCAAGCAGTTTGTCCAACAGGTGTTCCATTTGAAAATTTTTCCTCCATATAAACCGATCAGGCGTACAGATCACCAAACGGTTTATCGGTTAAATATCCAGAAACTTTAGTATCTTAATTGTCATTTTTTTTGCATTTTGCGGCAAAATTTCTTCGTACCAACAGCTTACCGGATTCATGGTAGCGGAATACTGGAATGGTGGAATAGTGGAATAATGGGTTTTAATCGGAATACGATCTCTTTAATTTAAAAATTGATCTGATCCCTATTTATGACCCAATATTCCAGCTTTCCAATATTCCAACATTCCAAAGTGTTGCATGCAGGCGCGTTATGGATAATGCAATGATTGCCTGTTTGGTTCCCCGATAAATCGGGATTTACACTTCGCTCCAACCGGCTTGTCCGGGTTAGGGAATAGTGTTATTAATCCTCATCGGATTTTTCCTCCTTGATTTGAGAAGAAGGGTTGCCGAGTTGGCGCAGCATCATTTCCGATAAGCCGATCCCGCCTCTTGCGGATATTTTAGCGGCCATTTCCGCATCCATCATCGATGTATAAATTTCTTCAGCCCGGCCGCCGCTGATAAACCCGGACTTATCAATGGTGGCTCGCATTTCTTTAAACAGATGGTGAATGAACAATGATTCCATCTGGCGGCAGGCGTCGCGCAGCTCCGGATCGGTTCCATTGTCGGCTTGCCGGCTTTTTTTAGCATTCAGCACACGCTGAATACGCGCTGTGGCGTCAACAGCAATGTCAGACATATTAACGGGTAGCTTCGGTGCGGATAAAATATCGGTCATCAGATAATCTCCAATTCAGCCTGCAGTGCTCCTGCAGCTTTAAGGGCCTGAAAAATGGCAATCAGGTCACGGGGCGAAACACCCAGGGCATTCAATGCCTTGACAAGCTCTCCGATGCTGACGCCCGATTCCACCAGGAATATGGGGTTCTTGCCTTCCTGAACCACAATATCTGAATCCGGTGTGACGACGGTTCGCCCGCCGCGCGAAAACGGCAGCGGCTGTGAGACATCCTGGGACTCATTGATCTGAATGCTCAAGTTGCCATGCGCGATGCCGACGGTTGCGATACGCACATTTTCACCCATAACCACCGTACCGGTGCGCTCGTTGACCACCACCTTGGATACCATATCCGGGGTGACCCCCAGGCTTTCAATCATCGTTACAAACTGAACCGTATTGCCCAGGTAATTTTCAGGAACACGCACTCGAATCGAACCGGCATTATCGGTCTGGGCAAGCTGACTGTAAAACGCACGATTAATGGCCTGGGCCACCCGGCTGGCGGTTGTGAAATCAGGTTTGTGCAGCGCCAGCGTCAGGGAATCTTTTTCATTAAAATCTGAATGAATTTCTTTTTCCACCAGCGCTCCGCCGACAACACGGCCCACGGTGGGAAAATTCTTTTGGACCTGGTCACCGGAATTACCACTAACTGCAAATCCGCCGGTACTTACCGGTCCCTGCGCAACCGCATACACTTTCCCATCAGCGCCTTTTAAGGGCGTGAACAGCAGCGTACCACCCTGCAGATTCTCCGCATCGCCAATGGAACTGACCAGCACATCGATTCGACTGCCCAGGCTAGCAAACGGCGGCAAATTCGTTGTTACCATAACCGCCGCCACATTTTCGACATCTTCAATATCTTCCGGCTGGACGGTTACGCCCATTTTCTCCAGCAGGCTGGCCAGCGATTGAATGGTGAACAATGAGTCATCGCTGTCTCCGGTGCCTTCCAATCCGACCACCAACCCATAGCCCACCAGGTGGTTTTCGCGCACCCCTTTGATGTCAGTAATATCCTTAATGCGAACCGCGTGGGCATCGGCTATCAAAAAGATACCGGCTGCCACGACCAGAAAAATGCAGACGATCATTTTGAAGGACCATGGTATTTGCAAACGTTTATTCATTATTTATTTTACCTCGTCACATATAGCGGTATAAATTTAGAAGGGCCAGACTGAATTCAGCATATTGGCCAACCAGCCGGGACGCTGCCGATCATTGACGATACCGCTTCCGCTGTAAGCAATCTTTGCGTCGGAAACAAAGGTGGACAGGATAATGTTATCGTCATCGATGTCCCGCGGCCGGATAACTCCTGATAAAATAATCATCTGGGTTTCATGGTTGACCAGCACCTCACGGGATCCGACAATATAGAGATTGCCGTTGGGCAATACCCGGGTGACCCGACAGGTGATAAACGCACTGAGATCCCCGCTGCGCGATGTGCTACCGGAGCCGTCAAAATCGGAGCTCATACTGCCTTTGACCGATGGATTGCCAAATGGGTTGGGTCTTGGAAGATT
>PVMK01119350.1_pt1:0-7500 | contig 16802 bp, 15 predicted proteins | sample 1853481 | NCBI WGS metagenome assembly PVMK01 (sample SAMN08533507, study PRJNA380276) | Marine sediment metagenome, whole genome shotgun sequencing project.
TCTTGATGCTATCTTCGATAGCATCAAGAATCCGACGTCGCCGCTCGCGGAGAGCGCCAGACGAAGCCGCGTCGCGTCAACCGGACGAGAAGCATCTCCTCTGAGCGTGAACCAGGCAAGCGTTATCTGCGACTCGAATCGATCGACGGGCGCCACCCTCTACAGCATGCCGTCCCCAGCGCAGTCGTGCGCTATCCGGCCAGGCGGCGCCGGGACAGTGAAATCGCATTCTTCAATTTTGATCTTGCCCGTGAGATCGGCTTGATTCCGGCGCAGCATCCGGATGAGTTGGATGCCGCACTTCGGCGGAGCCTGCTCGACACATTCAGCCTCGTCATCGTCAACGAATGGGACGAGGCCCATGGAAATCGCCCGAAGGCCCCAGACCGTCGTACCCATCGCTATATGGCCACGCGGTACCTACAGCTTCAGCATCCGGACAAGCGAGGCCTCAACTCAGGCGACGGGCGCAGCATCTGGAATGGGCTGGTTCGTGGACGCGGAGGCAGCTGGGACGTCTCGAGCTGTGGCACCGGCGTCACGCGACTCTGCCCGGCGACCTCCGCACTCGGCCGCTTCTTCAAGACGGGAAACGCGATCACAGACTATGGCTGCGGCACCGCCCATATCGACGAGGGGATCGGCGCGGCGCTGATGAGCGAAGCCTTCGCGCGCAACGGAATCCAGACCGAACGCGTACTGGCAGTCCTGTCCCTTCCATCGGGCCAGGCGATCAACGTTCGCGTGGCCCCAAACCTGTTGCGCCCATCTCATTTTTTCGGACTGCTACGGCGCCGCAACGACGAGGACCTTCGACAATGCGTCCTCTATTATGCCGAACGAGAAATCCGCGATGGACGCTGGCCCGCATTGACCAGCGAACGAGCACGGATCCGTTATCTGGCGGAGCGGGTGGCAGTCGATTTCGCACGTGTCACTGCAGCCTTCGAAAGCGAGTACATCTTCTGCTGGCTCGATTGGGACGGCGACAACATCCTCTGCGATGGCAGCATCATCGATTACGGCTCCGTTCGACAATTCGGTCTCTACCACCATGACTATCGCTTCGCCGATTCTGATCGCATGTCGACCTCGATCCCCGAGCAGAAGCGCAAGGCACGCCAGATCGTTCAACGTTTCGCGCAGATTCGGGATCTGCTTCTGGATGGGAAACCCCCGGCATTGTCGACTCTGCACGACGATCCTGTGCTCGATCTCTTTGATCGCGAGTTCGAAAGCCATAAGCGAAAGCTTTTGCTCCGGCAGATCGGATTCGAAGACGCCGACGCTGAGAAGATTGTCAAAGCCTCACCGGCGTGTCTCGAAAAGCTGGTCAAGCTCCACAGACGACTCGAACGTCGACGCTCTTCGCGTGGCCGACATCGCGTTCCCGACGGCCTCTCGTGGAACGCGGTGTACTGCATGCGGGACGTACTGCGCGAACTGCCACAACGGTTGATCGAACTCTCTCCGGACGGAACAACACATCTTCCGGCCGCTACGTTCTTCAAAATCGCCCTCTCCGACTACGCCTCGCGCAAAGACCGCCGACTCACGCCCTACCGCCGTCGACTCGCACGAAGCTACCAACAGGCCTACTTCGAGCTATGCGATTGGACCGCACACCGTGGTCGACGTTCACTCGAAACGGTTCTCGCACAACTCGCGCCGCGTGCAGCCGCGCGCAATCCCTACGGGCGAATGACCGGCGACGGACTGACCCATGCGACGCGACGACTCACGACGAATCGCGGTCGACTCGCCCCCGAAGAGACCTACCGGCTGATCATGGCCTTCGCGGACTCGCAGTCTCGCGAAGGCCCATCGGACGCCACTCGAACCGATGAAGACCCGATGACCCGTGAAAGACCGCTGGTCAGACGCATCCATCGAGACCTGCAGCGTCTTGCAAGTGATTATCGCGAGAGTCTCTAGCGCGAGAGTCCTCTAGAACGCCGGACAGCCCCCAGAATCAAACTGTGTCCTTTTGGGCTCAGCCATTCGATTGTGCGAGAGTCGAGCATAAATGCCCGTCTGGTGATGTGGATCACGGAACCTTGCATGCGATCGGCTGATATATAGGGCAGCCGCAGAAGACGCTCGGCGGGTCCCGAGAGCGACCGGGAATCAAACCTGCACAGTCGAGGTCCAACCCCCTTGGACGAGATCAGCATCACGATTGCCTTTGCCCTTCTGGGCGCCACGTGGCTCACGCTTCGAGGCATGGACGGGCGCGAGCGCCGTCGAACTCGCCGCTGAAAACCCGGCGGCCTCGAGCGCAGACACGCTTTCGCGCGCTATGCGACCCCGGCTTCCCTATGGTTTCGCCTCCCCCCTGAAATCCGGGTGAAGCCCTCGCCGCTCGAGAACCGAACGACATGAACGAACCGCTCCAGAGGCTATTGACGCCCCCGCTGCAGCGTTGGCTCGCTTTCGTATCGCGACGCGCCAACCGGGTCACCACGACCTGCATCGTCGCGACGCTGGTCGCACTCGTCTATGCATTCCTGAATCTCGGGATCAACGCCGACAATCTCAGCCTGATTTCCGACAGCCTGCAGTCGCGCAAGAATCAGGCGGCCTTCGCGGCGCTCTTTCCCAATCTGGAAGAAGCGATCCTGATCGTCATCGATGGCGACACGCCCGCCCATGCACGCGACGCAACCGATGCACTGGCATTACTTCTCGAAGCGGACCCCGGCGCGTTCAAGGACGTCTACGTACCCGGTGGCGGTTCCTTTTTCGAGGACCACGCCCTGCTCTACAGCACGCCGGAGGAACTCGACCGACTGGGCGACGACCTGGCCGCGCTTCAGCCGGTTCTGGCCAGCCTCGAAGTGGACCCGAGCCTCGTTCAACTCGCGGAACTGGTCCGTACGGGCCTCGAGACGGGCGCCGACGAGGGCCTCGATCCCAGCCAATGGACGAGTCTGCTCGATGAAGTCGGCCAGGCGGCGGTAGCGGTCTACGAAGAACCACCCGTTCGAATCTCCTGGGAAACGATGATGCTCGAAGGTTCGGATCTCGAGATCCCGACTCGACGCGTTATCGTGGTCGACCCCTTCCTCGACTACACGAAGATCCTGGTCGCCGATGCGACGATCGACGCGATCAACGCCGCCGTTCGAGAGCTGGGCCTCGATCAGACCGAAAGTGTGCAGATCCGTTTGACGGGTAATCCCGTGCTCAATCACGAGGAAATGCTCGGCCTCGCGTGGGATATCGGCGGTGCGGGCTTTTTCTGCTTCCTGTTGGTCGCCGGCTTTCTGTATTTCGCATTTCGATCCTGGCGCCTCGTCATCGCCTCCCTCGCAACACTGCTCGTCGGACTGATCTGGACCGGCGCCTTCGCCGCGGCAACGATCGGCGAACTCAACATGATTTCAATCGCATTCGCGATTCTATTCATCGGGTTGGGTGTCGACTTCGCGATTCACTTCGGAATGGCGTTCGCTTCCGAGCGAAGAAAGCATTCGTTGCCCACGGAGGCCGCCTTGCGCAAAGCGGTCGACGGAATCGGCGCCTCTCTCGTTCTCTGCGGATTCACCACGGCGATCGGCTTCCTTGTCTTCTTGCCGGCCGAATACAAGGGCGTCTCCGAACTCGGCGCGATCGCTGGCGCGGGCATGTTCATCATCCTCATTTTTACGCTGACACTCTTCCCTTCACTCCTGTGCAGCTGGCTCCGAATTCCGGACGACGTCGAAGTACTGGCCCCGACACGAGCCGATCAGGCCATCGCACTCCGCATCGAACATAGACCCCGCCTCATTTGTGGCATCGCGTTGTTGGCTGCGGTCGCTTCGGTGCCCTTGCTCTTCCAGCTCCGATTCGACGCCCATGTGATCGAAATGCGAGATCCCGACACCGAGTCTGTGCAGGCATTCAGGGACCTGTTGGACGACAACGATACTTCACCATGGTATGTGAATGTGATGGCGCCGAACCTGGCGGCCGCCGACGAGATCGCAGATCGACTCGAGGCGCTCCCCGAAGTCGGGCGAACGATCAGTCTTCTCAGTTATGTCCCGGAAGACCAGGATGAAAAGTTGGCGATCCTCGAGGACCTGGCCTTCCTGATGGAGGCGCCGCCTCTCGGCCGAGACGGACCACTCGAATATGACGTCGAACAACAGATCGATGCGCTTCGTGAATTGCGCGATGCGTTGCGTCAAACAGAGCGGCCCACGGACGATGCAGCGATCGTCTCGAGCCTCGACTCACTCGAGACGCGGCTCTCTGATTTCCTGGTCCGCGTCGAAAGCGAGGACGACCCGGGCCAGGCGTTGATCGATTTCCGCAACATCCTGCTCGAACGTCTTCCGGATGCGATCGAACGCTTTCGGAGCATGCTCACGGTCGAGCCGGTCGAGCTTTCGAATCTTCCGCCCGAGCTCGTCCGACGCATGCTCGCGCCCGACGGCACCGCCCGAATCCAGGCCTTCCCCGCCGAGGCACTCCAGGACTACGCTGCGCTCAAGAAGTTTACGACCAGCGTGTTGTCCATCGCACCCAGGGCCGCGGGCATCGCGCCGAACCTCGTCGACCTCGGCGAAGCCACGGCCCGTTCGTTTCGACTCGCACTGATCAGCGCGGCGATTGCGATTTCGGCCCTGCTCTTTCTGCTGTGGCAACGGCCTGGAGACGTCGCAATCGTGTTGTCGACGCTCGCTCTCGGATCGATCCTGACCTGTGCGTCGATGGCACTTCTGGGTGTGGATTTCAACTTTGCAAATATACTCGTATTGCCTCTGCTCTTCGGAATTGGCGTCGACTCGGGAATCCACCTGGTTCATCGCGCACGTTACGATGCAGAAAATCCCGACGCCGGCCACGGATCGCTGATCGAAACTGCGACGGCCGGCGCGGTCTTCTACAGCGCGATGACGACGACCCTGTCGTTTGGCACTCTCGCGTTGTCTGGCCACAAGGGGATGCAGGGGCTGGGGATCATGCTGACGATCGGCATGTTCTGGACGATCGTCGCCAATCTGATCGTCCTGCCGGCTCTTCTAGTTGTTTGTGGCATTTCGCCGCTGCCGGAGGGTCCCGTCTCCAACTCCGGCGACACCTGATACTGCGACCATTGAGCCCGGTATCCATGGCGTGTCGCTACAACGCCTCGATATTGAGCTTCACCTGCATCGGCGCGATTCCGACGACGCGCAATTCCGGTGGATGTTCGACCTGGTCTGGCACGAGCGCGAAGGTCCGCCGGCCCTGCTGAACGAGCCTTCCATCGACGCGAACATGAAGCTCTTCGGATCCCGCCAGGACCAGATCGCGTCGAAGTCCCTCGAACTCGACTTCGACTTCCGGTGGGTCGATCGCTGAAATGCGATAGCCCTCAGGCATGTTGTCGATCACGATCGGAATGGCTTTCGAACTCCGATCGAGCGCCGCACCGGGAACCGTGTGGAGCCAGAGTCCGGACGCGAGCGCCGCGGCCAGCAGGCCCTCTTTCCAGTTCTGGCGTGCGAGTGCGAGTCGACTCGCCAGCCATGGCTCGTGCCGCCGACGCGCGGTCCGGTCCATGAACGACTCCACGCGATCGCGAAGCTCGGCCGCGTCGCGCATACGCTCGAGGTGACCGCGCGAAGCGACTGAAACCTCCCCTCGTTCTTCGGAAACGACGATACAGAATGCGTCGCTGCGTTCTGCGATTCCGAGCGCCGCCGCGTGTCGCGTGCCGCCCGCGCCGATTTCGGACCATTCCGTCGAGAGCGGCAAATGAACACCGAAGCGCGCGACCTTACCGCCGCGAATCACGATGGCACCGTCATGCCCGGGCGTATTCGGATCGAGCAGACTCCGGAGCAAAGGCTCGCTCACCCGACCATCGAGAAAGAGCCCCCCGTCGAGCAGACGCTCGAGGGGTTCTCGCCCTGGAAACACGAAGAGCGCCCCAATTCGTCGCTGAGCAAAGGAGAAACAGAGCGTGCCAAGCTCATCCAACACATCCCCCGAGGGGCGCGGGGTCGCATTTCTGAAGACCCAAAGCGTAATGCCCTCGAAAAGGCGTCGGAGATCATCCTGAAACACGACGACGAGAATCAATACCCCAACGGCAATGACACCCTGCAACAGGCTCGTCGTCAGTCGCAAATCTAGATAGGAAGCCGCCCCGAATAGCGACGCAATCACAACGACGCCGCCGAGAGCCACTCGCGCGCGCGCTTCTCGCACCCAGGTGATCAACACCCAGCAGAGGCCCGAAACGATTACGATGTCGAGGACATCGACGACACGCAGATCGGCCAACGTCGATCCCAACGCTTCACTCCCCGACCAATTCGGGTCCATTTTTTTGGGGGGTACGGGCTTCGCGCGATCTCTCGGCTCCCGCATGAACCGTTTTAGCGCATTCGTCCGCTGGCGGCGAGCATTCGAGGCAAAACGCATCCTCGGTCGCTGTCGCCGACCCACGATTCAGCTTACCCTCCCAAGATCTACGGTGAACAGGATCGTCGACGCCAGGCAGATCCACGGAGGCCAGTCCCCTTGCGATATCTGCATACGATGGTTCGAGTATCTGATCTCGACGCTTCACTCGATTTCTATTGCCACAAGCTGGGCCTCGAAGAGCTCCGCCGCTTCGACGTCGAAGCGGGTCGCTTCACCCTGGTCTTCCTCGCTGCGCCTGGAAACGATGTCGCGCAGGTCGAGCTGACCTACAACTGGGACGTGGAGCCCTATCCGGATGGCCGAAACTTCGGCCATCTCGCCTACGAGGTCGAAGACATCTACGAAATTTGTCAGCGCCTGATGGATCAGGGCGTCACGATCAATCGCCCGCCACGCGATGGCCACATGGCATTCGTCCGGTCGCCCGACCAGATCTCGATCGAATTGCTCCAGAAGGGCAAGCCGCTTCCGCCCCAGGAGCCATGGTCGTCGATGGAGAATGTCGGTGAGTGGTAGCCGAGTGGATCTCTGGCGCAGGTCCATGGACTGAACATCGACCTGAGCGCTGAACACGATTTTGGTGATTTCCGTCAGCATGTCCACAGGTCTGCACACCGATGGTCGGCGTAGATGCAAGAGATAATTCGATACTTCGGATCTGAAACGAGAGCGGCAGCGCGGACGACGCTCGGGCTGCATCGAGCGGTCCCCTGGATGCGCATACCGGTGCGCCTGCCTTCGGAGGCGGTGCGGAACCCGATTGACTGGATTCCGAGCCGCGAAGTCCCCAGACTGATCGAGCCAGCTCATGAAGAGCTGGCTCGATTTGCTTGACGACGTTCAAATACGATTCGAGTCGTCGCATCAGTCAATCTAGATAACAACGACTCCATGACCTGCGCCCAGAATGCCTACCGCCTTCCAAGGCACAGCGCCTTCCTTGCGTACAGGTCCGATTCGATCACGAATGGAGGTCAAGATCACCTCGCATCGTGCCGAAAACCCTTAGAGGAATTACTCCGTCATGCTGCGAAACCTGGAGAAGTCGCCGACGGGTAGAGCGAGGTACGAATGGCCCTGTCTAATCTACGAATG
>PVMK01119350.1_pt1:10000-16802 | contig 16802 bp, 15 predicted proteins | sample 1853481 | NCBI WGS metagenome assembly PVMK01 (sample SAMN08533507, study PRJNA380276) | Marine sediment metagenome, whole genome shotgun sequencing project.
GCCTACGGCTTTCGCCCTCGGCTTAGGGGCCGACTAACCCTGAGAAGATTAGCTTGACTCAGGAACCCTTAGGTTTACGGCGACAGGGTTTCTCACCCTGTTTATCGCTACTCATGTCCGCATCATCACTTCCATACTCTCCAGCCCTCCTTACGGTAGACCTTCAACGTGTATGGAACGCTCCCCTACCGACTCAAAACTCCGAAGAGAATTGAGTCCCGCGGCTTCGGTACATTGCTTAGCCCCGTTACATTTTCGGCGCGAATTCACTAGACCAGTAAGCTGTTACGCACTTTTTAAATGGTGGCTGCTTCTAAGCCAACATCCTGGTTGTCTAAGCGCTCTCACTTCCTTTCCCACTCAGCAATGATTTAGGGACCTTAGCCGGCGGTCTGGGTTCTTTCCCTCTCGACCACGGATCTTATCACCCGCAGTCTGACTCCTGCGCAGTACTCACCGGTATTCGGAGTTTGATTGGGTTCGGTAATCTGGTAGGACCCCCTAGCCCAGTCAGTGCTCTACCTCCGGTGGTATAAACGCAAGGCTATACCTAAATATATTTCGGGGAGAACCAGCTATCTCCAAGTTTGATTGGCCTTTCACCCCTATCCACAGCTCATCCGGGTAGTTTTCAACCTACTACGGTTCGGTCCTCCACTCAGTCTTACCTGAGCTTCAACCTGGCCATGGATAGATCACTTGGTTTCGGGTCTATCCCCAGTAACTAGACGCCCTATTCAGACTCGCTTTCGCTGCGGCTACACCTGGCGGCTTAACCTTGCTACTGAGGAATAACTCGCGGACCCATTAAACAAAAGGTACGCAGTCACTCATTGCGATTCCGAAGAATCGCCATAGAGCTCCTACTGCATGTAGGCAAACGGTTTCAGGTCTATTTCACTCCCCTCAACGGGGTGCTTTTCACCTTTCCCTCACGGTACTGGTTCACTATCGGTCGGTAGGTAGTACTTAGGCTTGGAGGATGGTCCCCCCAGATTCCCACAAGATTTCTCGTGTCCCGTGGTACTCGGGATACTCCTAGAGCTCTTCAAGATTTCACATACGGGGCTTTCACCCTCTTCGGCCGGCCTTTCCAGACCATTCCGCTATCCATCAGAGTCCCACATCGGAGTCCCACAACCCCGGAAGGAATTGCTTCCCGCCGGTTTGGCCATAATCCCGTTTCGCTCGCCGCTACTCAGGGAGTCTCAATTGATTTACTTTCCTCCGGGTACTGAGATGTTTCAGTTCCCCGGGTTCGCCTCTTTCACCTATGTATTCAGTGAAAGATGACTGGGCATGACCCCAGCCGGGTTTCCCCATTCGGACATCGCCGGATCAAAGCTTGCTTAGCAGCTCCCCGACGCTTTTCGCAGCTAACCACGTCCTTCATCGCCTCCTACCGCCAAGGCATCCACCGTCCGCCCTTTTTAGCTTGACCATAATCAGGCAGGTCGACGTAATGTCTTTCGACAACGTCGACTTACATTGTTGCAAGCAAGACGCTCTCAGCTCGGAAAAATATTCAGTTATCAAAGATCGACAGATCCGAAGATCGTCTTTCCCGCCTGTTAGGGGCGGGCGCATCCTCGAGGGATGCCTTTCGTATCGTCCTCGCCCACCTTCGATGTACTCGAGGTACTCGATGTGCGAATCAAATGGTGGAGCTGGACGGGTTCGAACCGACGACCTCAGGCTTGCAAAGCCCGCGCTCTCCCAACTGAGCTACAGCCCCCCTCTCCCAACGACTGGAAGATTGTCCAGGAGACCTCAAAAGAGGTCATCACGAATCCGACCGGTCCGGTGTCGAGAGCACAGCCACCTAGCAAGGCCCAGCCGCCACTCGCGAAGCGGGGAAAGTTCCCCTCTCAGCTTCCCGCAACGGCCACGCTGACAAGCAGCGAATCACCAAGGCAATGGTGGGCCTGGGTGGACTCGAACCACCGACCTCCCGCTTATCAGGCGGACGCTCTAACCAGGCTGAGCTACAGGCCCCCAGAACTGATCGAGCTCCGGTTCACGGAAGATCACGGTGGAGCAAGCCACTCGTCGCGTGAGCGACAGAGAGCCTCGACACTCCGGTCTCCAAAAACTGAATAGCGTGTAGTGCGGAACGAGCGTCGATCAGAAAGCTCCCCGATTTAACGAGTAACCGGGAGAACCCGGGATTCAAACCTTCTTTGTAGCTCGAGTTTTCACTCGACTACGCAGACCGACGAGACTTCTATATTGCTCATTACTCTCCGTTTTTCATTCCCTTGCGAGAATAGAGAGCCGCCTTTCGGCGAGAGCTCCTTAGAAAGGAGGTGATCCAGCCGCAGGTTCCCCTACGGCTACCTTGTTACGACTTCACCCCAATCACCAGTCATACCTTGGGCAGTTCCCTCCCGAAGGTTGGGTCACTGACTTCTGGTTCAACCAGCTTTCGTGGTGTGACGGGCGGTGTGTACAAGGCCCGGGAACGTATTCACCGCGGCATGCTGATCCGCGATTACTAGCGATTCCGCCTTCATGAAGTCGAATTGCAGACTTCAATCCGAACTGAGGCCGGCTTTGTGGGATTGGCTTGCCATCACTGGTTCGCGACCCTCTGTACCGACCATTGTAGCACGTTAGTAGCCCTGGACATAAAGGCCATGAGGACTTGACGTCGTCCCCACCTTCCTCCGGTTTAACACCGGCAGTCTCGCTAGAGTGCTCAGCCGAACTGCTAGCAACTAACGATAGGGGTTGCGCTCGTTGCGGGACTTAACCCAACACCTCACGACACGAGCTGACGACAGCCATGCAGCACCTGTCATCCGGTTCCCGAAGGCACTCTCCCCTTTCAGGGAGATTCCGGAGATGTCAAATCCAGGTAAGGTTCTGCGCGTTGCTTCGAATTAAACAACATGCTCCACCGCTTGTGCGGGCCCCCGTCAATTTCTTTGAGTTTTAGTCTTGCGACCGTACTTCCCAGGCGGAGTGCTTCATGCGTTAGCTTGGTCACCGCAGGGGTCAATACCCACGACGACGAGCACTCACCGTTTACGGTGTGGACTACCAGGGTACCTAATCCTGTTTGCTACCAACGCTTTCGACTCTCAGCGTCAATCACCGTCCAGGCGGCCGCCTTCGCAACTGGTGTTCCTCCCGATATCTACGGATTTCACCCCTACACCGGGAATTCCGCCACCCTCTCCGGAATTCTAGCCTAACAGTATCGGATGCAGTTCCAGGGTTGGGCCCTGGGATTTCACATCCGACTTGCTAAGCCGCCTACACTCGCTTTACGCCCAATAAATCCGAACAACGCTTGCACCCTCCGTATTACCGCGGCTGCTGGCACGGAGTTAGCCGGTGCTTCCTTTGGAGGTACCGTCAAACTTACGGATTATTAGTCCGCAAGCATTCTTCCCTCTCGACAGAAGTTTACGACCCTAGGGCCTTCATCCTTCACGCGGCGTTGCTGGGTCAGGCTTTCGCCCATTGCCCAATATTCCCGACTGCTGCCTCCCGTAGGAGTCTGGACCGTGTCTCAGTTCCAGTGTGGCTGATCGTCCTCTCAGACCAGCTATTGATCGTAGCCTTGGTGAGCTTTTACCTCACCAACAAGCTAATCAAACGCGGGCTCATCCAATGGTGATAGCTTTCAAGAAGAGGCCACCTTTTCCCACATCGGCCGAAGCCATCGTGGTCTTATTCGGTATTAGCTCCGGTTTCCCGGGGTTATCCCAAACCAAAGGGCAGATTACCCACGCGTTACTCACCCGTGCGCCACTTTACTAACCTCCGAAGAGGCTTTCTCGTACGACTTGCATGTCTTAAGCACGCCGCCAGCGTTCGTCCTGAGCCAGAATCAAACTCTCCAGTTTAAAATTGGCTGACAAGACAAGTGGATGACTGATTACTCAATCATCCCCTGACTCATCATGTTCTTTTGTGCAGATCTCGTTTCCAAGACCTGCAAAGGGACATGGTTTTGTTGTCTCGATCCGCATCGTCGAGTATCCCCGACTCAACGGACCACACGCTATTCAGTTTTCAAAGAGCGATCGAGGCCCGGGAAGCTTGTTGAGAACTTCCCCAGACGATCCATCCAAACGTACCTGTACCGATTGTTTTGATCCAACCCGAAGGTTGCTCGAACAGGCGTCAGGAATCCTACCGCAGGTGGTCCCCGCGGCGGGCGCCGGAACTTACGTGAGTCCGGCCTGCGGGTCAAGGGGCTTTCTAACGCCCCTAGAAGGTTTTTGCATAAACCCGAGGGGATTCTGAGACAACCCCTGAATCATCCCCGAATCTGGACGCGAGCAAAACGCCGTTTCCCGACCTGAATCAACATTTCTCCTGGCTCGAGTACACGAGTCGGGTCCGAAAGACGCTGGCCATCGATTGAAACAGCCCCCTGTTGCACTAGACGGCGAGCCTCGCTCTTACTGGGCGCGAGACCGGCCTCGACCAGCACTTCGAAGAGTTTGATCGAATCGCGGTCAGCCAATTCGAGATCGATGCCGGGGATATCGCTTGGAATCTCTTTGCGCTGCACCACGCGACGGAAATTCGCTCTCGCGGCCTCACCCGCTTCCTTGCCATGGATACGGGTCACGATCCGCCGTGACAGGTCGTGTTTCAAGGCCATCGGATCGCCCTCACCGTCCGTGAGCTTCGTCAGTTCACCCGCCAGATCGCTCCATTCGCCAGAGGAAAGCAGACGACACCATTCCGACATGGCCACATCGGGAATGCTCATGACCTTGCCGTACATTTCGTTGGCCTCATCCGTGATCCCGATGCTGTTGCCGAGGCTTTTACTCATCTTCTCATGGCCGTCGAGCCCGACGAGGAGAGGATGCGTGATCACGGCCTGGGGCTCGTGTCCGTAGCTCCGCTGGATCTCGCGCCCCATCAGGAGATTGAACGTCTGATCCGTCCCGCCCAGCTCGATGTCGGCCCCGAGCGCCACCGAGTCATAGCCCTGAACGAATGGATAGAGGAGCTCGTGGACGAAAATCGGGATCTCCGCCTTGTAGCGCTTCGCGAAATCGTCCCGCTCGAGCATTCGTGCGACGGTGGTCTGTGCGCAGAGGTGGACGAAATCGCTCGGCGACATCGAATCCATCCATTCCCCGTTGAATCGCACTTCGACCTTGCTGACATCGAGGATCTTCGCGACCTGGGACACGTAGGTCTTGGCGTTCTGTTTGACTTGATCTGCGTCGAGTGCGGGCCGCGTCTTGTTTCGACCGGAGGGGTCTCCGATCCGAGCGGTAAAGTCTCCGACCAGGAAAATCGGCGTATGGCCGAGCTCCTGAAAACGTCGGAGCTTCATGAGTACGACGCTATGGCCGAGGTGGAGGTCCGCTGACGAAGGATCCATTCCGAGCTTGACACGCAGAGGGCGACCTTCCTTCAGCCTCGAGGCCAGCCGCCGCGCGATTTCGCCTCGCCATAGAACTCCACCGCGCCCTCGCGCATGATCGCGAGTTGACGCTCGACCTCCCCGCTGAGTTGCGCATCCTTCATCCTTGCCCGATCTCCTCCGCCCATCGATTGTCCAGTGAACTTCTCGCCATCCAACCCTGCGTTGTCATCGTCGCGCTTCCGCGAGTCACGCCACCAGGAAGAGCCCCGTCTCGGTGACGATGCCATCCATCTGAACATCGAGTGAACTCATCGGAACCGATGCAACAACTTGACGTTCGAACCCAATGCCAATGAAACGCGGGCGCCCGGCTTTGTCCCAGGACGAAGCAAGTGCGCGATCATAATAGCCTGCCCCCCGCCCAAGACGTCCGCCCGCTCGATCAAATGCACACCCCGGGACCAATACGATCGTGTCCGCAGTCATCGGCTGTACTGGGCATTGCAGATCAGGCTCGAGCACGCCGTATCGTCCTGGCCGCAACGACTCCATTTCCTCGACGACCGCGAATTCCAGCGTCCGGCCGTCTCGCATCCTCGGAAAGAGCAGTTGTTTGCCTTCTCGCCGCGCCAGCTCGATCAGCGGCCGGCTATCGATCTCACCTCGGAGCGTCGCAAAGAGTGCGACGACGGACGATGACCGCCAGCTCGACCAGTCTGCCAATCGCTTCGAAATCGCCTTGCCGGCGGCGAGCGCGTCTTGTGCCGAGATCGATTCGACCTCCGCGAGCATGATTTGGCGTAGGCGCTTCTTCTGGGCGTCCAACGATGGAGTCGGCACGGATCGGATTCGCGCTACGAGGCGCGCTCCCGCCCACCTGCGGCAACGCGCGCTTCAGGCATCGATGCGTCGGCGGGGTCCACCTCGTTGGCTCCGGGCGCCGCAGCCGTCCGATCGCGAAGCGCCTCTACACTCGGCAGATCGAGCGTGCGCTCAGGCTCTTCGCCTTCAGCCGCCGCTTGACCCTCACCGGTCGCGCCGTCTCGAGCGGCAACCTCTCCAGCAAGAATCGTTTCGACGCGCTCGATCAGAGCACGCATTCGATCCTCTTCGACCGAATCGTCCTGCTGGTCGCGAACCGCAAGCACCTCTCGTGCCAGATTGAGACAAGTCAGCACCGCGACATCGAGCGTGTCCACCGTTCCGTTCGCTTTCGAACCTGGTCCATCGCCTCGTCCACATGTCTTGCGATCTTCTTGAGTTGACCCACGTCGCCATCGCTCAGAATCTTGTAGTTATGCCCGGCGATTCGAACGGCGACGGATTCTTTACTCATGAAGCATCCTTCGCAGCAGCCGTCACGCTCGTCTGCAGTTGTTCCAGGCGAGCGAGAATCTTGTCCACACCTTCGACGGCGACTGCGCGCTTGCTCTGTCCAGATCGAGTCGGCTCTCGAGC
>PVMK01188144.1_pt1 | contig 16800 bp, 15 predicted proteins | sample 1853481 | NCBI WGS metagenome assembly PVMK01 (sample SAMN08533507, study PRJNA380276) | Marine sediment metagenome, whole genome shotgun sequencing project.
GAACGCAACACCTAAACTCTAGAGAAAGAGAAAGAGGTGTTGTCGATGAGGTACCGAAAGAGGATTTATTACACCGAGAAGCAGAAGGCGCTGATGTGGGATCGCTGGCAAGCGGGTGATTCGCTACATGAGATTGCGCGACTGTTTGATCGGCACCATTCGTCGGTTCGAGGGATCTTTGAACGCTCCGGCGGGATGCGGCCGCGTGCTCGCCGACGCTCGGCACGCTCATTAACACTTGCCGAACGAGAAGAGATTTTGCTCGGGATTGCAGCCGGACGATCAGTGCGCTCGATTGCGCTGAGGTTAGGCAGATCGCCTTCGACGGTGAGTCGTGAGCTGCGACGTAACGGTGGCCGGGACGACTACCGGGTAAGTTGGGCGGATGCAGCTGCCTGGGATCGGGCTTGCCGTCCAAGAATCTGTAAACTGGCAAGGCATCGAGCACTGGCCCGCATGGTTGCGGCCAGGCTCAAGCTTCAGTGGTCGCCTGAGGAAATTGCCGGTTGGCTCAGGCGTACGTATCCGGACGATGAGAACCGCCAGGTGTCGCACGAGACGATCTATAAGACACTGTTTATTCAGGCCCGCGGGGCGCTGAAGAAGGAGCTGCTGGCGCATCTGAGACAGAGCCGAGCGATGCGCCGCCGCGTGGCCACACGCAGAAGAACCGACAGATCAAGCAAGCCGTATCGATCCGCGAGCGTCCTGCCGAAGCCGAGGACAGAGCCGTGCCCGGTCACTGGGAAGGCGACCTGCTCATGGGTACCCAAGACAGTCAAATAGCAACCCTGGTGGAACGTCAAACCCGTTACTGCATACTGGTTCGAGTCAAAAGCAAAGACACCAAGGCGGTGGTCAATGCACTGATTCAGCAGGCACACAAACTACCGCGGGAGCTCTACAAGTCACTGACCTGGGATCGCGGTAAAGAGATGGCGGATCACAAACGCTTCTCGCTCGCCACCGACGTTGACGTCTACTTCTGTGATCCGCAAAGCCCCTGGCAACGCGGCTCAAATGAACAGACCAATGGACTGCTGCGACAGTATTTTCCAAAAGGTATGGACCTGTCCGATATCCACCAAAACCATCTCAACGCAATTGCACGACGGCTCAATGAACGACCGAGAAAAACTCTGGGATACTATTCACCAGCAGAAAAGTTTGCCGAATGTGTTGCGTCGATCGGTTGAATCAGCAGAGAAAAGCAGACATTACGCTACGGATTCAGTAGCACCCCTTAAATCCGATCTTTGGCCATATCTAGACTTTCGTCATTTAGGCCAAAAACAGCCTCTCAAACAAAGCACTGGTGTTTATGGAACTTTTCGTTTTCTTGTTACGGATACTTTAATAAAGACAAACAGAAACGATACAGCAACCATAAGTGTTATCTCATTTAAAAAAGGGTACTTGAGAAATAATGGCGCGTCGCCAAATCCTAAAAATGCACCCACCAACGCGCCAACAAAACCAATGACTATATTCGTAGTGCTAAACATTTTGTCTAACTTAAGAAGACCCGGAAGTATTCCAACTACTATTCCAGTTATGAGGATGAATATAATTAACATTGTGCCGTGGGTGACCTGACTATTATTCTACTGCCCGTACAGTGCTAGGACCCACCTATGGATCATAAGGTTCATTGAGCCACTAGGTTGAAATGGCATATATCCACGAATTCCTTTGTTGAGTGGCGAGTGGCCGCTTCTGGCCGAAAGCAGCCACTCATATTCATTAAATTTACCACTTTGGAACTGTCCGCTTTTCCCAAAAGCAGCCGCTGGCACTGAGTGGCGAGTGTCCGCTTTACCCCAATACCAGCCACTCAGATGTTAATATTTAATCTGTATTGAGAGGCTGCTTTTGACCCAAAGCGGACCTAGCCGTTAATGCCCCTCGAATATTGATGCCTTAGGTTGAAGCTGATTCATATTCGAGCAAGTTGGGGATTCAGCGACACAATTACTAAGCGAAAGGGGAAAACTAACGTGAAAATCATAAATCTCCGATCAAGTGCACTATTTGGCACCGCAGTAATTCTGAGCAGCCTTTTTGCCATTGTGGTCTCGTCAGTATCTGCACAGGAGGACGAAGTCTGGCAAATGGAAGAGAACTACTGGAAGTATGTAAAGGCAGGTGATGCTGAGAAATACAGGTCTTTATGGAACGACGAATTCGTCGGATGGCCATGCAGCATGTCGCATCCCGCTCGAAAGGCAAATATTGGGGACTGGGTAGTCAGGATTCGTGACGAAAAAATCCAAGTCTCTTACGACCTGAATCGCGAGGCAGTACAGTATTTTGGGGACGTTGCAGTTGTGCACTACACCACGCCAATCATATATAGGCTTTCCGATGGTACCGTTACCGGCGAAGGTCAACTCCTCAAATTTACACATACCTGGAAGAAGTTTGGTGATCAGTGGCAGATAATCACTGGCATGTGTGCCGCGGCAAATCCGGTGGTGCGCGTTCGACGCTAGAATCCAATTGATATAGAAAATAAGTGACGATTTCGTTTGCTTCTGGCCGCAAGCAGCCGCTGGCATCGAGTGGTCGCTGTGCCCCGGTGACCTCAACCGGTCGATGCAAACACGCATCAAAACATTTGTATGGCGCTTGGTTGGAGTAAGAACCCGCTGCCTGAGTACATCAATTTAGTGGATTCTAGTTCGTGCCCTCATTCTGTTGTTCGGGTTCTACCCCAGGCAGACTGAACGCAACCAGTTCCGGGTTGTGCATGGGATCTCCGATCGCGACAACAATATACTGCCTGCCCTCGAACATATAGCTCACTGGTGGGCCGGATGTGCCTGCATCAAGTTCAAATTCCCACATCGTGTCGCCCGTATTCTTATCGTATGCACGAAACTTGTTTCCACCACTAAGTGTCACTATTTCGGGAGGCATGTCCGGAGGAACGCGCGACCCGCCAGTGTAATTGCTAAGACCCTCACCAATAAAAAGTAGAGTTTTGGTCAGCAACGGTGAGGGACGCCCAGGAACCCCTAATGGCCCAAGATTCAAATGTTTTATTGCGGGGTGATCGCGTGGGCCATCGCCGTTTGGCACCATCCAGACGTGCTCTCCTGTGTTCATGTCTATTGCTGTAATTCGGCCGTAGGGAGGTTTGAAAAGAGGCAGACCTCTTGGACCAGCGATCCATCGGCGTGTACCCGCGACGTAGCGCAGATTTTCAAACTCAGGGTCACCGGGAAACAGGTCGGCTACAAAAGGAGCGGTTATTGATGGGACAAAAAGAACTCCGGTTTCCGGATCGAATGAAGCACCTTGAATGTCGGCACCGCCTTGTGAGCCCGGTAGTTGAATTGTGCCCTGTGTATCGTCAGGCCCGTCGCCCCTGATGGATGGAGGTGTATAAATCGGTCCAGTGACGTATTGCTTCGTGATTTCGATCGCCTCTGCCCGAAGTTCCGGCGTGAAATCAATGAGGTTATCTTCTGTCGCACCTTGTCGATCAAATGGCATCGGCTTGGTTGGAAAGCGTTGTGTTGGAGAGGTTACTTCACCGGGGACTGATGACTGCGGTACACGACGCTCCTCAATTTCCCATACGGGCTCACCTGTGGCTCGATCGAATACAAAAGTAAACCCCTGCTTTGTGATTTGTGCAACTGCCTTGATCGGCGTGCCATCGACAGTAATGTCCATTAGGATTGGTGCGGCCGGCAGATCATAATCCCACAGCCCATGATGCACCGTCTGGTAATGCCAGACTCGTTCTCCAGTATCAACGTCCACCGCCACAAGAGTCTGGCCAAACAGATTATCACCGAGGCGGTGCCCGCCGTACATATCATTCGTCGGCGACGATATTGGCATGTAAACCAGGCCCAGATCCTCATCGCCGCTAAATAATGCCCATACGTTGGTATGTCCAGTATAGGACCAGGATTCACCCTGCCAGGTATCTGTACCGAATTCATCTCTCTGTGGAATCGTATTGAACTGCCACTTAAGCTGTCCGCTGCGCACATCAAATGCGCGCACGTCGCCGCGATAAGCTTCCTTGTCAGCGAAAGAATCGCTCATGGACTGTCCGACGACAACGACGTCGCGTATTAAAAATGGAACGCCGCCCCAGCGATATCGTTCGGCATCGTCGTCCTCCCACTGAAGATTGACGCGGCCAGAGTCGCCGAAGTCAGGATCAACTTCACCCGTGTCAGCATCCAACGAGTAGAGATGAGTGGCGCGTTGCATCAAAATTCGCGATTCACCGTCGTCAGACCAGTATGCAACGCCGCGCGTCGCGGTACCGGGCAAATCATCCACGCCACCAAATGGCTTCTGTAACCAAATTGTCTCGCCCGTCCCAGGGTCGAACGCTTCGACAAGCCCGACACCGTTTGGGACGTATGCGACGCCATCAATGACCACAGGTAACGCTCCGTAGTAATCGCCAATTCGCTGATCGGGATTCAGATTTCGATAATAAGTATCGAGCGCCGGCCGTCGCCAGACGATCTGCAGGCTGCCAACATTGCTCGCATTTATCTGATCTAGCGGTGTGTATTTTGTGCTGCCAAGGTCTGCACCGAAGGCTTGCCAGTGTCCATCGACCGCCCCTTGTTGTGCATGAGCGGCAAATGCGCTCAGAATCAGAAACATACCCAAACTGTAGACTGGCGCTGCTCTTTCTTTTGATGCGTCCATTCGGCAACCTCAATGGCAATATCTGAGTTGACTCTAATAGTACCAATGAGACAGTGACGAATGCGATCAGCGATTGGCCGCCGTTGCGGTCTATTGTCGGTCTATATTTGTTGATCGCCGAATGTCCGTATATGGCCGAAAGCAGCCACTCAAAACAGCCGGAATCTACCTGTTTGAACGTCCGCTATTGAGAAAAGCGGACATCGCGCTACTAAATCTGTAGCAGGATGATTCCCCCACAAATAGCCCGAATTTAGGCCAGGTGAAAATAATCGCCTGGCTGATTTTGACTGTCTGAGAGGCTGTGTGTGGGACAAATGCATCCCGAGAAATACTTCACTGAGGAGTTCGTCTCGGGGAGCCGAATACAAAAAAGGGCCCCTCAATGAGGGACCCTTTTTTGTATTTGGCTCCCCGACGCGGACTCGAACCACGGACATTCTGATTAACAGTCAGACGCTCTACCAACTGAGCTATCGGGGAATAGTTGTCTGACAAACATCGTCAGGCGCGGCATTTTGATTCAGGCCCAATCTCAAGTCAAGGGACCTTTCGGGGCATTACATGCCTGCTGCGGCTTTATTTTACACCAATGCAGAGGTAATTCTGCTTACAGCTTTTTCGAGCTCCTCAATTGAGCAGGCGAAGGATATGCGCAGATATCCAGGGGCGCCAAAGGGGGTTCCTGGGACCATGACCACATCTCCCTTTTCCAGCAAGAGTTTGACCAGTTCACTGTCGTCCTTGAGTCCTTGTGCCTCAATCGCACCTGTAACCTTGGGAAATGCGTAGAAAGCGCCTTCGCCTTCGCGGCACTCGAAGCCTGGAATGTTATTCAGTGCGGCTACAATGTAGTCGCTGCGCGCCTTGTAGGCTTTGAGCATCTCAGTAATGCACGACTGATCGCCGTCCAGAGCCGCTGTAGCGGCAACCTGGGAAATACTCGATGGATTAGACGTTATCTGGCTCTGGATGGTCTTCATGGCCTTGATGATCTCTGGCGGGCCTCCGGCATAGCCGATTCGCCACCCGGTCATGGCGTAGCATTTCGAGACGCCGTTGACCGTGACTACCTGGCCAATCAGGTCAGGACAGGCCTCCGCAAGGCTGCAAAAAGGGTCGTCTGCCCAATGGATGTGTTCGTAGATGTCATCTGCCAGCACCACGATATCCGGGTGCTTTACCAGTACCTCGCCAAGTGCCTGCAACTCTTCGCGTGTGTAACAGCTGCCGGTCGGGTTTGAGGGGCTGTTGAGAAACAGCATCCGGGTTTTATCCGTAATGGCCGCTGCAAGTTGTGCTGGCGTTACTTTAAATCCGTCTTCGATGCCGGTTTTGATAACGACCGGCTCGCCATCTGCGATGCGCACCATGTCCGGATACGAGACCCAGTACGGTGCTGGGATAATCGCCTGATCACCCGGACTGAGTACCGCCATGCAGGCATTAAACAGGCTATGTTTTGCGCCGCAGGAGACGAGGATTTGCTCCGGACGATAGATAAGGTTGTTATCACGCTCGAATTTTCGCTGAATGGCGGCTTTGAGCGAACTGGTGCCGTCGATGGCCGTATATTTAGTCTGGCCCTCTTTGATGGCCTCGATTGCGGCTGCCTTGATGTGATCCGGCGTATCAAAATCCGGTTCACCGGCGCCGAGGCTGATTACATCTTTACCTGCCTCACGCAACTCTGTGGCGAGACCCAACATAGCACTGGTTGCTGAGGGCATTACCCGACCCATACGTTCTGAAACTGATAGACTCACTGGTTGCCTCCCCAAAATGAACGCGCATGGTACGTCAAACTGTCAATCTGCCCAAGAAAACTGTAGCCGATGATCGGGACCGGCTGACGCTGGTCTCGAAATTCAATCCTGCAGGCGACCAGGAGAGCGCAATTGCCGGGCTGGTCGAGGGACTTGGTGATGGCCTTGCGCGCCAGACATTGTTGGGTGTCACCGGTTCCGGCAAGACCTTTACGATAGCAAGCGTCATACAGGAGACGCAGCGTCCGGCGATTATTCTTGCGCCGAACAAAACGCTGGCGGCCCAGTTGTATGGCGAGATGCGCGAATTTTTTCCGCGTAATGCCGTCGAGTATTTCGTCTCTTACTACGACTATTACCAGCCTGAAGCCTACGTGGTGAGTTCGGATACTTATATAGAGAAAGACGCCTCCATCAACGAACACATTGAGCAGATGCGCCTGTCCGCCACCAAGGCATTGATCGAGCGACCGGATGCCATCATTGTGGCGACTGTCTCTGCTATTTACGGGCTTGGCGATCCGGAAGCGTATTTCAGCATGATTCTGCACCTTACTCGTGGTGAGCGGATCGACCAGCGTTCCATTCTGCGCCGCCTGGCGGAAATGCAATACAAGCGCAATGAGCTTGAGCTTTCGCAGGGTAATTATCGTGTGCGCGGTGATGTGATCGATATATTTCCGGCCGAGTCCGAGCGTGATGCAGTACGTATCGAGCTGTTTGATGACGAAATTGAATCGCTTTCCTATTTCGATCCGTTAACAGGCGAAGTTATCCGCCGCGTGCCGCGCCTGACGGTCTTTCCGAAATCACACTATGTGACGCCTCGTGAGACGCTGCTGGCTGCGGTTGAGAAGATCAAAGTCGAGCTTAGAGGCCGTTTGGAGTACCTGAGAAAGACAGAAAAACTCGTGGAAGCTCAACGGCTTGAGCAGAGAACTTTATTTGATTTAGAGATGATAAAAGAGCTCGGGTATTGCCAGGGTATCGAGAATTATTCCCGCTACCTGTCAGGTCGCGCTGAGGGTGAGCCACCGCCTTGTTTGTTCGATTACGTGCCGGATAACGCGATCCTGGTCGTCGATGAAAGCCATGTAACGGTGCCGCAACTCGGCGGTATGTATAAGGGTGACCGGTCACGGAAGGAAACACTGGTCCAGTTCGGCTTTCGTTTGCCATCGGCGCTCGATAACCGGCCACTTCGGTTCGATGAATTTGAGCAGCTTTCGCCGCAAACGATCTACGTTTCGGCTACGCCGGGCGACTACGAGCACAAACACACAGATCAAACGGTGGAACAACTGGTCAGGCCAACCGGGCTGGTGGACCCACAAATTGAGATCAGGCCGGCAAGAACCCAGGTAGATGATGTCTTGTCCGAAATTCACAAGCGCGTTGCGGTAGAAGAGCGTGTTTTGATCACGACCCTTACTAAACGGATGTCCGAGGATCTGACTGACTACCTTGCGGAGCATGGCGTCAGAGTTCGTTACCTGCATTCTGACATTGGCACTGTGGAACGTACTGAGATCATTCGCGACTTAAGACTTGGCGCGTTCGATGTGCTGGTTGGCATTAACCTGCTGCGTGAAGGTCTCGACATGCCGGAAGTATCACTGGTGGCCATTCTTGATGCGGACAAAGAAGGTTTTCTGCGCTCGGAGCGTTCATTGATTCAAACTATGGGCCGCGCTGCCCGTCACCTGAATGGCAAGGCATTGCTGTATGCGGATAAGGTCACAGGATCAATGGAACGTGCCATTGACGAGACCAATCGCAGGCGCGTGCGACAAATGGAGCACAACAAGAAGCACGGCATTACGCCCATGACCATCGTCAAGCAGGTTGCCGATATAATGGAGGCTGCGTATCCCGTGCCGGGGCGCGGACGCCGGCGTATTGCTGAGGACGCAACGGCGTACGAGTCGCTGACGCCGGAGCAATTGCTGCGCAAAGCGCAGAAACTGGAGAAGAAAATGCTCAAGCATGCGCGTGATCTTGAGTTTGAGGAGGCAGCGCGATTGCGGGACAAGATTCAGGAAATGCGGGAAGTTGGGTTGGGCTTGAGTGACAAGCTAGCGGGATAGGATTAGCTGGAATACAAGCTATTGCGTAGGAGCGGCTGTCTAAACCATTGTACTTAGCTGCGGATTACAGCAATGCGTGGGCGCGAAGACGCCGCGAATGTTTGACCCATTCGCGGCGTCTTAGCTCTTGAATACCTCTTGACTCTGCGACCATGCACATTAGTTTAGACAGCCGCTCCTACAGAAATTTGTTGCGTCAGAGATAGCGCTTGAGTATCTTTGTCGCCCAAATTTGGGCAGTAATTGTAGGGCGATTAGCTCAGCGGGGACTCAAACGAAGGCACGCTGATAAAAGTAGATTTTTCGAGTAGGGCGATTAGCTCAGCGGGGACTCAAACGAAGACACGCTGATAAAAGTAGATTTTTCGAGTAGGGCGATTAGCTCAGGGGTAGAGCGCCACGTTGACATCGTGGAGGTCGGTGGTTCGAGACCACCATCGCCCACCAAGTACGGTGCCACGCCAAAGATGTCGATTGGCAATCTGACAATTCGACTGTAGTAGGCTTACCCGGATAATTGCTCGTATATCCCGGAAAAATGCAAAACCAATCGATTTTGCCGTCGTCCCGACTGGCTACAGGTATCGATCGGACCGTGGTCTGGCAATTTGCCAGAGGTGGTACTTCCAAAGGTGAGCAGGTGTTTGATCGCGTCTAAGAAGTGTTGGCTAAGCCGATAAAAGCGCCTTGCCGACCGGCCACAGGTATCGATCGGCAATCCCCTGACAGACCAATAAAGTGGCGATAACGCGATTTTCGACCGATATGCTCGAAATATATTGCAAATCAGCCATTTCCGGGCTTGTTTCCCGTTGATTAGGGCTATAAAATTCGCGTCCCGCGGCGGTGGACATGTCCAGTTACAGCCGTTCACATCGCGGATATTGTTTTCGACAGGAGGATTGACGAATCGCAGGTTCAAAGCGCGTACGGCGCAACGAAGAAATTGATGCAGTACAAGTCAGAGTAATCGACGCCGACGGAGAGCAAGCCGGAGTTATGCCGCTTGCAGACGCGATTGAAGTAGCCAAAGAGGTAGGGCTCGACCTGGTAGAGGTGTCGCCGACTGCTGATCCACCGGTTTGCCGGATCATGGATTTCGGTAAATACCTGTTCGAACTCAATAAGAAGGCACAGACTGCCAAGCGCAAGCAAAAGCAGGTGCACATCAAGGAGATTAAATTTCGTCCGGGAACGGACGAAGGTGACTACCAGATCAAGCTCAGGAAACTGACCGAATTTCTGGAATATGGTGATAAAACCAAAGTCACATTGAGATTCCGCGGTCGGGAGATGGCGCACCAGGATTTGGGTGCGAAGCTTCTGGCCAGGGTCAGAGATGACCTGGAAGAAATCGGTACAGTTGAGCAAATGCCGCAGCTCGAAGGGCGGCAGATGATCATGGTAATTGCACCGAAGAAAAAGTGAGTAACGGCCCAGCCGCTTGACGGTGAAAGCCAATACCCGCCTGCAGCGGCAGCAAAATATTTTGCTGTACGTAGCAAGGCTAATAAAAGTGGAGTAGACATTGTGTCTAAGATGAAAACCAACCGGGGCGCTGCCAAGCGCTTCCGCCGGACGGGTAAGGGCGGCTTCAAGCGAGCCCAGTCCCATCTCAATCACATCCTTACGAAGAAGAAGTCCAAGCGTAAACGCCAGTTGGGTCTCACTCTGCAGGTCGCAGCTTGTGACGTCAAAAGCGTGAAGCGCATGCTTCCTTACAGCTAAGCGGAGATTGAGAAATGGCAAGAGTAAAACGTGGCGTTGTCGCCAAAGCTCGTCATAAGAAAATCCTCGGCAAAGCCAAGGGTTATTACGGCGCGCGTAGTAAATTATTCAAAACGGCAAAACAGGCCGTCATTAAAGCGGGCCAGTATGCCTATCGTGACCGTCGCCAACGTAAGCGACAGTTTCGCGCGTTGTGGATCACACGTATCAATGCAGCGGCCAGGATGCATGGCTTGTCCTACAGTCGCATGATTAATGGCCTTAACCGGGCGGAAATTGAAGTTGATCGCAAAGTGCTGGCTGATATCGCGGTTCGCGATCCGGAAGCTTTTGGCGCGATCGCCGAGCAGGCAAAAGCGGCGTTAGCTGAGTCCTGATTCGGTTGCGGCGCATTCGATGCGCTGCCCGAACGGGTACACCCGATGCAGGCACTGAGCGAGCTGGTACAGCAGGCGGCGTCAGAAATTGAAGCCGCGTCTGATCTGACCGAGCTGGACGCGGTCAGAGTCACCTACCTTGGCAAAAAGGGCCTGCTTACGGCGCGCCTTAAAGACCTGAGCAAGCTGTCGGCACAAGATCGTCCGGCGGCCGGCCAGGAAATTAACCAAGCCAAAACAGCCGTCCAGGAAAGCCTCAATACACGTCGCGATGCATTGCAGAGCGATGCGCTGGCGCAAAAACTGATTGCTGATGCAGTGGATGTAACCCTGCCCGGGCGTGGATTGTCGATGGGTGGTCGGCATCCGGTATCGCGCGCTGAAGTTCGCATCGAGAAGATCTTTCGGGATGCAGGTTTTGGTGTCCGCACCGGCCCTGAAATTGAAGATGACTTTCACAATTTCACGGCGCTGAATATCCCGGAAAACCATCCGGCTCGTGCCATGCACGATACGTTTTATTTTCCGGGTGGCAATCTGCTGCGGACGCACACCTCTCCAGTGCAGATACGTTCAATGGTCAAGGAAGGCGTGCCGATTCGAATCATCGCGCCCGGTCGCGTTTACCGTTGCGATTCTGATCAGACCCATACGCCGATGTTCACCCAGGTCGAAGGCCTGGTGATCGACAGGGGCGTCAGTTTTGCGAACCTGAAGGCGGTACTGCACCAGTTCGTGGAAAACTTTTTCGAACGCAAGGCCAAGTTGCGCTTTCGTGCTTCCTACTTTCCCGTTTACGGAGCCCTCTGCCGAGGTTGACGTGGAATGGGAGGAGGGCAAGTGGCTCGAGATTCTTGGCTGCGGCATGGTGCATCCCAATGTATTGACTAACGCGGGTATCGATCCCGAAGAATTTACCGGCTATGCGTTCGGCATGGGTGTTGAGCGACTTGCGATGCTTCGTTATGGCGTTAAGGATCTGCGCACCTTTTTTGAAAACGACTTGCGCTTTCTGCGGCAGTTCAACTGACGCGGTGCTGATGCAATGAAATTTTCAGAAAAATGGCTGCGTGAATGGGTTAATCCTGCACTGGATATGGATGAGCTGGCGCATCGGTTGACGATGATCGGCCACGAAGTGGACGCGATCGAACCGCAGGGCCTCGGCCTGGATGGCGTGGTCGTCGGCGAAGTACTGGCGGTCAAAAAACACCCTGATGCAGACAGATTAAGTGTCTGCCAGGTATCGACCGGTAGCGGCGATGCCGTGGAAGTGGTTTGTGGTGCGCCCAACGTCGTTGCCGGCATGAAAAGCCCGTTCGCCCCGGCCGGCACGCGTTTGCCAAATGGCATGAAACTTCGCAAGTCGAAGATTCGTGGTGTCGTATCGAATGGCATGCTGTGTTCGGCCATCGAAATCGGTCTCGGTGATGAGTCCGATGGCATCGTGGAGTTACCGCAAGATGCCAGTGTTGGCCAGCCGCTCGCTGAATTCCTGGATTTGCCGGATAACAGCATTGATCTGGACCTGACGCCAAACCGTGGTGACTGTTTTAGCGTTCTGGGTATTGCCCGCGATGTTTCTGCGGTCACCGGAACAGCGATGAAAGACCCGTCAGTCACACCGGTAAAGGCGTCCATCAAAGACGAACATCCTGTTGAGCTGGTTTTGCCGGAAGGCTGCCCACGCTTTGCAGGTCGCGTCATTCGTAATATCAATGCAAGTGCAGAATCGCCGGTGTGGATGAAAGAGCGCCTGCGACGCAGCGGCCTGCGGGCGATCCATCCGGTCGTGGATGTCACCAATTACGTCATGCTGGAGTTCGGACAGCCGCTGCACGCCTACGATCTGGGGCTGGTACAAGGCCCGATTCGCCCGCGATTGGCGAAAGACGGCGAAAAAGTGACCTTGCTGGATGAGCGCGAGGTGGAGCTCAAGAGCAATACCCTGGTCATTACAGACGATTCAGGACCGATTGGACTTGCCGGCATTATGGGTGGCCTGAGTACGGCAGTCAGTGACAAAACCAGTGACGTGTTTTTCGAGGCTGCTTTCTGGCCGCCGGCATTCATGGCGGGAGTAGCAAGACAATATGCATTGCATACCGATGCATCTCTGAGATTTGAACGCGGCGTCGATCCCGCCGGACAGGCGCGCGCTATTGAACGTGCCACGGAATTGCTACTCGACATTGCGGGTGGTGAAGCCGGTCCATTGTCTGACCATGTCGTTGCCGAACATGTGCCAATAAATGCACCGCTTGAGTTGCGAAAATCGCGCCTCGCGAAAGTTTTAGGCACCGAGATAGAGGCCAGTCGGGTCAGTGAAATTCTGTCCGGTCTGGGGCTGGAAATTGAAGCCAGCGACTCGGGTTGGCAGGCGCAAATTCCGAGTTTTCGCTTCGATATCGACGTGGAAGACGCGCTGGTGGAGGAGGTCGCCCGAATCTACGGTTACGACGAGATACCGGAGCAGACCGCGATCGCAGAGACGCCACTGGCGACGGCCACAGAGACAACTATCGACCTCGATTTGATCGCTAACACGCTGGTTGCACGCGATTACCAGGAAGTTATTACTTACAGTTTCATCGACGAAAAAATGAACACGCTGATTGCCGGTGAGCCATCTGAACTGGTTTTAAGCAATCCGATATCTACAGAAATGTCGGTTATGCGCAGCTCGATCTGGCCTGGTCTAATCGAGGCAGCAGCGGCGAATGTCGCACGCCAACAAGATCGTGTGCGCCTTTTTGAAATTGGCAAAACGTTTCACGGTAAGCTCGATGCGCCCGTGGAAATTGTACGCGTTGCAGGGTTAGCGCTTGGCGGTGTGGTCCCGGAACAGTGGGGAAGCAGCGCGCAGGCTGTTGATTTTTTTGACATAAAGTCAGACCTCATCGCATTGCTCGGAATGACTGGCATAAGTTCCGAATTTAACTTTGTAGCGACAGAGCATCCGGCGCTACAGCCGGGACAAGCTGCAAATATTGTGCGCGATGACGCTGTTGTGGGCGTTATCGGCAAGTTGCACCCAGAGGTAGTGCGAGCATTTGACCTGAACAAAGATGTCCTGGTTTTCGAACTGGATGCCGGGAAATCGTTCGCATCGACAGTTCCAAACGCCACATCCGTCTCGAAATTTCCGACCATCCGGCGCGATATTGCGGTCGTTGTCGACGATAAAATCACTGCTGCAGATCTTCTCGGGGCGATCGAATCCGCGGCTCCCGAGCTGGTCAAGAGTGTCAGAATTTTTGACGTTTATCGGGGTCCTGGAATAGAAGCAGGGCTAAAAAGCGTAGCTTTAGGCTTGATTTTACAGGAAACATCGCGCACCCTTACTGACGTAGATGCGGACGCCACGATGGCTGTGGTGGTGCGCAAATTACAGCAGGATTTTGCCGCAGTACTAAGAGACAAGAATTAATGGCACTGACAAAAGCAGATATGGCGGAATCACTGTTCAACGAACTAGGATTGAACAAACGGGAAGCTCGCGAGCTTGTCGATTTGTACTTTGAGGAGCTGCGAGCGTCGCTTGCAGTTGGTGAACAAATCAAACTTTCAGGTTTTGGAAATTTTGATCTTCGGGATAAAAATGAACGTCCAGGTCGCAATCCAAAGACCGGGGAAGAGATTCCAATTACGGCACGCCGTGTTGTGACTTTCCGGCCAGGACAAAAACTAAAAGCCCGAGTAGAGGCCTATGCTGGAACCGGGGAATAACGACGAACTACCTCCAATACCAGGGAAACGCTATTTCACCATCGGTGAGGTAAGTGACCTGTGTGCTGTTAAGCCGCATGTACTGCGTTACTGGGAACAGGAGTTTCCACAGCTGAAACCTGTCAAAAGGCGCGGCAATCGCCGCTATTACCAACGACAGGACGTGCTGATTATCCGCCAGATTCGGAGTCTGTTGTATGACGACGGCTTTACGATCGGTGGCGCCCGACAAAGACTGACGGGTGAACATGCGAAGACAGATGTGAGTCAAAGTCAACAAATTATCAAGCAGTTACGCATAGAACTTGAACAAGTTCTGAAGATCCTGCGTCGCTGATTTAGTGCTTTCAACAAACGAGGGCGGCAAGTATCATTGCCGCCCTCGTTTTTTTATTTGTGCATTACCTGGATTTCCGGCGAAACGACGCTGGTCAGAATCTCAGGAAAAAAACACGGTCGGGGCGTAGCGCAGCCTGGTAGCGCACCACAATGGGGTTGTGGGGGTCGGAAGTTCGAATCTTCTCGCCCCGACCAATTTGAGTCGAAAAAACATCTTCCTCCCAAAAGGGGAAGGTTTTTTTTCGACTCAAATTGGTCGGGGACCCTGGAACTGAATATTAGTTCGACAAATCGCCGGGAGCGATTTGGAGTGATCTCGCTACGCGAGATCAGCCCGCAGGGCCGAGGACAGGATGTCCGAGCTCAATCGTCTCGCCAACGCGCCTGGCGAACTATTGAGCTCATTGTGTCATTCGAATTTGTCTTGTTATCTATCTTAGCTAACTCGCCCGCTGGGCGGGCTCCTACAAACGTCAATAAGGATCGCAGGAGCGCGCCCAGCGGGCGAGTTCGGAAAACCTGATATCAATCTATTGATGAATAGCGGGCCAACACTAAACAACAGCACCCCCACCAACCAACTTTTTATCTTCGATCCCCAGCAAAATCGGCTCTGCCGTATCCCGATAAATATTAACCTTGGCGTTGTATGCCGTCCGCATCAATCCGTGTTTATCCTTGATTTCCAACTTCCGAATATTAAATTCGCCACTCTCCAGCCGCTCACCGGTCAGGTAACACTTGATGGCGGTTACTTTTTCTCCGGACAGCTCAAGGCCGCTTAGCTGGGCCAGGTTGCCCTGGGCGCGGTTCAGGAAAGTAACAGCGTCGAGGTGAACCTGCGATTCTTCCATATCCGTAAGATGCTGCCCGCTGGCATTGGCCAGGAAGTCCCCTACCAGGATCTGGCCTGGCATCGCCGCATCGATCATCCGCGCCAGTTCGATCGTCACATCGCCGACAATGAAATCATGAGTGGTGGGGTTAAGTCCTTCTGCCTGGTGAAATTCGTAGCAGCTGCCTACATGGAAACAGGCGCGCAACCTTGGCACGGTCCTGGCGGACGATTTGCTTTGTGCAATAGCGTTGTCCGCCAGTACCACGTGCATGAAGTGGTAAAGGTTTACGTTCGCTTCCAGGCCCTGATCGCGATTCCAGATGTAGAAACCGTCACCACTGGATGAACGGGCAAAGTTGATGCTGACATCAAGCTCCAGCATTTTTGCGTGCGCGGAATTCAGGGAATAGGCGAGGCTGTTGAGTTGTGTCATTTGTTCGAACGGCGTCAGCAAGCTGAAACCGACGATATCGAACAATGTTACAGCCCGGCTGGCCACATAAGTGATGCCATAGCGACGGATCATTTTCTCGATGATCTGCGTTTCTACCGGATGATCGCTAAGCGCTTGCCGCAGCCGTATGAACTTCGACTCGATGTTCAGCAGGCGCGCAACTTTTTGCATTTGCGTCAACGTAAGTTGTCGATCGCCGGAAATTAACTCGGTAATAAATGTCGCGGAGACAGTCTGCGTTGCACGCAGGTCCGCTGAGGTTCCGTTGGTGTACTCCGCAATCGCATAGTGCGGGACTACCAGGATGAGTATGCCGTCATCCAGCGGGCACCAGCTGAGTATGCTGTTTTGTCCCAGGCTCCATTCGGCGTGCAGACAGCTTTCCAGGTGAACCAGGTTGCTGCGTTGACGCAGGCCCATCTCGTTGGCATGCGGCGCCAGCTGATCGAGATAGGGCGAATAGTTGATGATTCGCCGTACGCCCGATTGGGATAGATCGTCAAATTCCATGCTTTTGCCCAAGTACGCAGTAACTGCAAAGGACCGATTACGAAGGTATCGTTGCTTGCCTGGCGATCAGGGTGGAGAGTCAGGCTCGAGGACGGTGCACAATGACCGATTCCCCGTCGGTCACTGGCTTTTGCTGCGTTATCGGTACAGCTGTCGAAAGTAATCAACAAATCAGAACAGCGCAAGTATTATTAAGAACCTGATCCAGGTCATTCAAATTGCAGTTATTGCAAGGTGCAGATAATAGTGATGTTTTACATAATGTTGACATGCATTGCTGCGTGCA
>PVMK01124777.1_pt1 | contig 16797 bp, 25 predicted proteins | sample 1853481 | NCBI WGS metagenome assembly PVMK01 (sample SAMN08533507, study PRJNA380276) | Marine sediment metagenome, whole genome shotgun sequencing project.
CTGAAAAGGTTGCTGCCGCGAAGTTGGCTGCAGAACAAGCCGAAGCTGAAAAGGTTGCTGCTGCGAAGTTGACTGCAGAGCAAGCCGAAGCCGAAAAGATCTCTGCTGCGAAGTTGGCTACTGATCAACTTGCTGCACAAAACCAACGGACCCCAATCTCTGTAAATCGGTTTGTTGTGGCCGACTCGGAACACCAGAGCGAACAAGAGATTCATCTCTATCCACTCTTCCCCTCGTTTGTCGCGACACTTCAGAAGACAGATTTGGCGATGCTTGAGCAACTCGTAGAGCAACTTAAGTCACAGAAATTGGCCAGAGTTGATGTGGTTGGGCATAGCGACAGTCTGCCAGTCGCCGCACGAAGCCGACATATTTTTGCTGACAACCTTGCCCTGTCCAAGGCACGTGCACAAAATGTAGCTGAATACTTGCAGCGGCATCTTGGAGTTCCCACTGAAGTCATTACCATGAGCGGTCTTGGCGATAGCATGCCAAAGGCTGACAATACGACTGAAGCTGGTAGAGCACTAAACCGACGCGTTGAAATTTCTCTGGTCACCGAGTCAGTCAAAACACCTGCCCGGCTGGAACTTGTAAAAGACGCGAGTGGAGTACAACGCAAAGAGACAACTGCCCTCAGTCTTGCAGAAAGCGGCATTGTCGTCACCAACACGACTTCGCACAAGTTTGCAGAGATGATCAACAATTAGCCGACAAAAAGACAGCCAACGTTGTCTCATCAGATGACCAAACTGTAAGCCCCAACTCTATTTAACGGTCAATGATATGACAGAAAGTGCCTGCTGGATAAACTTCCGGAATCAAAGCTTGCTGTTGTGATCGAGTATGATCCGGGTGTGGGTAAGGGCAAGGGTCTTATCTAAACTGTTGGTTTCGATTCAGAAATATATTTACGTTAAATGTTTGTGTGTCGATCAGGAAGGTGAAGTCAGGCTTTGTCCTGATCATCGCTGACAGCCTCATTCAGCGCCTTGAGTAACTTTTTGATGTCCACGTTATGCACCCCGGCGCCATGCTCGACTTCTTCGTAATCTGCAATCTGACATTCCATGCAGTCGAGACCGAAGGAACGAAATACGCCTATGGTCTTGGGATGGCTGGTAATGATTTCAGCAATAGTCATCTCACGTGTAATCATAATTCCTCCCTCAAGTGTTTATTACGTCTTGTCGAACTTCTTTTCCAGAGCTTTTTTGATAACTGGCGGAACCAGGCTTTCGACCGATCCCTGTAAACTGGCAACTTCCTTGACAATTGAAGAGCTGAGGTAGCCATATCGTACCGAGGTTATCAGGAAAACGGTCTCTATCTCACTTTTGAGGTTGTGGTTCATCTGGGCGATCTGAAACTCATATTCAAAGTCGGAGACAGCTCTTAAGCCACGCAAGATGACTTTTGCCCCCTTGGAAGCAACATAATCAACTAACAGTCCATCGAAAGTGTCAACGATAACGCGAGGATTGTTACCTACTGCCTCCTCAATATTTTTGATGCGTTCTTCCGTGGAGAAAAGGCTTTTCTTACCTGAGTTGCTGGCGACAGCTATGATGATGTGATCGAAGACCTCAAGTCCGCGTTCAATAATATCCAGGTGCCCATAGGTTATTGGATCAAAAGAACCAGGATAGACGGCAATCTGTTTATTCATGTCAGCCCCACTGCAAAGTTTGAATAGAAGTTTATCATAATTGTGCCGTAACGGCGTTGGTCAATACGCTGGAGCCGACCAACAGACTCAGGTAATATCTCATTTATACCTGTTTCTGCACAGATAATCCCATCTTGGTTGAGTATCCCCAGCCTGTCTATTTCCACCAGGGCATGTTCTGCCAACTCCTGGCCGTAAGGCGGATCCAGGAAAATCAAGTCAAAAGAGCAGGGGGAGAACTCGGCCAAGGTCTGCAGGGCGTCTCTGATAATCACTTTTGCCTTGTCGGATAATTTGCAACGATCCAGGTTCTCACGAATGATTTTTTCTGAAGCATGCGCCTTGTCCACCATACAGGCAGAGGTTGCACCACGACTCAACGCCTCTATCGCCAGGGCTCCTGAGCCGGCAAAGAGATCCAGAACTCTCAGGTTTGTAAAACTGCCCAGCTTGCTTTGCAGAATACTGAAGAGAGCTTCACGAACCCGGTCTGGCGTTGGCCGGACATCTCGACCCTCGAAGAGTGTCAGGCGTCTGCCACGTGAAGTCCCAGCGATTACCCTCATTGAAGCTCCTCCGAAAATACCTGTTTAACCCACGTAAGGTACGAAAAGAACTAGCACAATCACATGCTATGGTCAAGCTGTCGAGCCTGTAATCGTCTTGACAGAAAGCTTGTGCCATGGCTTAAATAGATGATCAGTATGAGTCAATCATGGAGTGCTTAATGGAACGACAAGACCTGGCAAGGTATGCTGCTCAAAGTGAATCATCACGTGGCAGAAAGCATAGCGAAATTTACAAAGACGATCGCCCTGCTTACGAACGTGACCGCGATAGAATTATCCACTGCGCTGCCTTCCGGCGTCTCGAATATAAAACCCAGGTTTTTGTTAATCACGAAGGTGATTACTATCGCACCCGCCTGACACATTCCCTTGAAGTCGCCCAGATTGGCCGTGGCATCGCCCGACGTTTGAAACTGAACGAAGACCTGGTTGAGGCTCTGGCTCTATCCCACGACCTGGGGCATACACCTTTTGGGCATACAGGTGAAGAGGTCCTCAACCGCCTTATGGCTCCCTATGGCGGTTTTGAACACAACCGCCAGTCCCTGCGCATCGTCGAGAGCCTTGAGGAACGTTACCCTGATTTTAACGGCTTGAACCTGAGCTGGGAAACTCGTGAAGGAATCATCAAGCACTCATCCGACTATGACATACCCGATGATTCCGGATTTGAAGAGTACTGTCCCGGTCTGCGTCCTACCCTGGAGGCCCAGATTATCGATCTGGCTGATGAAATCGCATATAATAACCACGATATTGATGATGGCCTCAAAGCGGGCTATCTGGACCCAAAGGTACTGATGAGTGTTGACCTTTGGGCCGAGACCTACGCCAGGGTGGCAGAGAAGTATCCATCATTACCAGAGGAACGTCAGGTTCTGCAGACGATCAGCCATTTGATTGGCTTCCTGATTTTCGATCTGGTTGAACAGACTCGGAGCAATGTTGATGCGGCGGGTATCCATTCTCTGGATCATGTACGTAAGCATGGCACAAATCTGGTGATGTTCAGCAATGATACCGCAGTACGCAACCGCGAACTGAAGGCCTTCCTCTACAAAAACCTGTACCGTCACTACAAGGTCGAACGCATGCGCATCAAGGCAGAGCGTTTTTTGACCATGCTGTTCGAGAACTACCAGCAAAACCCGACCTTACTACCAACCAGTTATCAGGATAAGTATGAGCTGTATGGCCGGGAATTGGTTTTTTGTGACTATATTGCTGGCATGACTGATCGTTATGCCCTTGATGAATACAAACGGCTCTTCGACCCTTACGAGAGGGTTTAAGGCAGGGCGATGGTTGGTTCCTCAGCAGGTCGATAGAGGAGGAACGTGTGTCCGATGATCTGTACTACGGCGGAACCCGTCTCGCTGGCAAGCTCAGTAGCGACTGTCTTACGGTCCGTCAGGCATCCTTCCTGGATTCTCACCTTGATGAGTTCGTGTGTGCCGAGGGCTTCGTGTGTGGCTTTGACAACGTCTTCGCTGAGGTGTTGTTTTCCGATCATAACGAAGGGGCGCAGACTATGACCTAGGCCGCGTAAAAACCGGTTCTGCTTGCCGGTCAACTGAGGTGCTACAGGTTGCTCTGACATATGTTTTATCCCTTAAAAGATTGCTGTAAGAATTGACCGCATGTGCTAGTGTCGTGACATTGATAAAATGATGTGACACTCGATACCACGCACTATAGCATCCTCGCTTGAGTGCGTGGAAGCTTGTTTCTGGAAAGAAATTATTATCAACGCTCATGACTCTGCAAATTGCCATTGTTTGTGAAAATACTGTTGGGCGACCGATTTCTGCCTGTGGAGAGCATGGTTTCTCCTGTCTGTTGAAAACGTCCACTGGCCGCTGGCTCTTTGATACCGGTAGCGGTGCAACACTTCTGGAGAATTTGGCTGTTCTTGGTTACGATGCGCATCAGGTCGATGGAGTTATCCTCAGCCACGGCCATTATGATCACTGTGGCGGTCTGCTGCCTCTGCTCAAGGTCGTCGGCCCACGTCCTGTCTATGCACATTCGCAAATATTTTCTGAACGATTCTGGCAAGGAGAGCATGAACAGCGTGACATCAGCCTGCCGCACAAACGTAGTGAGCTCGAGTCTGCCGGTGCCAGATTTAATTTCCTCGATGTTCTGACAGAGCTCGCCCCCGGGCTCTATTTCAGTGGTCTTATTCCACGACTTTTTCCGCTTGAGACTGGTGATCCGCATCTTGTACAACGTTCCAAAGATAGCAAGGAGTGGGTTGCAGATGACTTCCCCGATGATGCCGCTCTTGCCATTGAGACGCCAAAAGGGCTAGTAATCCTGTTGGGCTGTGCGCATGCTGGTCTGGTCAATACGGTCGAACATTTTCGTAACAAGTTAGGCAACCCCCGTGTCCATGCGATTATTGGTGGAACACACTTGGGACCTGCCAGCGACGAACAGTTTTCCGCAACAGTTGACTATCTGATGCAGCTGGATTTTGACCGCCTTGGCGTTTCGCACTGTACTGGTCTGCTGCGTTCTTCTCAACTGTACGCCAAGTTCCCCAATAAGGTCTTCTTTGCCAACGTCGGCACGACTTTGGAGCTGTAATGCTGTAAGGTTTTAGGGCTGTAAGGCCTTAAACGCTATAGCCTTAAAGCCTTACAGCATATTTTTAGGTTAAAGTTTATGGGTACACCTCTTTGTATTCTTCTTGTTGATGACTCAAAGTTTTTCCTGGTACTGGAAAAACAGTTTTTGCGTAATACTCCGGCAACCATTTTGACTGCGTCATCTGGTGAAGAGGCCCTTTCTTTGGCCCGTGAGCATCGTCCAAGCCTGGTGTTTATGGATATGGATATGCCGGAAATGCATGGTCTTGATTGCTGCAGAAAGTTTAAGTCGAGCCAGGATCTTCAAAGGATTCCTATCGTTTTGATCGGTGCGAAAGCTTCTGCAACTGATGAGCCGGATGCTCGTGCCGCTGGCGCTGATGACTACCTGTCGAAGCCTCTGGATCGTCGATATTTTCTTGGTACAGGTCATCGCTTTCTGCTGAGTATTGATCGTCGCGAACCGCGCCAGACTTACCAGGTTATGGTGAACTTTCTCTGTCGAGGTCGACGTCTACAGGGACGTTGTCTTGATGTCAGCAGTGGTGGTCTGTTCCTTGACTGTCAACCGACAGCGCAAAAAGGGGAAAACCTGCTGTTGAAATTCTCTCTCCCTGATGAGCAACAGACCCCTGTGGAAATTACTGGACGAATCGCCTGGTCCAACTCAGAAGAAGAGATCATCAAAGAGAATTACCCGCTTGGTTACGGTGTCGAGTTTGTCGATATCTCTGACTCGGTTGGCACGGCTTTGCGGCGGTGTTTTGGCACGTAATAGGTCAAGTTTATCTGGATGAGGGGGATATGAATAAAAAAATTCGCGTACTTCTGGCAGATGATTCCCGTTTCTTTCGAGCCATTGAGGGTCAGTTCTTACAGAAGACACCTGTCGAAATTATTGAAGCAGATAATTGTGCTCTAACTCTGTCAATGGTTCGTAACGAAAAGCCAGATATGGTGTATATGGCTTTTTCTCTACCTGAAGAGGGTGGTGACGTCTGTTGTAGGGCGATCAAGAATGATCCGCAACTTCGCTCTGTGCCCGTTGTGATTATCTGTGATCAGGACAAACCCGAGCAACCGGAGATTGGTCGCAGGAATGGCTGTGATGCTTATCTGGTCAAACCGTTGGACAGGCATAGTTTTCTTCAGGTTGGTCGTCAATTCATTGAGGAAATTCGTGAACATAGGCAACCGAGCTTCTTTCCGGTCATTATCTCTGCCAATGGTGAAGAGTATAAAGGCAAGTGCCTGGACCTCTCAGGTGGCGGTATGTTCGTTGAGAGCCAGGCAGAAATCCCTGCCGGATCTCAGGCAAACCTGAGCTTCAAGCTGCCAAACGGTCCAGCAGCAGAGATCACATGCAGTGCAAAAGTTATGTGGCAGAATCGCAAACCAAATCCTATGAAACCTCATTATCCACATGGGTTGGGAATTATGTTTGTTGAACTGCCAGCGTCAGTTCATAAAGCAATTTTACACTTGTCAGACAAGAAATCTTTCCGCTGAAATATTCTTTTTAGGAGACAGTTGACTCACCATGAAAATATATATCGATAAGAATAAATGCCACGGCTCGGGCGAGTGCCTCAAGGCCTGTCCCCATGGTGCACTACAGGTCATTGATGGTAAGGCTGTTGTTAGTCATGATAGATGCGACTTGGACGGGCTATGTATTCCTGCTTGCCCGCATGACGCAATCAATATTGTGGAAGAAGCCTAACAAGACCAAACTGGCGGCTCGTAACCAAGATGATTAGCTCTGTTTTTCGCAGACTTAAGCTAACTTCCTTGATGTTGTTCATTCTGTTTAGCGTCGTATTGATCGCTCGTGCAGATATGATTAATCTTGGTCGTTGGAGTGCGGCAGATATCTCGCAAATCATCACTTCTGCACACTTGATCGACAATTCTGGTGCCCAGATCGTGGCACTTTCTAATCATTTCATCGATACGCCTTATGCTGCAAATACCTTGGTCGGTGGCCCTCTGGAAGAGGAACGGTTAGTTATCAATCTGGAGGGATTTGACTGCTTCACTTTTCTTGATGTAATTGAAGCTCTTCGTCGTGCTTCAGGTCATGACGATTTTCCTGAGGAGCTCAAGAAAGTACGCTATGTCGGCGGCAAGGTTGCATACGTAAATCGTAGACACTTTTTTAGTGACTGGGCCGCCGAAGATGCTGCGATTGGAGATGTTGCAGCTATTGTTGATATGACCGAAGAGGTCGGGCAGGGTAGCGCCCAGAAGGTGGATAAACAGCTTAATCGCAAAGCTGATGGATCACTATGGCTCCCCGATATTCCTGTCAGACTACGGCAAATCCATTATATTCCAACTGCAAATGTGGATACTGACATGCTCTCTGCGTTGCAACCTGGTGACTACATAGGTATCTATACGAATTATCCCGGCCTTGATGTCAGCCACACTGGATTGATTGTTAAGCGTGAGGGGAGGGTCTTCTTACGTCACGCTTCGTCACGTAGCGACACGGGGCGGATTGTCGACGAAGACTTACTTGAATACCTGCAGAACAAACCCGGCTTATTGGTCTACCGCGTCAAACCATGAAGAATATCAAGAATCGTCCTTATCTCCTGTTGACTTTGGCAGTACTCTTTTGGGCCGGGAATTTCATCCTTGGCCGTGCATTCCACGGTGAGATCCCGCCGATTGCTCTTGCTTTCTGGCGCTGGGTGGGGCTGCATTACTGGTTACCTGGCCTGCGTTACCCCATCTGCGTAGAGCTCATCGGGCCTTGCGTAAGTGCTGGCCAGCAGTCCTGTTACTCGCAATTCTCGGCATCGCTGCATTTAACACCCTTGCTTACAGTGGCCTGCAATATACTGAGGCGATCAACGCTTTTCTGCTACAGTCGTTGATGCCTGTCCTTATTGTGCTGTTTTCCTTTGCGATCTTCCGTGAAAAAGTCACCAGGCAACAGTGTGCCGGTATTCTCGTCTCGCTTTGTGGCGCTGTCACGATCATTGCCAGGGGAGACGTTGAGGTCTTGTTGTCCCTCACTGTAAATCGTGGTGATTTATTGGTTTTTACCGCGATTGCGTGCTATGCAGGTTACACGGTGATGCTACGCAAACGACCTCATGTACATCCTCTGGCATTTCTCTGCACAATCTTCTGGGTTGGTTCCATAATCCTTCTTCCCGCTTTATCTCTGGGAAACAATGACAGTAGCCAGTCTGGTTCTCAACCCTGCGAATCTTCTGGTCATAGGCTATGTTATGGTTTTTCCGTCAATTGTCTCATACCTCTGTTTCAACCGTGGAGTCGAGCTGGTTGGTGCTAACCGTGCCGGTCTCTTTATTCATCTGATGCCGGTTTTTGGCAGTATCATGGCCGTTGTTTTTCTCAACGAAGTATTTTGCTGGTATCATGGGGCGGGAATACTGCTGATTGGGTTCGGGGATTTATTTAGCTACACGTAAGTAGCGGGATGGCAAAACTGACTCATTTCTCCGAAAACAAATGCATTATTGTATTGATGAATGTATAAATACGAGGGTTTCTTGTCACCACGAATCATCCAACCTGCAAATAGAAGGCAAAACATGAAGCAACATGACACTATCTTGATGTACGGTCTGTCTGGCGTCAGCGTTATCAGCTCTTTCCTCTTTATTATGTATGGCATGAGCATTATCCTCTCCGAAACCGCGGCCCAGGCGGGGATCATCTTCGCGTACGTCACTACTGCCTATGGACTTGCCAATATTGCAATTCTTAGCGTGGCCTGGAGTAGTCGCGAAAGCTGGGCAGAAGGGGCAAACAAATTTATTGCTTTGTGTTTCCTCGGGGTTTTCGTGATGGACATGTTGAATGCCGGGATGAAGAGCCGTCTTGGGATTGTTGGTATCCTCTTTGTCGCTCTGATCATGCTGGCTAACTGGTTCGCAGTCAAAAAAGTGATCAGCAGGGCCTGATCGTTTGTTGACTTCGCCTGTGCTGTACTTGACATCCCGTTTTAACCTGAGAACATAAAATAGACTCCACTTCTTGCTTGCCTGAGGAGATTCTGACTATGTCCATTATCCCCTGTTACACCCCTCCCGACTTTACCGATTTACAGCTGGTTAACGCTCCCCGTTGTTACCGTTGAGCCAGCCCCGGCAGACGGTGTCGTGCCGAAGAATTATCACGGAACCTCCAACCACCCCGAATATCTCCACCTGGGTGCTGGCCGTTGGGTGCTTGCTCCCCGAAAGCCGCATGGACGCAGTTATGGTCCTTGATGGAGATAATATTGACGTCGTGGAGGCCCGTCGCGTCCGTAAGGGTGATCAAGTTGTGGTTGGTCGCACCGAAAATGGTGAAGAGGGCATCTACGTACACGTAGAGGGCTTCGCACCATCGACAGAAGAGTCGGCGGATAAGTTTACCTTCCGTACTCGCGGCACCCGGGAGACACCTTTCTCGCGCCACTACGATATTCTTTATGACGTTTTGCGTCATGATCGTGATCATGGTCATATCGTCTGGGTTCTCGGCCCGGCTGTTGCCTTTGATAAGGATAGCCGAGATGCCATGCAGGGGCTCGTCGAAAATGGCTATTGTCATGGTCTGCTTGCCGGTAATGCTCTGGCGACTCATGACCTCGAAGCAGCGTTTTTCCAGACTGGCCTGGGCCAGGATATCTATTCACAAACGTTGAGGCCTCTCGGCCATTACAATCACCTCGACATTATCAACGAAGTGCGCAGTCGTGGCTCTATTGCTAAAACCATTGAAGAGCTTGAGTTGAACGACGGTATTATCTATGCCTGTGAAAAACATAAAGTTCCATACGTGCTGGCTGGCTCAATTCGTGATGACGGGCCACTGCCTGAGGTGATTTCAGACGTCTACCAGGCCCAGGATGCCATGCGTGAACATGCCCGCAAGGCGACCACGGTTGTGGCTCTGGCGACGCAGTTGCATTCGATTGCCTTCGGCAACATGGTCCCGAGTTACCGGATTTCGAATGATGGTAATGTTCGCCCAGTGTTTTTCTATATCGTTGACATGTCTGAGTTCAGTGCAGACAAACTTGCCAATCGTGGTTCCGCACAGGCTGTCGCGATTTTGACCAACGCACAGGATTTCATGGTGAATCTGTGGAATAACCTAAAAGATTGATTGATGATGCGAAAGGCGAACTCATGAAGAAATCTGTGCAGATTATAGGTGTACCGATCGACCTGGGACAGTCGCATCGCGGCGTTGATCTTGGACCGGGGGCCTTGCGCTATGCCGGGCTCGCCGCTCGCCTTGAACAACTTGGTTACGAAGTTCATGATTCTGGCAACTTGAAGGTGCCGGTGCGTGAATCGCTCACCTCTGAACGTCAGAATAATTATCTGCCATCGATCAAGGCAATCTGCGAGGATGTTTGTCTCGCTGGACAAGAGGCTGTTGCTCAGGGGCATATCCCGATCTTCCTTGGTGGCGATCATTCAATCTCTGTTGGAACCATTGCCGGTGTGACGCAGCAACAACCAGCAGGTATCCTCTGGATTGATGCTCATGGTGATTTCAACACGATGGAAACATCTTCATCGGGCAATATCCACGGCATGGCCTTGGCGCTCTTGCTCGGCCAGGGTTCTCCTGATCTTGTTGGTGTCGGCGGTCCGGGTGCAACCTTGCGGCCGGAAGATGTTGTCATGATTGGAGTGCGTGATCTTGACGACCGTGAACGGCAGAATCTGAGAGAGAGTGGTGTCTCCATTTACACGATGCGTGATGTTGACGAACGGGGGAATGGGGGCTGTCGCCAGCGAAGCTCTAGTGCGTTTGAACCATTGTGAACGATTGCACGTCAGCCTGGATGTCGACGCTCTTGATCCGCAGGCCTCGCCCGGAGCCGGGACTCTGGTGCCTGGTGGTTTGACTTACCGCGAAGGTCAGTTGCTGATGGAAATCATCGCTGATTCCGGACGACTCAGCTCTCTTGATATAGTCGAAATTAACCCGATTCTGGATAGTCTCAACAAGACTGCGCTCACTGCAGTAGAATTGGTGGCTTCTCTCTTTGGCAAGCGGATTATCTGATTAGGCCAGAGGGGATGACGTAAAAAAGCACTGCGAAGAAATGCAGAATGCTTCCAGCCAGAACGAATCCGTGCCAGATAGCGTGATGATAACGCAGACTCTTCCAGAGATAAAAACCGACTCCTGAAGTATACGCCAACCCACCAAGCAGCAACAGGATCAGCCCGCCGGTCGCAACAGCGTCGAGCATCGGTTTTATAGCGATCACTACGACCCAGCCCATACCAATATAGAGTGACAGGGAAATCCCCTGCCAACGACGCAGTAGTGAGATTTGAAAGAGTACGCCGAGCAGAGCCAGAGTCCAGATGACCGCAAAAAGTGTCCAACCCCAAGTGTCGCGCAGGTTGACAAGCATAAACGGGTGTGTAGGTTCCGGCGATCAACAAGAAGATTGCAGAGTGATCAAGGACACGCATGATACTCTTTGCACGTGGAATCTGAATGCTGTGATAAAGGGTCGAAAATGCGTATTGCAGAATCAGGGTTCTCGCAAAGACCGTGCAACTGACCAGATGCCAGACATTACCCAGACGGCTGGCAAAACCTATTAAAACAGCCAGCCCGGCAATGGCCAGTATCAGACCTATCCCATGAGTTACGCTGTTGGCGACTTCTTCGCCGATGCTGTAGCGTGGTACAACGTTTGTGGATGACATGATTCTACTCCGCTTTTTGGAATCTATCTACCTGACCCTTTTTCGCCATTATGCATTGATCAGCAATAATCCAAGGTAAAACTTTTGTAACTATTAGTGGCCTGAATAAATATGTGCGATGATGCCCTCGCATAATAATCTGATCTATTGGTTTTAAAAGTCTGTCAGCCCCAAACGATTCTGTCGGGGATCTGCGTGGTCAAGATGGGATTCCAGATTACACCTTCAGGGATGACTGCTTTGGTCGCGAGTTGAATTGTTTTTCAGGAGTAAGCATGTCAGCACACGCAAGTAATCCTACCAGGGCGATCATGTACGCATTCTTCGCTAATCTGGGCGTCGCCATTGCCAAGGCGGTGGCAGCGTATTTCACCGGCAGCAGTAGTGCTATTGCCGAGGTCTGTCATTCAGTCGCAGATTGCGGTAATCAGCTCTTGTTGCTTTTGGGCATCAAGCGTTCCCAGAAGGCTGCCGATGCAGAACATCCGCTTGGATACGGTAAGGCGAGCTATTTCTGGTCGTTCATGGTTGCTATCCTGCTCTTCTCGGTCGGCGGACTCTTCTCCATTTACGAAGGAACACATAAGCTCTCGCATCCGGAGCCGATGAGCAACGCCTGGATTCTAATCGTCGTGCTTATTGCTTCAATTGTTATGGAAGGCGTTAGCCTGCGTGGTTGTCTTATAGAGATCAAGAAAGCGAGAGGGGAGAGGACGCTGCGTGAGTGGATCAAACATACTCGTAGTTCAGAACTGCTGGTGGTCCTTGGTGAAGACTATGCTGCACAGATCGGGTTGTTCCTCGCCCTTGGTTTTGTCATCCTGGCAATTGTTACCGGTAACCCGGTGTATGACGCCATTGGGTCAATCTGCATCAGTGTACTCCTGGTTATTGTCGCCGTTTTTATCTCGATTAAAGTTAAGTCACTGCTGATCGGCCGCTCTGCCGATCCTGAGACAGTCGCTAAAATTAATAGTATCATCGCTGACGATCAGGACGTTCTGGAACTCTTTAATGCGGTCACTTTACAGATGGGCCCGAAGGCCTTGCTTGCCATCAAGATACGTATGCGCGAGGAGATGCCAGTCGGCGCTGCTGCCAGGGCTATCAATGAGCTTGAGAGGGATATTAAGAAGGCAATACCGGATATCGGCTGGTGTTTTGTTGAGATCGATGTGACCGATTGATCCTGGTTTGTAAGTTACTGATTCCCATCTTCTTCAGACCGCAATTTCTCCAGTTTTGGCAAAGGACTCTTGTTGCCATCGATGTCCACTTGAGCGAAGGTTATGGTGGTTGAGAAGACATCGGTCTCGGTGGCCGAGCCAGGGGCGTCAGCAAAGACATCGACGCTGTATTGGACTGAGGATTCACCGCGCTTGATTGGTTTGATGTTGAAACGCAGGATGGAACCGTTGGCGACTGGTCGGCGAAAACTGATCTGGTCCATGCCGACAGTAACAAGCGGGCAGCCTGGAAAATCAAGAGACGCGACCAGCCAGGCGTATTCGTCTACCCATTGCAGAAGTGCGCCGCCAAAGAGAAAACCGTAGTGGTTGAGGTGTTCCTGGCGAACTATGGCATAATTATTCATCAGCCCATCTCGTTTAATTCAGGAGAAATGTTCCGTAAAGTGAGTATTCTGAAATTTATTGCTCTTGAGGTTCTGCAGATGTTTTGAGCGTCTCTTCAATGCGTGCATGACATTCATCAACCCAGTCAAAGATGTCACTTAATTTAAACGGTTTGCGAAAGTATTGGATGCCCAAGTCGTTCAGTTCGTTCATATAGTGGATCGTCAGGTAGCCGCTTATGATTGCTACATTGCCTTGGACAAGAGGATGACACCCTTTTTTTTTGAGCTTTTTGAAAAAATCGATCCCTGCGATATTGGGCATAATGTTATCTGCTATCAGGATGTCGCACAAGGCTCATTTGGCAGACAGGGGCAGCTCTCTCTGTTATGAAAGGAAACTCGGTTGGATCGGAGAAAGCCGTAACCTCATGCCCTTTGCTGCTCAGAGCTGTCTGTAACATGGTGCGGAACTCTGCATCATCATCAAAAACCAGAATGCGCAATTTCATTTTCACCTCATTGAATTACAATATTAGTCAGATTTGCCTCAATCTTACCATAAGTTTGTAACAATTCAGCACAATCTGAGCTGTTGGCAAAAAAACCTGTCATCCTCGAATGATTCCATCGGGGATCCATTGTTTTAACGTCTGGATTCCGGTTACATCGCAGGGAATGACGGCTCCTTCTGTGATTAAGCAAGTATTTAGTCGTGAGATTGTGATGTGTAATGTTTGTCCGGCATTTCATGTTTTGTTCGACTGGCTGCTAAACCCAACACTTGTCGGCCAAGCTGCCATCGGTAACTGATTCTGGCTTTTGCCAGACATAGTTGACAACCTCTCGCGCTTCTTTGATGTTTTTCTCTTGCCGACGACTGGCCAGCCAGCCAAGGCAAAGGGGAATCTCACCCCATCCTTTACTCCAGATTGTCACTTGTCCACTTTCAACCAGACGCGCGCGCCTCATCCTCACGCATGATTGCAACCCCTGGCCGGCAGCAACCAGTTCCCGGACTATCTGCTCATCTACTCGCGGTAACTGCCTGGTTAGGCAGGGTTCGGTAGTCCTGAAGCCTGTGTTGTAGAACCTTAAAGAACGGGAAATTATTGTCGACCCAAATCCACGGCAGTTCGGCGATCCCTTGCCAATCAAGCTCCTGTCTGCAGGTTTCAGATTGTTTGGGATAACGACGCAAATGCGCACCTGGCTGATGACGACGTGTTCTATCTCTGTCTCCTGGTTGTTGCCATAGAAGAAGCCGAGATCGATCTGGCCGTGTCTGAGCTGCTGCGGGGTGTCGATCGACTGACAGATGTGGAGAATGACGTTTGTGTTGGCATGGAGCAGACGGAGACGTTGATTGATGGCGCTGACCCTGAGGAAGGTCGGGTCTGTGTTGAGACCGATTGAGACCGTCGCAGAGATGCCGCGACTCAGAGCCGCAGCCCGTTGTTGCATTTGACCTGCTGCCTCAAGAACATCCTGGGCGTGGGTCATCAGAATTCGACCATTGTCAGTAATGGCCATGCCACGCGAAGTTCTTTTGAAGAGTTGCACGCTGAGCTCTTCTTCAAGCAGCTTGATCTGGCTGGATAGGGCTGACTGGCTCAAGTGTAGAGCTTCGGCAGCGCGCGTCAGATTCTGTTCGTGAGCAATGGTTAAAAACGATTTGAGCTGGTAGAGCTCCATACGCACCTCCCGTGTTCGATATTATCGAACGCTATCCCCTGAAAGTTCTATTGGATTTATCGCTTTTTATCAAGTAATAAAGCACGTAATAGTTGTTTTTATACTGCTGTTGAAAACTCTGTCAGTTCGATATTATTTATAATTCTAATGATTCTGTCTGCTGTGCCACCTGGAGCAATTCTTCGATGAACAATAAAATTGAGGGCTGTCAACAAGCCGCAAATGGTTGGTCTATAGGTTTGCCTCGGCCAGTTTTGTTCCTGCCGTCGTCTATGGCCAATGCACTGAGTTATCGCTGGTTGGTCTTTGCGGTACTCGCCGGTGGCTATGTACTGGTTTACTTTCATCGCCTTTGCCCCGCCGTGGTCGCCGTCGATATGATGCACGATCTGCAGGCTGGTGGGGCATTGCTTGGTTTGCTCGGTTCCGCATATTTTTATCCTTATGCCATTATGCAACTTCCAGCAGGACTGTTGGCAGATTCCTGGGGAGCACGGCGTACGGTTACACTTTTTACAATGATCGCATTTGTTGGCGCGCTGGTACTGGGGATGGCTCCAAGCGTTGGTATGGCAATTGTCGGTCGGGTTCTGGTTGGACTTGGTGTCTCTATGCTCTTTGTGCCAACGATGAAAATCTTGACAGAGTGGTTCCGTCCTCATGAGTTTGCGAGGATGACCGGAATTTTGCTGGCCATGGGGGGACTCGGTTCGCTCTTCTCGGCGACACCTCTGGCTCTGATGACCGGGTGGCTGGGGTGGCGTATGGCTTTTGTCGCAGTTGCTCTTTTGACTTTGATTCTAACAGGATTGGTCTGGTTGATAGTACGCGACCGGCCCGAAGACCTCGGTTGGTCGATCCCGGGCCAAGTGAAGGCAGAATCAGGACCAGCTATAGGTCTTGCCGATGGTGTGAAACAAGTCCTGTCGAATCGCAATTTCTGGATGCTTGCAGGTTGGTTCTTTTTTCAGTCAGCGGTGTTCTTTTCATTTGCCGGTCTTTGGGGCGGCCCGTATCTGCAGCATATCTATGGTCTTGAACGTGCTGGCGCTGGCCAGATTCTCTCTATGCTGGCTGTTGGATTAATCTTTGGTGGCCCCTTGCAGAGTTGGCTGTCCAACCGTGTCTTTAAAGGTCGTAAAGCTGTCTTGGTCCTTTCGAGCGTGGTTACAAGCGGCACCATCCTTTTGTTAGTTTTTGCCACGGCAAACTTGTCGTTGAGCGCACTTTCTATGATTTGTCTGTTCTTTGGTATGTTTACCAGTGCATCTGTTGTGATCGGTTTCTCAGCGACGAAAGAGCTTTTCCCTATGCAGATTGCCGGCACATCGATTGGCCTGATCAACCTTTTCCCCTTCGCAGGTGGCGCTGTTTTTCAGCCTGTGGTCGGTTGGATTCTGCAGGGCTACGAACAAGGCAACAACGTCTATTCGGCTGCCGGTTATCAGTCGGCCTTCGTGGTGTTGCTCTGCTGTGCGATTGTTGCACTAGTCTTTTCATTCATGGTGAAAGAGACAATGACTAGTGCCGTGTCAACGTTAACCGACGCGAACTAATAAGCGAGTTGAATTTCTATTGCCCTTTAGCGATCGGACAATTGGTTCTGTGTCTCGCCGGGATCAGATGTCTGAACCTGGCAAAAAGTGCGTATCCAGCGCGTGCCGATAAATGAAGCCCCGGTAAGCCGACAACCGTTGACAGCAGAGGGTAGAAGGGGGATGGTAATGCCTCCCATAGTTGGCGGAATGCCTCGACTCCTGTAAAATACTGACCGTCTGCAGTGCGCGCATGCAGTTGCTCCTGAAACTCACCAATCGTCTTAGCGAATGCCCCGGCGTCAAAATCAATGGCTGCAATATCGACAAACTCTACCCGCTGGTCGGCAATTGAACGATAGTAACTGATTTCTGTGGAGCAAACGCCACAGGCGCCGTCGAAAAAAATGCTAAGGGGATATCGAGACGTCATGATTCAATCCTCTTTCTCT
>PVMK01128400.1_pt1 | contig 16797 bp, 8 predicted proteins | sample 1853481 | NCBI WGS metagenome assembly PVMK01 (sample SAMN08533507, study PRJNA380276) | Marine sediment metagenome, whole genome shotgun sequencing project.
TGCATAATGTTTGAATATACTGCGCTGGACGGTGTGTTTTTCTCGCATGCTCAGCTCCGGTGTTTTCTAGTTTCTCTTTTATATCAATGGTTTGACTTAAAAGTGTACCAGAATTCACCGGAGTTTTCAGCCCTTTATAGAGCCTTTTCTTTTTTTATTTCAATTGCTTAGCGTTTATGGATGGGCACTACATAGGGAAGATTGAAAAAGGATTTGATTTTCTAGGGTACGCTTTGAGCCTGTTGGGTGCGAATTAGAATTCAAGCCGCTGCTGGCAGCTGATACAAACCACGGCAGTGCTTTTCCCAACGATAATCGTCCAGACGAGCGATCTTACGGCCAGTGATACCGCCTTTTTCGTCGGGGGGGAACGCCGTTGAGCCCTCGGTGAACACGATCTCTGTTGTAATATTCTTTAAACAGCAACAATTTTGTTTCCAGATCAAGAGCACCCCAAAAAGGTATTTGATCGAGAAACTCTCGCCGTACCGTGCCGATCAGTCTTTCGACAAATGGATGCGTCAAGGGAACGTAAGGCACAGTCTTCACCTCCGTCACCTCGAGAATCCGGAGATTGGCGCTCCATTGGCGGAACAGGAATAGCGGGTCATTGTCGGAACTCAGGTATCGGGGGCCCATGGACCCACGGATGATGCTATTGAACATCCAGCAGACCGCTGGTCCGTCGGGCTCTCCGGCATGGATAGCGAATCCAATGATGCGCCGCGTAAATTGATCCATGACAACCATCACCCAGTGGGACTTGAGGATCAGCGACTCACATCGAAAAAGGTCTACACTCCATAAACTATCCTTACTGTGGCCTAGGAAAGTGAGCCAGGACGGACCGTTGGACCCGGGCTTCGGTCGGTAGTGCTTGGCCAGCACGCGTCGTACTACATCCTTGTCAATCTCGATACCGAAGACCAGGGAAATCTGATCGGCGATGCGCTGGTAACCAAACTTGGGATTTCTGCATTTTATCTCGACGATTGCTGAAACCAGTTCCTGAGAAGGGCCTGTGGGGCCTGGTTTGCCACGATTTTTCGGAGCGAACAAAAGGCGGTACTTACGTTTTACCAATGCTCGATGGATTCTGAGAATTGTGGAGGGCTTCAGTACAATGGCTGATCTTAACAACCGAGTAGGGCGTATCAAGATTGCACACAGCCCAACGATGATCCGGTCTGTCGGCCGGAGGACCGGCGCTCGCACTCGCGAGCGACTAAGAATCAGAAGCTGATGTTTTACCAGCAACGATTCACCAACTACGGACCGGGCACCGCCAGGCCCGAATAAGCGGGTGATCGTAACCAGGAGGTGGATGAAAAGTATGGAGAGATCACGCATCACTGAATCATCGTAACCAAATCAGCGCATATGACAAGACTTGGAGATCGCTCGAATTTATGTGAAGACTAGGAATTCGTACCCCACACGCAAAGAATTAAGTACAAAACCTGCACTTAGCTGGCTAGACTGGAGAAAGTACGGACAGAAAAGTATCTCTTAGAAAATAGCTCAAGCGGTGCCATATACTTTGACGACGTACAGACGGTTGCAGTAATCGGCAAAGCTGTCGATTTCGCCTGCGCTGCGGCCGCAGTTAAGGTCTCGTGTACTCAAAGACAGTTCGCGATGCCACTCAGTGATCCAATCCTTAATCGCCGTTTTCGGTAGCGAAAATGTCGATTGAGGGCCCAAAATACCGTCGAATGCCGTGAAATACAAGAAATACAATAGCCTACAGTGGTCCGACCCCGCATTAATTCGCCTGATATGATTCCCGGCTAAACGGCGGAAAACAAGAGTGAAGAAAATGAGTTTCGTCCAAAATTTACAGGCGCTCACAGCAACAGTCATCGTCAGTCTTGCTGCGTCATGGGATACAGCAAACGCAGATGCCCTGGACATCTACTTCATCGATGTCGAAGGCGGCCAATCGACGCTTGTCGTTACGCCAGCTGGCGAGACGCTGCTCATCGACGCAGGGTATGCGGGCCAAGGCAAATCAAATCCCGTACCGGGCGATGCTAAAAATTCGCGTGACGCGCAGCGAGTCACTGCGGCGGCCCGGGATGCTGGCATCTCGCATATCGACAACTTGCTCGTTACCCATTTTCATCAGGACCATTTCGGCGGTGTCAAAGAGCTTTCGCAGCTGATATCCATCGGCACAATCATTGATCACGATACACCGGCGCCGGAGGCGCTGGTTAAGCCCGGTAGAAAGGAGCTTTTTGACTCGTACGTTGAAGTTCGCGAAAAAGGCAATCACATCGTCCCTGCGGTTGGCGATCGAATTCCGATGGAAGGTATCGAGGTAACTGTAGTGAGCACAGCCGGATCAACGCTGCAGTCGTCACTCGTCGATGCTGGAGCCGTCAATACGGCGTGTGACAGAACGGTGCCGGGCGGAGGAGATCGATACGAGAATCCTCGCTCGACGGGGATACTGTTGCAGTACGGCGAGTTTCGTTTTCTGGATCTCGGTGACCTCAACGATCAGCCGCTATCCAATCTGGTATGTCCAATCGATCGCATCGGGTCGGTGGACGTATACCTGGTGTCGCATCACGGCGGAGCCGACGTGGCCGATCCTGCTACATTTGAAGCGTTCCGCCCCCGCGTTGCTATTCTCAACAACGGCGCCAACAAAGGAGGCGCCGCAGAGATATTTGATGTTCTACGCGATGCCGAAGGACTTGATGACGTGTGGCAAGTTCATCGTTCCGAGGCGAAAGGTGCTGAAAATTTTTCAGACGAACGAATCGCAAATCTCGACGAACAAACGGCGCACTGGATAAAGATAAGTGCAAGCAGCGACGGATCATTTCGAATCTTCAACGGACGCACGGGAGAGTGGAAAGACTACGACGTCGGCTATACTACCAAAGCAAGGCTGCCTGACCATGAACCTGATGAGCTGAAAGTCTCTCCTGAAACCGAACCGTTGCAGTCCGGAATACCTTAACGACGAACAGCCGTACCGTACCGATCAGTCTTTCGACAAATGGATGCGTCAAGGGAACGTAAGGCACAGTCTTCACCTCCGTCACCTCGAGAATCCGGAGATTGGCGTTCCATTGGCGGAATAGGAATAGCGGGTCATTGTCGGAGCTCAGGTATCGGGGGCCCATGGACCCACGGATGATGCTATTTTACCAACAACGATTCAGCAACTACGGACCGGGCGCCGCCAGGCCCGAATAAGCGTGTGATCGTAACCAGGCGGTGGATGAAAAGTATGGAGAGATTACGCATCACTGAATCATCGTAACCAAATCAGTGCATATGACAAGACTTGGAGATCGTTTGAATTTATGTGAAGACTAGGAATTCGCACCCCACAGGTCCGCAGTGTTACACAACTCACTGGCTCACAACATTTTAAAACAGGCAAAAATCTTTCGTCAGAAACATGGTGTAAACACGATTAGCCTTTGCGGTGGCGTATTTCAAAATCGAGTATTATGTGAACAGACGATAGCTTTGTTATCTGCAGATGATTTTACAGTTTGCCTTCCAGAACAGATTCCGGTTAATGATGCAGGCATCAGTTTTGGACAGGTTATTGAGTATGGGTATAACAAATCATCAACGCGAAATCTAAATGAGTAAAGACGATTTTGCCAATGACTCTACAACAGACATAGGCGGTTCGGTATCTTCTCTTCACGCCTTATCAATCGAAACCGTTCTTGCTACGTTTAACAGTTCGCTTCATGGATTGAGTAGCAGTGAGGCTGTAAGTCGTCTACAACAATACGGACGTAACACCTTGCCTAAGGTAAAGATGCCGGGGCCAGGGAAAATATTCCTGCATCAATTTAAAAGTCCGCTTATCTATGTTCTGGTTGCTGCCGCTATATTATCCATCGCGATAAAGGAGTGGTCTGATGCTGCTTTTATCTCTGCCGTGCTGTTCATTAATGCGGTTATTGGTACCGTTATGGAATTTTCCGCGCAGCGTGCGGCGACCGCATTACAGGACCTGGTTAAAACAAAGTGCCGGGTTTTGCGTGAGGATGAAACGCATGATGTTAATGCGGATGAGTTAGTGCCGGGTGATATTGTTCTTCTGGAATCAGGTGACAAGGTTCCAGCCGATTTACGCCTGTTTGTATCCCATGATCTTCAAGTAGATGAGTCTTTACTGACAGGGGAATCACTACCCGTACACAAAAACAGTGAAGCAATATTGAAAACAGATGAAGTACTGGGTGACCGGATCAATATGCTTTACACAGGCACACTGATCGAACGTGGGCGTGCACAGGGAATTGTAGTCGCTACCGCACTTGATACTGCGTTAGGAAGTATTGCTGCCGACGTTTTATTCAAGCAGCCACCGAAGGCACCGTTACAAGTTCGCATGGACAGGTTTACCCATTTTGTGGCGATTTTTGTCGGTATCGCAGCGTTGATTATGTTCACGGTTGCGGTAATGCGTGGCACACCATTCAGCGAAGTGTTTTTGCTTGCGGTTGCGCTGGCGGTTTCTGTTATTCCCGAAGGTTTGCCAGTTGCTCTCACTGTCGCTCTGGCTATCGGCATGCGGCGAATGGCTAAGCGTAATGTTATCGTGCGCCGACTGCTTGCAGTAGAAGCACTGGGATCGTGTACTTTTATTGCTACTGATAAGACCGGTACGCTTACCGTCAATCAGTTAACGGCAGGCAGCATTATTTTCCCGGATAGTAAAGTGTGGACGATTAGTGGTGAAGGTGCGATACCTGATGGCATTGTCCAAAAGCAAAATGGCACTGCATCTGAGGATGAGTCAGTGCTGTTGCAACGATTATGTCAGGCAGCAGTCTTAGCGAATGAAGGTTTCCTTGAGCGCACTGATTCTGGCTGGTCTCATAATGGTGATGCGGTGGATGTGGCATTTTTGGTTATGGCGCGTAAGGCCGGTGTTGTTAAGGCAAAGGTAGCTAATAACTTTCCTGAAATAGGCAGCATCCCCTATGAATCCGAGAAAATGTTTTCTGCCAGTTTGAACCGGGTAAATGGAAACAGCTGTGCTTTCGTAAAAGGCGCATTTGAAAAACTGTTGCCTATGTGCAAAACAATGGCAATGCCCGGACAGGATGTAATCTTCGAGCAAGAACAGATTGAACAGCTGGCTCAGACGTTGGCAACCGACGGTTATCGTGTCATCGCTTTGGCAGCCGGTAACATTGAAATAGGCGAACACGACACATTCAGTGAAGAACATATACAAAATTTAACACTGCTTGGTCTGGTGGGAATTATCGACCCGTTACGTGCGGAAGCTAAAGATGCAGTGCTCGCTTGTCGGCAAGCGGGTATTGAAGTGGCGATGGTTACCGGTGATCACCCTGCGACTGCCTTCGCTATCGCACAGGAATTAGGTATGGCCAATCGAGCGGACCAGCTGGTGACTGGGCCGGAATTAGCAGATGCGCAGCGTTCAGGGATGATGGATTCGATTACACGAAAGGCGCGGGTGTTCGCTCGCATAGGACCACACCAGAAACTCAACATTGTGAAGTCATTACAACGTAACGGACATTTTGTTGCGGTTAGCGGTGACGGTGCCAATGATGCACCGGCACTACGTGCCGCACAGGTGGGTGTCGCTATGGGTTTGAGTGGTACCGATGTGGCGAGAGAAACAGCTGATCTTATTATTACTGATGACAATTTTGGTTCGATTGTCGCCGGTATCGAAGAGGGGCGCGTTGCCTATGCCAATGTGCGTAGGGTGATTTTTCTGCTTATTTCTACCGGCGCAGCTGAGTTGGTTTTATTTACCCTGGCTTTGCTCACCGGCTTGCCATTACCTTTGGTAGCGGTTCAGTTACTTTGGTTGAATCTGGTCACCAATGGAATACAGGATGTGGCACTGGCTTTTGAACCCGGTGAAGGCAACGAATTACAGCACCCACCTAGACATCCTGATGAACCTATCTTTAATCGATTGATGATAGAGCGGGTAATAATCGCAGCTTTAGTTATCGGTAGCGTCGCCTTTCTTGTCTTCCAGTGGCTCATCGGCAGAGGGTTTACTCTGGAAGAAGCGCGCAATGGCACTTTGTTGTTGATGGTACTGTTTGAGAATGTACATGTCTTTAACTGTCGCTCAGAAGATCGCTCCGTATTTCGGCATAACCCATTACGCAATCCAATCTTGCTTATTGGTACAGCGGTAGCACAACTGGTGCACATCGGTGCCATGTACACACCCTGGATTAGTGATGTACTGAAAATTCAACCGGTATCGGCAGAACTCTGGCTAGAGTTGCTGGTGATAGCATTAACTGTTCTGCTGGCGATGGAGGTTCATAAGGCCGTTCGCAACAGACAGTTAAAGAAATAAAGAGAGATGTTGTTATTGCTGGTTAGTTTTTATCAGGTAAATAATTTTTTCATTATGAATAGACTCAATGTTTTTTTATTGATTTTACTTTTTATATTGTTATCTTCGGTTACAAATTCTGAGGCTGTGGACGAGTCTACTTCGGATAAAACTGTCTGGTATGAAAAAGATGCGAATGAGCAGCCGATCATTCATTTATATTTTTTCTGGTCAAAAAAATGTCTGCATTGTCTTAAGGCGCGGCCGGATATTATAGATATCGACAGTGAGTACCCGTGGTTAAAATTGCACTCATTTGAGCTGGTTGATAATCAAGAGCATGTGCAAAGGTTTATCAACATGTCGGCAGGATTTGGTGATGAAGCGAGCAGTGTGCCTACCTTTATGTTCTGTGGAAATTTACTTAGCGGTTACGATAGTAGTGAAACCACTGGTCGATTATTAAAATCATACTTACTGGGTTGTTATCAGTTTGCTAAAGAAAACAGTCCAGATAACTCAACTGTTTATATTTTAGAACAGAATGAGTCGCCGTGGCTCGATGTACCTTTCCTCGGAAAAATTTCTTCAGAAGATTATTCTTTGCCAGTATTAACCGTTTTTATTGCCGGTATGGATGCATTTAATCCCTGCGCTTTTTTTGTTTTATTGTTTTTACTTAGCATGTTAGTACACACACGTAGCAGGATTAGGATGGCGTTGATTGGCGGGATATTTGTGTTCTTCTCCGGGGCTATCTATTTTCTATATATGGCTGCCTGGTTAAATCTGTTTCTTTATCTGGGTGAGTTACGCTTAATCACATTATTAGCAGGTTGTATTGCCGTAATAATTTCGCTGATCAATATCAAAGATTATTTCTGGTTTAAAAAAGGCTTTTCGCTCAGCATCGCAGATGATGAAAAACCAAAACTGATTGATCGTATACGTCGCTTATTAAATCTGGACTCGATGACAACGGTTATATTTGCCACGGTCATATTATCTATTGTGGCGAACAGTTATGAACTGTTATGTACCGCCGGTTTTCCAATGGTATATGCCCGAATAATGACATTAAATGCATTATCAACAGAGAGTTATTACCTCTATCTTTTACTGTACAACTTTATTTATATATTGCCTCTGCTAACTATAGTCATACTTTTCACCATTAAGCTCGGTTCAAGAAAACTTTCCGAAAAAGAGGGTATGGTACTGAAGTTATTATCTGGTGTGATGATGTTGATGCTTGGACTATTGCTGGTGGTATCGCCACAGCTCTTGAATAATGTCGTCGCTGCGGCGACCATTTTGATACTTGCAATCAGTATCACCTGGGTAATTGTCAAACTGACTAACAAAAAAGGGTTTGCATGATCGAAATCAACAAGATGGATACCGCTATGCCTGGTATGCATGTTATCGTCGATGCAGTGAAGTGTCTTTTATTTTTCAGGCAGGTGTAAATATGCAAGATACACATATCTCATTGGCATTCACGTTGTCATATCAGCGGGGCCAGATTTTTCCATCTCTACGGTATACTTGCCAAAACGTGCAGCACCGTTAAGACGAGCTCGATTGTGTAGTGCATCTTGTGCGCCTTTATGATTTTCTTCTTTGCCTTGCCAGGTGTGTAACGCGGGTTGTTGCAAGGCTCGTCCATAGGAAAAAGAAAGCTCCCACGGCTGGTTGGGATACATGGCGTTCATTGCATTCAGATTAGCGGTGGCTTCTTCATCGGTTTGCCCGCCGGAAAGGAAATTGATACTGGGAACCGCGGCAGGGACGGAACGTCGCAACATTTTTACGGTATTTTCCGCGACTTCTTCGGGACTGGCCTTGGTGGCGTGTTCTTTACCGGGTGTCACCATGCTTGGTTTAAGGATGGTATGTTCCAGGGTGACATGGTAACGATCTAGAGCGTGGTAGACGGCATGTTGTACCCTTTCGATCACTTCGAAACACCGTTCCATGGTGTGGTCCCCATCAATGAGAACTTCCGGTTCAACAATGGGTACAATCCCCACAGACTGACATATGGATGCATAACGTGCCAGCACCTCGGCATTGGCTTCAACACCTAACGGTTTGGGGTTATGCGTATTGATGGGGTAAACCTCACGCCACTTGGCGAAACGCGCCCCTTGTTCCTTGTAAACCTTCAAACGATCGGCCAGACCATCCAGACCCTGCGTGATCATATCTCCCGGTGCATTGACCAGCGGGATCTTGCCTTTGTCGACTTTGATACCAGGAACGATGCTTTGCTTTTCTGCTATTCGTGGTAATGGTGTTCCGTCGTCGGTTTTCTGTGTAAGCGTTTCTTCGAACAGAATAACACCACTGATGTAATCACCAAGATTGGGAGTGGTGAGTAGCAGGCTACGCCAGATACGGCGGTTCTCTTCAGTGGATTCCACGTTAATGGGTTTGAAGCGTTTTGCGATGGTGGGATGACTTTCATCGGCTGCAAGAATACCTTTGCCTTTTTGCACCATATCTTCGATAGTGGTTTGCAGTTCAGTCTGTATGCTCATGGGTAATCCTCCCGAAAATGGTTGTTGATTTCTTCAACCACTCTTTCATAAATTTGTGAATACTTCACCCAAATTATTGAGTGACTCTGATGTCGTCGCTTTACCGCGCTGTTCGTCCACCCGAAGCAGCAAGACCAGCTGTCCCTCCTAAATATTCGTCCAAATTGATTTTGTTGCGTTTTTTTGACCGATGGGCGTAGTCTTTGAGCTATGCGCAAATGGCTGGAAATTATTGCTCGAACCATATGGTCAACGTTGCGCAGCCATCAAGCGCTGGCAATTGAGAATTTGATCCTGCGGCAACAGCTAGCGGTTTTGAAACATCGTCATCCTCGACCGAGGCTGACGGACGCAGATCGGTTATTCTGGGTGAGCGCCATCTTAAACGCATCCTGTCGAGCTACGTCGACTACTACCACAGTGCAAGAACGCATTTGTCCTTGGAAAAGGATTCGCCTGACGGAAGGGTTGTTCAGCCTATTGAAAAGGGTAGGGTGATTGAGCTGAAACGAGTAGGTGGTCTACACCATTTGTACGCGAGAATGGCTGCCTGAAGGGCGCGATGAATAAATGGGACGGACACGTAGCGTGAAATTTATCACGTAACGGGTTTCTAGTTAGTCCAGCCGGTAGATCCTCTTCAGTTCCCGTGACTGGAAAATATGTCAGCCGCATCGCACCTGGCCCGTGCGCCCGTCGCAATTGTCAATATTGGCGCGTGTTGGGGTCGAGTTCCTTTACTCCGGTATGCGGTTCGACGTTGGTTGCCATTGGACGCAAGCTGAATATGCTGCTGGATAGGGATCCATGTGTGGCAGCGCAGATTGATGGCGCCTGTGTCGCGGAAGAGGTCACATCCGTGCTCATCAAGGTGGTGAGTGAACTCGCTGCTCTTCAGGATGAACCGGGCATACTCACCGTTTTTTGTCTCTATCATGGCGGTGGAGACGACATCGTAATGCAAAAGCTGTTGCCACCCTTTCAACATCTGTTGCATAAGCCGCGTTTTCCGCAGCCGCCGGACTTGAATCTGTCTCCGAGGGAGTTTCTGGTCGAGCTTTCGGATCACTACCTGTTCGCAGCCTTGCACGAGATGCTGTACACCTCGCTCATGGCTGAAAACCACCGGCGCGTGGCACATCTGGAAAGAGCAGTGAAGCATCTCGACGACGAGTCGGCAGAACTGTCACGACAATGCAATGCCCTGCGCCAGGAGGAGATCATCGAGGAGATCGAAGTGATCCTGCTTAGTGCCGCCAGCCTGGGTGATAAACCCTGAACTCGAGACTATGCAAGATCATTGCATTGAAGGTCATGGGGTCATTCCGAACACTTCAATGATGGCGAAGGCTGCTGCCGGGTTGTTTGGTCGGTGGTCTGCTGGCCCATATGAACGACAATGCGCCGGCCTGCAGCCTCATCGATATCAACCCGGTTCGAGTCGATGATCCGATCGCCCAGTTCCAGGCAACGCACACCACGACACTGGGCATGGGGATTGCGTACCTCCACCTCTACCGAGTCTCCGTCGATGTCAATACGCGCGCTGAATCCAGGCCACTTGCTCGGGATGCATGGGTCGAAGATCAACTCCCTGCCTGAGCGGCGTAAGCCGAGCAGACCTTCGATGCCGAATCGCCATAACCACGCCGAGGAACCCGTGTACCAAGTCCAGCCGCCCCGTCCCAGGTGTTGCGGGGAGCTGTATATGTCCGCCGCCAGGACGTAGGGCTCCACGCGATAGCGCTCCACCGCGGCCCTGTCGGTGTTGCGCAGGGCAGGATTCAGCAATTGAAACAACCATTCGGCCCGATTCCCGTCGCCCTGTCGCGCCAAGGCCCAGGCGAGCCAGACTGCCGCGTGGGTGTACTGGCCGCCATTCTCTCTGACTCCCGGCGGGTAAGCCTTGATGTAGCCCGGATCGTGCCCTTCGGTATCGAAGGGAGGCGTGAGCAGGGCGACGATACGCTCTTCCTCGTGCACAAGATGTTCGAGCGCGGATTCGAGTGCTTGCCTTGCCCTGTCCCCTGACGGCGACCGCGACAGTGTCGCCCATGATTGAGATATGGAGTCTATCCGGCACTCGGCGGATGCCGCCGAGCCGATGGGGGTACCGTCGTCGTAGAATGCGCGTCGATACCATGCCCCATCCCAGGCCTTCCGCTGCAACGCCTCCTGCACCGTGTCAATCCATTTCTCGACCCTGCTGTCCCGCGGTGCTTCGTCGGCTGCTTCGCAAAGATCGAAGAAACGGTGCGCCGCAGAGTATCCAAACCAAGCGAGCCAGACGCTTTCGCCGCGACCTTCTATACCAACCCGGTTCATGGCGTCGTTCCAGTCGCCACCCCCGATCAGCGGCAGACCGTTGGGTCCGGTGGTCAGGCCTTTGTGAAGCGCGCGGCGGCAATGCTCCAGCAGCGTCGCCGATTCAGCGCCCGCCTTGAACGCACCAAAGCGGTCCTCCTCTCCTGCCTCCAGCGGCGGGGCGGAGAGAAAAGGGATCGTCTCATCGAGGATCTGTCTATCGCCAGTGACGTCGACATATTCACCGGTCACGTAGGGCAGCCACAGCAAGTCGTCAGAGCACCGGGTGCGCACACCTTTTCCCGATGGTGGATGCCACCAGTGCAAGACATCGCCGCTGTCGAATTGCTGCCTGGCCGCCTCGAGAATGTGCTCGCGTGCCAGCGCGGGTTGTACCTGCAGCAGCGCCATGATGTCCTGGAGTTGGTCGCGGAAACCGTAAGCGCCGCTCGACTGGTAGAAGCCCGTTCGCGCGAAGATCCGCGAACTCAGTGTCTGGTAGAGCAACCAGCGATTGAGCAACAAGTCCATGGCCGGCTCGGGCGTGCTGACAGTGATGGCTCCCAACAGTTCATCCCAGTAGTCGCGCACACGCTCCCAGGCATCTTCTGCCGCTGCAGCCTGCGCATACTTCCGGCACAGCCGGCCCGCTGTCTTGCGTTCTGCAGCGGCGCCGAGAATGAAATGGCAGGTAATCTCCTCATGCGGATCGAGCTCAAGGTGGATCTGCAAGGCCGCGCAGGCATCGATGCCCGCACCACTGCGACCTGCGAGACCCACACGCTCCAACGCTGCGGGCGCAGCCGGGCTCCCGTAGCGGCCGAGAAATTCCTTGCGATCGCAGGTAAATGAATGAGTCGCGTGACTTGCTGACAGAAAGGCAACACAAGCGGCGAAATCGGGGTTCCATGCGCAATCGGCAAAGATGGCCTTTAGCCGTAGATCATACTCAGTCATGATGTGGGGCTGGGTTTGCGAGCGCTGGCTGCCGAGTACCCACTCGGCGTAATAGGTGGCCGTAATGCGGCGGCGGTGAGCAGCGTGATTCTTGAGCTGCAGGCGGATAATCTTCACCGTGTCGTCGGGTGGCACGAATACCCGGGTCTCCTGCTCGAGCTGATGACTGTGATGCACATAGCACGTGTAACCAGCTCCGTGATGAACCCTGTAGCTGCCACTTTGTCCCGATAAAGGCAGTGGACTCCAAATTTGCACGGTCTGCTCGTCACGAAGATAAAGCGCCTCACCGGCCGGGTCCGAAACAGGGTCATTACTCCACGGCGTGAGCCGGTACTCACCCGCATTGAGAAACCAGGTGTAGCCGCCGCCACTCTCGGTAGTCAGACAACCGAACCGGGGATTTGCGAGAACATTACCCCATGGTGCCGGCGGTCGTCGTCCATCCTCTACGTAGACGATATACTCCCGGCCATCGGAGGAAAAACCACCGAAATCGTTTTCGTATCGAAGTCCCTCGACGTGAATGGACCCGGCTGGCTCAACCGCAGGGGCCAGCATCGGCGCCAGGCGGGGCAGAAGGTGGGCTGTATGGTAACCTTGTAGAAGTTGCTGTGCGAGTGCTCCATGGCTGCTGTCCAGGACGGCAAGGGCGCTGGCTTCTAGTCGAGCGCCGTCGGTGGCGCTGATCTGATCCAGGTTAATAATGTATATACCGCCGCGCTGGGACAGCCAGTCCTGTCCGTGATACCGAGTGATCATTCTTTGAATATGCCCACCCGCCCCGTTGCCATAGGTGGACGCTTCGTGGTTAAGGATGACCAGATCCACATGTTGCTCGCGGGTCCGCCAGTAGTGATGTGCTTTCAGGAGCGTTTCCAGCAGATCCATCTCCATGGCATCGCGCAACTTCAGGAGCAGAATCGGACAGTCACCGGATATACCGAAGGGCCACATGGCCGGTTGCTCTGCCCGAACGTTGCCTCGGCGGAAACGGAGCGCGCCGTCGGGGTAATGGAGCTCCGATAACAGACGTTGCACGTCACCCACACCGGACGGGTCCATGCCGATGGCGGCGAGCTCGCGGCGATTCTCCGTCATGGCCTCCTGAAAGGCCCAGCGGCAGCTTGTATCGTTGCGGTAGCGCACCATGGACTTGTGCAAGCGTTCACTGGACTCTGCCACACCGGTTACGAAATTTACCACCGCGGTGGCATACGGCCACAGGATGACGGACACCTGAAAGCACATTGCCGGGTCCAGCGTGTTGCCGAGCGTTCCACTCAAGCGGCCGCTGTTCAGGGCGCTGGGGCGTGATGCGTCTCCGCCGCGACCGAGAACCCGGCCGCGATCCGTCTCATAACCCTGACGCTGATAGGCGGCGCTATCACTGAAGCCGCAGTGCGCCAACACCACTGGCTGCTCTTCGGGGGTTCGTCGCCGGCGGTGAAACTCGAGCATATCGAAATCGGCATCGTAGCGCGCTTCGGTAAACAGTTTCTCGAACGCCGGGTGTGCCTCGTCCGAGCGTGGATCCGCCATGACGATTTCCGCATAGCTGGTTACCGATATGTGGCGCGTGCGGCTCGACTCATTCTTGATCTCCAGCCGGCGAATGTCGACGTCATCACCGGTGGCAACGCAGATTTCCATTCGAACGAACAGATCGTCCGTGCGCCGGGAGAACTCGGCTTTGTGGGGAAAGAAAACAGCGCGCTGCTCTGCGCTACCGCCACCACACGGGCCTGCGGTGACGGGCCAGGCGTGGCGGCTTTCTTCGTCACGCAGATAGATCCAGTATCCCCAGTGATCACGCGTTGAGTCTGGCCGCCAGCGGGTCAGTGACAAACCGGACCATTGAAGATCTCCGCCGCCGTAATTTGTGATGCGCGTCGTGAGGCGCCCATTGGACAGCACGTTGAACTGTGGAACGGATGTTTCGCTGGCCGGGACCCAAGGCTGCAATGGCGGAGGAGGCAGGTGCAAGGGCTTCGGTGGTTGGCCTGGTCTGGATTGGATATCCTCCGTTGTTATCGTCAGCGGCACCCGTTCATTGAGCAGGAATTCCGCGGAACGTACCATCGGGTCGGCGTGAAAGCGTTCCACCAGCGTAGGGGAGTGCAGGAAGTTGCCCAGGGCGCACAGAATCATGCCCTGATGATGCGCCATGTAGGAATGCACGATCCGGAAACGACGCTCTGCACGCATTCTCGCCGGCGTAAAGTCCAACGCTTCGTATAAGCCGAAGCGGCCCACCGCGCCCAGACCCTTCAGGCGGCGAAAGTTGTCCATTACGGCCTGTGGCTGAATGGATATCGCCAGCAGGGATGCATACGGTGCGATCACCAGGTCTTCATCCAGCCCCCGCTTCAATCCCAGTGCCGGGACCCCGAATGCCTGATACTGATACTTCAAATCAGGGTCGAAACGATAGTAGCCCGACTCGGAGATTCCCCAGGGGACGCCGAGGTTTCCGGCGTAAGTGATCTGCTGTTGCACCGCTGCCGCACAACCCCTGCTGAGAAGCGTATGGCGGTTGCTGTGCAAGAGCAGCGATGGCATCAGATACTCGAACATGGTCCCCGTCCACGACAGCAACACCATCGTGCCGCTCCGGCGTACAGTCGGGCGAGACAATTGCAACCAATGAGATACGGGCGCCACGCCCTTGGCGATGGCAATGAAGCTCGCGAGTCGGGCTTCCGATGCAATCAAGTCATAGTGATGGAGGTCCAGACGATTCTCGCTGACGTTGTAGCCGATATGAAAGAGTTTTCGTGCGGCATCGTACAAGAGCGCAAAGTCCATCTGATCCAGTTCGCGGCTACAGGCACCGACCACCTCGCGCAAGCCCTCGCGAACCGAGGTGCAGGCCGCGCCTCCTTTGTCCAGCGCCGCTTCGAAGGCATGTGTCCATGCCTCGACCCCGGGTGGATGATCCCCGGCCCACTGCTCTTGCCCGGCGCTCAGCGCAACGCGAATGCGCACCGTGATATCACCTGTATCTGCAAGTCGTGTCGGTGATTCCACGGCATTGAGTAGGTCCTGCCAAGCGCGCGCCAGCGCGGAGTCCTCACGAGAGGCTCCCGTGTCCGGTGGGACAAGGAGGAGATTTAACCAGGGCAAACAGGTTTCTGCTTCCAGGTGCATGGATTCCACGTGCTCGTTCAGCGCGTTGGACCAGGTCTCGATTTCCTCCAGATCGGCGAGGTCCGCGCCGTGGGCCTGGCGAACGGTTTCGAGTAGCACGCTGTTCAAGCGCCTGACGGTGTCATCCCTGAGTTGTCCTATGAGCGCAGCGTGACCCAGATTGGACCGGTCCCTTTGGCGGATCGCAGAGCGCGCGTGGTGAATGGCGTCAATGCATTCGGGGGCCTCGAGCATCGCATGCTCGAGCAAGCCCGACACCGCTTGTTTCAGAAGGCCAAGGAGGTCCACGAGCCCTTGCCACTGTGCGTCGCGCAGCCATGGCTGCTGGTCAATTTCCAGGCAAGCCTGACGTAGCGCGATCAAGGCGCCGGCAAGATTGCCCGAATCCACCGTGGAGACATAGCGGGGCTCGAGTGGTTCCAAAGTCGAGGTATCAACCCAATTGAGTATGTGGCCGCGGTAGCGGGGCATGCGAGTGAGCGTGTCCAGCGAATTGCGCAACCGGCGTACAAAGTTCGCGATACCGATAAAGCCCAAATCCCGTGCCACCAGCGTTGCCAGAAGCATCATAGCGATATTCGTCGGCGATGTTCGCTGTGCCACTTCTCCCCGCGGTGATTCCTGAAAGTGATCCGGTGGTAGCCAGTGGTTGCTGGGCTCCACGTAGGATTCAAAGAAGTGCCAGGTGCGGAATGCGAGCTCACGCAGTTCTGCCTGATCGCGTTGATCAAGAGTTGGGGGCCCGACATTTTTTGGTGGCATGCTCAGCCACCGGGCGAGCTCTGGAGCCCCGATCCAGAGCAGCAGCAGTGGCACGCTGTAGGCTAGAGCCGCAGGTCTGGCGAAAACGATCAAGGAGAGAGCGGCTATGGCCATGATCGTTGATATCCACATCTCGAGCCAGATGTTCTTGCGTAGCGAATCCGCGCTCAGGCGAGCGCTGGTCGCGGAGAAAGTCACCCATTCGAGAAGCCGGCGGTGTGTGATGAACATACGTATGAAGGATCGCGCGATCGCGTCTGTGGCTGTCACCGCTAGAGGAAATGTGAAGCTGACAGATAATATCCAGCGTTCGAGGTCGAACCGGCTGAAGCTGTGCAGAACAGTCCACAGGCCGTGTCGTCCCGAGCGACGGAACCCACCGACGAGTCCGGATGCAATGCCGGTCAGCAGATGCGCAGCAGGTGCGAAAACTCCGATCAGCGTCCATACCCCCAGTGCCGACGGTGCCAGTAACCAGCTCGCAACCAGGTAGGCGGACAGCAACGGGAAAAACAGGCTGCGCCGAAGATTGTCGAGAATTTTCCAGCGATCGATGAGTGTCAGCGGGTTCCTTACCCAGCGCCCACCGGTGACGGGAACAAACGGAGCCAACCATGGGATCAGCTGCCAGTCTCCGCGTATCCATCGATGCAACCGTCTGGCATAGGTGACGTAATCGGGCGGAAAATGCTCGTATACGGAAATGTCACTCGCCAGCCCGGCTCTGCCGAGCACGCCTTCGAGGAGGTCGTGACT
>PVMK01161633.1_pt1 | contig 16795 bp, 15 predicted proteins | sample 1853481 | NCBI WGS metagenome assembly PVMK01 (sample SAMN08533507, study PRJNA380276) | Marine sediment metagenome, whole genome shotgun sequencing project.
AGGGATGTGCCGCAAGGCACATCCCTTTTTTACGCGTGTGTGCTTATTGATCTGAGTATTCAGACAGCCACAACATTATTGGCGCACGGCCCCTTCTGGCCCTGGCCTACTTCGAACTCTACCGCCTGGCCGTCATTGAGAGTGGCAAAGCCGCCGCCGCTCTGGATTTCTGAATGATGTACGAACAGGTCTTTGCTGCCATCTTCCGGCGTGATGAAACCATAACCCTTGTCCGCATTGCACCACTTAACTGTACCTTTACTCATACTATTCTCTTCTACTCTATTTCGTTATTCGCAGGATTCTGCGCCGCCATTATACCCCTCAAACCACCTGGGAGTGCAAATGCCGTATTCAAGCTTATTGAATGTACGCGCAGGTAGCCGCTTTCGGGGGGTTTTTGCCTTGCAAAGGCATGCTTTATCCTAACTGAGCAAGGCAAAAAAACTCCCGGAAGCAGCGGGACGTACCCGCGCTCCCCTTGAGTCAGAGCCATTCTGCCCAGAATCTCCATTCGCAGTTGTAGCTACCCGGGTCGATTAGCCACCAGGTTTTCCACCACCGACGGATCCGCCAGCGTACTGGTATCGCCCAGGCTGTCCAGCTCGTTCTCGGCTATCTTGCGCAGGATGCGGCGCATGATTTTGCCAGAGCGGGTCTTGGGCAGGCCCGGCGCCCATTGAATGATGTCGGGCTTGGCGATGGGGCCGATTTCCTTGACGCACAGTTGTATCAGCTCTGAGCGCAATTCCTCAGTCGGCTCCACCCCCTGCATTGGCGTCACATAGGCGTAAATGCCCTGACCCTTGATATCGTGGGGGAATCCCACCACGGCGGCCTCGGCTATCTGCTCGTGCAATACCAGGGCGCTCTCCACCTCGGCGGTGCCCATGCGGTGACCGGAGACGTTCAATACGTCGTCCACACGGCCGGTGATCCAGTAGTAGCCGTCCTCGTCGCGCCTGGCGCCGTCGCCGGTGAAATAGTAGCCCGGGTAGTTGCTGAAATAAGTGTCGATCATGCGCTGGTGGTCGCCGTACACGCTGCGGATCTGGCCGGGCCAGGAGGATTTTATCACCAGGTAGCCGGCACCCGCGCCCTCGATTTCAGAACCGTCCTCGTTCAGCAGGGCCAATTCCACGCCGAAGAAGGGGAAGGTGGCCGAGCCGGGCTTCAGGTCGGTGGCCCCAGGCAGCGGCGTGATCATATGGCCGCCGGTCTCAGTTTGCCACCAGGTGTCTACGATGGGGCAGCGTGAGTCACCGACGACCTGGTAATACCATTCCCAGGCCTCCGGGTTGATGGGCTCACCCACCGTACCCAGTAAGCGCAGGCTGGCGCGGGAACTGCGTGTGACGGGCTCATCGCCCACCGCTTGCAGGGCGCGGATGGCGGTGGGCGCGGTATAGAAGATGTTGACCTGGTGCTTGTCGACGACTTCCCAGCAGCGACCGGCATCGGGGTAGGTGGGCACACCCTCGAACATCAGGGAGATGGCGCCGTTGGCCAGCGGGCCGTACACGATATAGGTGTGGCCGGTGACCCAGCCCACGTCGGCGGTACACCAGTAGACTTCACCCTCGCGGTAGTCGAACACGTATTTGAAGGTCATGGCGGCTTGCAGCAGGTAACCACCGGTGGTGTGCAGCACACCCTTGGGTTGGCCGGTGGAGCCGGACGTGTAGAGGATGAACAGGGGGTCTTCCGCATCCATGGACTCGGGCGGGCATTCGCTATCTGTGTCCGCTACCGCCTCGTGATACCAGACATCCCGGCCATCGCACCAGGCGATATCGCCGCCGGTGCGCTGTACCACCAGGCAGGTGTGGACATTGGGGCAGGAAGCCAGGGCCTCGTCGGCATTCACTTTCAGTGGGATGTTCTTGCCGCCGCGCACGCCTTCATCAGCGGTGATCAGGGTCTGGCAATCCGAGTCCAGGATGCGATCCTTCAGTGCACCGGGGGAAAAGCCACCGAATACGATGGAGTGCACAGCACCGATGCGGGTACAGGCCAGCATGGCGTAGGCCGCCTCCGGAATCATCGGCATGTAGATGCACACCCGGTCGCCCTTGCTCACGCCGCGCGCCTTGAGGGCGTTGGCCAGCTTACATACCTGCTCTTTCAATTCACTGTAGGTGATGTGCTTGCTGTCGGCGGGATCATCGCCCTCCCAGATCAGCGCGGTCTGGTCCGCCCGCTCGGGCAGGTGCCGGTCTATGCAGTTGTAACTCACGTTTAATTTGCCGCCGGCAAACCACTGGACGTCACCCTTGACGAAATCGTAACTGACGACCTTGTCCCAGGGCTGGTCCCAGGACAGGAACTCGCTGGCCATCTCGCTCCAGAAGCCATCGGGGTCTTCGATTGAGCGTTGGTACATCGCCTTGTATTGATCGGCGTTGATGTGGGCATCCTTGAAATTGGCGGGAACCGGATGGATAGGAAATTCAGACATGTGGGCCCTTCCCTTTATAAGTTTGGTGAATACAGAATAATACGTGGCCGGCCAGGTAGTACAAGCCGACCAAGGTCTAATAACGCAGGATGTTCTAGTGGCCGTCGGCCAGCATGCCCCAGTCGGACACCGGGTTCAGGGCCAGTTGCACGTTGTCGATCAGGCGCGTGGAGCCCAGTTTGGCGGCGGCCAGGATGGCGATTTCTTCGGTGTCTGCAGTGACTGTGTGCAGGGTGCGGGCGTCCCGTATTGCGAAGTAGTCCGGCTCAAAACCCGCCTGCAGCAGTTGCATGCGGGCGTGGGACTCCAGTTGCAGGAAATTGTCGAAGCCGCAGGCGATAGCCTCGCGGCAGCTGTTCAGGGTCTGGTGCAGTACGGGGGCGATACGTCGCTGCTCGAAGGACAAAAAGCCGTTGCGAGAGCTTTTAGCCAGGCCGTCTTCGTCCCTGGCCGTGCGCACACCGACAATCTCGATGGGCAGGCACAGATCCCTGGTCATTTTGCGCACGATAGATAGCTGCTGGAAATCTTTTTCGCCGAACAGCGCCATATCGGGCTGCACGATATTGAACAGTTTGCTGACAACTGTCGTGACGCCGTCGAAATGACCCGGCCGGCTGTCGCCGCACAGGGTATCACCCAGATCCGGTACGTGTACCAGGGATTGCGCGTCCATGCCCTCAGGATAAATTTCCTCAGCGCCGGGTGCATACAGCACTTGAACCCCTTCGCCGAACAATTTTTCCTTATCCGCCGCCAGGGTCCGGGGATAGGCGTCCAGGTCTTCATTGGGGCCGAATTGCAGGGGGTTGACAAAAATACTGACCACGACCACGTCGCACAACTGGTTGGCCTTGCGCACCAGGTCCAGGTGACCATCGTGAAGGTTGCCCATGGTGGGGACGAAGGCGGTGCTCTGGCCGTTCTTGCGAAAGGTGTGTAGAGCGGATTGTAACTGAGCGTTGCTGCTAAAAGTTCGCATATCTACCTGATCCCTGCGGTACGGAATGGTGACGCTAAACCAGTAAAAAACACTAGTTTTAAACCCGCACCAAGCTAGTGCTTGGGCGGGATGGGATGGGAAGTATGCCCCAAGCCCCATACCCGGGCAACGGGTTTTTATGAAAAATTCACATTTATTGTTACCAAAAGAAGCACGTTATGGGTCGGTAATGCATCCATGTGGCGTGTAGGTGGGGGTGAGTACACGCTAACTTAATCGGTGGAAAGGTGCACCGGTGAGGCATCTGCGAAATGGTGTGGGGCCCTGCGGTGGCTTTATGTGGGTCGCCGCAGTGCGCACCAATGGGACGGCATCAGGTGTAGGTATGCTCTTCCTGGGGGTATTTGCCGGCTTTGACGGCGTCCACAAAGGACTTTAAGCCCCCTTGAATGGTGGTCTGGCCGGCCATGAAGTTGTGCACGAAGCGGGCCGTATGACCGGACAGACCCAGCAGATCATGCATTACCAGTACTTGTGCATCCGTACCGGCGCCGGCACCGATACCGATTACCGGGATGTCCAGTTTGCGGCTGAGATCGGTGCCCAGGTGCGAGGGTACGCACTCCAGTACCAATAGGCTGGCGCCAGCATCTTTGATTTCCACGGAGTCCGCCAGGATGGACTTGGCCTCCTTGGGGGTGCGACCCTGTACCTTGAACCCGCCCAAGGTGTTGACCGACTGCGGGGTGAGGCCCAGGTGCGCGCAAACCGGTATACCGCGCTCCACCAGCATGCTGATCGTATCGCTGAGCCAGGTGCCACCCTCCATCTTGACCATTTGTGCGCCGGCCTGCATCAGTCGGGTGGCGTTTTTCATGGCCTGTTCTGGCGTGGTGTAGGACATGAACGGCATATCGGCCATAACCAGAGGTTCGGGCGCGGCGCGACACACACACTCAGTGTGGTAGGCCATATGATCCATGGTGACGGGGATGGTGCTGTCGTGCCCCTGCAGCACCATGCCCAGGGAGTCTCCCACCAGCATGGCTTCGGCTCCCGCCTCGCTGATGATGCGCGCAAAGGTGGCATCATAAGCGGTGATGCAGACAAACTTCTCCCCGGCGGCTTTTTTCTTGTCCAGGGTGCTGATTGTGACCTTGCCCATTTCGCTATCCGAAAAAAGTGGGATTGAAATAGTGGCGGCCGCTGCGAATGTCCAGCAGGTAGTCCACCAGATGGCTGTAATCTGCCTCGCCGTTGACCAGGTCGATTTCGCTGGCGTTGACGATAAGCAGAGGAGCGCCATCGTAATATAGAAAGAACTCACTGTACACTTCGTTCAGGCGCTCGAGATAGTCCCGTTCTATGGCCTGTTCAAAGGGCACGCCGCGGTTGTCAATGCGCGATAGCAAGACGTCGGTGGAGGCCTGCAGATAGATCACCAGGTCCGGTCGGGGGGCGTCTATGGTCAACTGCTGGTAGACTTTTTCGTAGAGCTGGAATTCATCCCGATCCAGATTGATCCGGGCGAACAATGGATCTTTCTCTACCAGGAAATCAGCGACCCGCACGGGCTCAAAGATGTCCGCCTGGCGCATATCCTGGATTTTCTGGGCGCGCTGAAACAGGAAGAATAACTGGGTGGCCAGCGCCGCCTGCTTACGATTGCGGTAGAACTTTTCCAGAAAGGGATTATCCTGGGCGTCCTCCAGCAGTGTGCTGTAGTTGAAACTGGTCGCCAGTTTCTTGGCCAGCGTGGTTTTCCCCACGCCGATGGGTCCCTCTACGGCGATAAATGCGGGCGGTGTGCGCCCTTTCAGGTCGATGTTGATGGCTGTGGTCTCGCGCATCAATACAGGGCTCCGGGTGTCGATATTAGTTATTATTGAGCTGCAGGCTCGTCTTCTCCAGGCTGTTCCCGGCGCAAGCGGCTACTAATGTATCAAGAACTGTGCCGTCCGGCAGCACCAAATTTGCATCGCTGATTTCAAGCAGTGGATAAAGCACGAAATTGCGCTGCCGCATCGCAGGGTGGGGTACTGTCAGCCTGGGGCTGTCTATTTTCTGGTCGCCGTACAGCAGGATATCAAGATCCAGGGTGCGCGGACCCCAGCGCACGCTACGTACGCGACCCTGCTCCTGTTCGATTTGCTGCAGGGCGTCCAGCAGTCGCCCCGGGGGCAATGTAGTGGCCAGTAGCAATACAGCGTTGAGGTAGTGGGCTTGTGCAACCGGGCCTGCCGGTGCGCTGCGGTAGATGCTGGAGATGCGTTCAACCCGGGTGTCGGGCAACTTGTTGAGGGCGGCGACAGCGTTGCGTAACTGAGTTGCCGGGTCTTGCAAGTTGCTGCCCAGGGCGATGTAGGCCGCGGTCATGTCCCGGGATTGGCGCGGCGCGTGCGGGTTCTGCGTCCTCCCTGGTTGCCCTTGCCGGACGCGACTTGCTCCAGGCGCTGTTCCAGTGGCAACTCCTGGAATTGCGTCCACCAGTCACCGAGGTCGCCGATGTCTTCGCCGGCCTGTTCGCGTAACAGCAGGAAGTCGTATGCGGCGCGAAAGCGGCGGTGATCCACCAGTTCGGCGGCCTTGCGTCCCTGGCGGCGTTGCAGGCGCAGTTGGAACTCCCAGATCTCGCGCATGGGCTGACTGAAGCGGCGCGGAATGGATATGTGTTTGGCGGCATCGCCAATGGTCTGTTGCGCGGCGCTGTGCATGGCTACCATGGCGGGGTCGCCGTGATTCTGTTTGTGCGCAGCCAACTTGCTGGCGACGGGCCACAGCAGCGCGGCGAGGATAAATGCCGGCGTGACGGGCTTGCCCTGCGCTATACGCTGGTCTGTATTGCCCATGGCGGCTTGTAGCAGGGGCAGTGCGGCGGCATCCCGGTGCAGGCATGCACTGGTATCCGGGAACAGGTATTGCAGCAAGTTGTACTCGATCAACTTGTCCAGGGTCGCCGCTGCGTAGCCTGCCAGGAACAGCTTGAGAAATTCGTCGAACAGGCGCGCGGCGGGAATTTCGCCCAGCAGGTGGGCGCAGCCGGGGATGGCCCTGGCCGTATGCTGGTCAATAGTAAAGTCCAGCTTGGCGGCGAAGCGCACGACGCGCAACATGCGCACCGGATCTTCGGTGTAACGCACCCGAGGGTCGCCGATAATGCAGATGCTGCGCCGCTTGAGATCTTCCAGCCCGTGCACATGATCGAAAACCTCGAACTTGCCAGAGTCATAATACAGGGCGTTCACAGTGAGGTCGCGCCGTACCGCATCCTCCTCCAGCGTGCCGTAGACGTTGTCCCTCAGCAGCAGACCGCTGGCCGACTGGCGGGAGTGGTTGCCGCCGTGCTCCGCACTGGGCTGCGCGTCATTGTCGTGGTGGCCGCGAAAGGTGGTGACTTCAATAATTTCACGGCCGAAGCGCACGTGGACGATGCGAAAGCGGCGACCAATAATACGGGAGTTGCGAAACAGGGCGTGGACGTCTTCCGGGGTGGCATCCGTTGCGATATCAAAGTCTTTGGGGTGCCCATTCAGCAGTAAGTCGCGCACTGCGCCCCCTACCAGATAGGCCTGATATCCCTTGTTGCGCAATCGCGACATGACTTTGAGCGCGCTGTCGCTGATATTTTTGCGGGATATGCAGTGCTGATCCCTGGGGATTACGTTCAAGCGATTGTGGGCCTGTGGCGGTTCTGGGCAGGCGCGAAGTCTACCACAGAAGTGGCGGTATCGCCTGTGGCTGCAGTGAACCGTGCCGGTATCGGATGGGTGGAGTGAATGACGGGGAAAACCAGGTTTTCCCCATCCAGGTCTCACGTTAGGAGTTATTGTTATTTCTGGGTGTTGTTATTTTTATTAGCTGTTATAGAAACATAGTTTTATGTGCTTGCCCAAGTACTTAAATGTGTAAATTATTACATCTTCGTACTGACAATCAGCCAGAATTGCGCTGGCTTTAAGCCCTACCCAACGTATAGAAATTGAGGGGGAAGATGCCTTCCCCATCCAGGTCCATAGTGAACTGTATTATTTTTATTGCGGTGCTGTTATTTTTATTATTATCACCGCGAGATATAATGCAGGCTACATGCCAATATTCTAAAATAGCTTAATAAACAAAGACATATTGAATATTCGTCATTTTGCAGGATGCCAGATTGTGGAGTTGTGTTACCGAATTACACCAGTTTATGTAACGCTAACCTGCCCGGGTAACGCTTATTTTCTGGCTGTTGCGGTAGTTTTTCCGCGGTTTCGCGCGCTGCCCCTGCTGCGGGGGATGTCAAATCGCTGGCGGCGTTCCCACAGGCATTTACGGCTTACGCCGAGCTTTTGCGCCAGTTCGGTTTCGCTCATGGAATCCTGATGCTCCAGCACAAAGCGCTGGAAGTAGTCTTCGAGGGATAAATCTTCCGGCGGATCGCTGGCCAGGCCGTGGGCTGATTTGGGCGCTGTGGTAATGCCCTGTCCCCGCAGGCGATTGATATTGACCAGCTCCAGGTCGATACCCAGCGCCTCGTTATCTATTTCCTCGGAATCGGACAGGATAACCGCCCGCTCGATGGCGTGTTCCAATTCCCGTACGTTGCCCGGCCACTGGTAGGTGGTGATGGCCTGGATCGCTCGCGGAGAAAGGCGCATGAGGTTCTTGTTGAGACGTTTAGCCTGGTTTTGCAACATGCGCTCGGCCAGGTGCAGGATGTCCTTGCCGCGTTCGCGCAGGGATGGCAGGGAGAGGCGCAGTACGTTGATGCGGTAGAACAGATCCTGCCGGAACAGCCCCTCCGCTGCCAGTCGCTGCAGGTTGCGGTGGGTGGCGCAAATGAGGCGAACATTGACCTTGCGCGAATGTACCGAGCCAATGCGACGAATCTCGCCCTCCTGTATAAAGCGCAGCAACCGGGCCTGCGCTTCCATCGGCAGCTCGCCTATTTCATCCAGGAACAAGGTGCCTCCATCCGCGGCCTCGATCAGTCCCATGCGGCTGGCGTTGGCACCGGTGAAGGCACCCTTTTCGTAGCCGAACAGTTCCGACTCGATCAGGGTGTCGGGGATGGCTGCGCAGTTCACGGAAATCATGGTATTGGCGGCGCGCAGGCTGTGCTCGTGCACGCTGCGCGCAACCAGTTCCTTGCCGGTGCCGGTTTCCCCCAGTACCAGTACGGTGGAGTCGGTGGGGGCCATTTTCTCAATATGATCGAACAGAGTGAGCATGGCCGGGCAATTGCCCACGATACCGGTCATGCCATTTGATTTGGCCGCGCGCGCCTCGCTATCTCTTTTGTGCACGACGCGGGCGGTGGGGTGGTCGGCGATAATGCGCTGTACCGCACTGACCATGTCGCCGTGATCGAATGGTTTAGCGATATAATCCACCGCCCCCATGCGCATGGAATCCACCGCGGAGCGCAGGCTGGCGTAGCTGGTCATGATCAGTACCGGGACATCACCGGCTTTCTTGATCAGGTCGGTGCCCGGTGCCCCCGGCAGGCGCAGGTCACTGATGACCAGGTCGAAGGTGTACAGATCATGCTTGGCTTCCGCTTCCGGCACGGAGCCGGCTTCACTGATCTGATAACCGTTGCGCTCCAGCAGGCGGCGCAGCGCCGTTCTGATGACCGATTCATCTTCGACCACGAGGATTTTCTGCATGCCGTGTTACCTTTGTGTACAACCTACACAACATACTCTCCCGGCAGTGAATACTCCAGCGCGAGCGTCGGGTAAAGTGTTGCCTGAAGTTACACTTCGAATTCCGAGCCGTAGTTGGTCTGGGGTAACCGCAGGCTGACGCGTGTGCCCGGATTAGCGCCTGCCGCAAGCGGGCTGGTGAGGTGCACCGCGCCGTCCATGTCATCCAGAATACTGAATACCAGTGCCAGCCCCAGACCGGTGCCGGAGCCTGGCTCCTTGGTCGTGTAGAACGGCTCGAACACCCGGCTTTGCAGTTCCGGTGGTATGCCGCAGCCATCGTCTTGTACATCGATGTTCACGTGCTTGCCGTTGGCGGTCGCCGAAATGTGCACTTGCCCGTAATCGTCGCAGGCATCCCTGGCATTGCCCAGCAGGTTGATGAACACCTGTAGCAGTCGCTGGCCGTCCGCCAGTACCAGCAGTTCCCGGTCACAGTGATTGCTGAACTGTACCGGGCTGGCATCCCGGTCCAGGTTTAGCAGGTGAATGGCTTCGTCCACGCAGTCCGCCAGGTTGGACGGGGCCAGACTGACCTGGCCGGAGCTGGAGCCAACGTGGGAGAAATTTACCAGCGACTCCACAATGCGGGTGACCCGCTCGGTTTGTTGGAGAATGTCCTGGGCCATGTAGCGAATTTCCTGTGGGTCGGTTTCGTATTCCAGGTTTTGCGCCAGGCAGGCGATGCCGGTGACCGGGTTGCCAATCTCGTGCGCCACTCCTGCTGCGAGGCGGCCTATGGAAGCCAGCCGCTCGTTGTGTAGCACCTCTTCCTCCAGCAGCTCGAAGTCGGTGATATCCTCCACCAGAATGACTGCATTGCCACTACTGCTCGCTGTGTCAGCATCCGGCGAGGCCTTGTGCAAGCTGAACCAGCGGGATGCCCCCGGTTCGGTGATCACCTCCGTTTTCAGGATAGTGTTGGCATCACTGCGCTGGAAGTCACCGATAATCTGGCGCCAGGGCTGGGGTATCGAGTCCAGCAGTGAGCCCAGCACCTCCCGGGCTTCGATGTCGGTAATCCGCGCCATACTGCGGTTCCACATCAGCAGTTCGCCATCGTTACCGATGGAGCACACGCCTATGGGCAGATTGTCCAGGGTCTCCCGGTGATGCCGGCGGAGGTTGTCCAGATCGGCCGCCAGCCCGGTGAACTGGAATTGGGCCCTGTCCAGGTTGCGTTCAATCAGGTGCATATCCTCGGCGTCTCCATCCGAGTCCGGTTGGAAGGGTATACAGCGTTCGATGATGCGGCCGGCCACCGCCGGCCCCAGCAATCCGGATAAATTCGCTTCCAGGCGCGTACGCAGGCGCCTGAGGGCGTAGGGCCGGGCTTCGTCTTCAGCAAACTGCAGTTCCCCCAGGGCTCGCTGTACCTCGGATCGGGCGGTCTCTTTACCCAGGGCCGGGGCGAGATGCTGGCTGAATTCGCCGGCGCTGTGCAGTGACAGGGTTTGGCGGGTGGGGTGGCTGAGGGCGTCCATGGAGCAAATCTCGGCCGCGACCTTCTCGTCCGCGCTGGCGCTGGTCAGCACGGACACGACCACAAAAAGACCGGTATTCAGTGCCAGTGAGGCCATGACGGCTGCGGCCCACAGGTCGTCGCCGGCCCCGAACAGGGTGTTGTACAGGTGACCCAGCAGGCGCGGGTGGTAATCCATGACGAGCGGTAGCAGCATCGAAAAGAACCAGATGACCAGGCCGCCAGTGAGCCCGACCAGCAAGCCCTTGCGGTTGGCGCCGGGCCAGTATGGGGTGGCGATGAGGCCCGGCAGGAATTGCGCAGTGCCGGCAAAAGCCACCAGGCCGAGTTGGGTGAGACTATGTTTGTCACTGAGAATAGTAAAGAAGGCGTAGCCGGCAAGAATGAGAATGCCGATGAGGGAGCGACGCGACCATTTGAGCTGGGTATAGATACTTTGCGCCCTGTCGATTTGCAGTAGATTTGCGGGCAGTACCAGGTGGCTCAGGCACATATTGGCCAGGGCCAGTGTGGTGACAATGATGGTGGCACTGGCGGCCGACAGGCTGGCCACAAAGGCGGCGGTGCTAACCGGGGTCGAACCCAGGGCCAGCCCGATGGCCAGGCCGCTGTAATCCAGGGGCAGGTCGTGTCCGAGTTTGAGTCCCGCCCAGGTCACTGGCAGAACGGGCAGGCTCAGCAGTAACAGGTACAGGGGCAGCCCCCAGGTGGCACTGCGCAAACCCTGGCTGTCGGTATTCTCGGCAAATGCCATATGGAAAATATGCGGCATGCACACTGCGCCGGCAAAGAACACCAGCAGCAGCGCGCGGGCCGTATCACCGTGAACAGGCTGTTGCAGCACCTGGCCTGCCGCCGGGTCCTGCAGCAGCCACTGCTGCAGTTCGCCAAAGCCGCCAAACACCTGGTAGACCGCCACCAGCAACAGCATCGTCAGGGCCGCCAACTTGACCAGTGACTCAAAGGCCATGGCCGTAACCAGGCCGGTGTTGCGGTGCTGTGAGGATACGTGCCGGGTGCCGAACAGAATGGAGAACACCGTGATAATAATACAGAACAGCAGGGCCAGGCCGTCGTGCCGGTGACGTTCGGAGGACTCACCCGCCAGGATGTGGATGCTGTCGGCAACCGCCTGGATTTGCAGGGCCAGCAGCGGCAGCAGGGTGATGCACATGGCCAGGGTAATCGCCGCACCGACCCAGGGGCTGCGAAAGCGAAACGTCAGGACATCCGCCAGGGAGGCCAGTTGGTAGACCCGGCAAAGTCGCAGTAGCGGCAACAGTAGTAGTGTCGCCATAACGAACATAAATACCGCGCCCACGTAGTACAGCAGAAAGTTGTAACCGTAGCGATGGGCGAGCTCGATGACACCATTGCTGGCCATGGCACCGGCGAATACGCCCAGGGACAATACATAGGTGGCGGGGTGGCGGGTAATGCGCTCCGGGATGATGCCACGTTCAGCCAGGTAGGCAACAGTAAACAGACCGGTCAGGTAAACGACGATAAACAGCAGGATCTGCGCCAGGCTAAAGCTCATCCGGATGCCTCGTGCGCTGGTCCCAATAGGCGGCCACGATGATCAGCAGCCACGGCAGGTAGGGCCGATACCAGGCTGTCTGTGAGCCCAGCAGCCAATCCTCGATCGCCGGGAAGAAAATAAAGACGATGCCAATGACCAGCAACAGCGCGCGGTTGATATACATAACAGGCCCTAATTGCTGCCCCGGTGAGTGTGGCAACCGATACTACTGAAGCGGCACCTGTGGGTAAAGTTCAACCTAAAAACCGCAGTCGGATCACGAAAGTCTGCACAAGCGCTTGATGTACCTGGAACTATGAAAAAGCGCTCATCACCAATAAGGTGACCACGCGTTTTTCAAATTCCCCATGCACATCAATATCTTGCACATCTTTTTCGCGCCCGACTGCGGTTTCTAGGTTCAAGGGTTGCCGGCAAGGCTGGATTCGGGGATGGCCAGGGTGGCTGGAATCTGTTGCGGCGACCACTGCGCGATGGCGAATGCCAGTATCTGCTCTACAGTTATTAGCCGCATCGGCGGCTCGCCCTGTTGCAGGAACTGCAGCGCATTACGCAGGTTGGCGGCGGCCAGGTCATCATCCAGGGCGGGGGCATGGTGTTGCTTGCTCAATTTCTGGCCCAGGCTATTAGTGATAACTGGCAGATGGCAATACCGGGGGCTGCGGTAACCCAGTTTATGCTGCAGGAATATCTGCCGCGCCGTGGAGTCCAGCAAGTCCGATCCCCGCACCACGTGGGTGATGGCCTGCTCGGCATCATCAACCACCACGGCCAGTTGATAGGCGACCAGAGCGTCTTTGCGCTTTACCACGAAATCCGGGAACTGCTCTCCCAGCGAGATATGCTGCTGGCCCTGTAGCTGATCGGTGAAGCGTATCTGACAATCGTCGGGTACGGTTACCCGAGTGGCGCAAGGGGTGGTCACCGCAGTCTGGCGCGGCTTGCAGCGACCGTGGCAGCTGCCTTGGGGGCCCAGCATGGCCCGGGTGCAATCACAACAAAACAGGTGATCGCCCCGGGTAAGTTCATCGAGGGCGGCCGTGTAGGCAGGGCCGCGCCCGCTCTGCCACAGTACGTCTTCATCCCAGTGTAAGCCGTGGCGCTGCAGACTCAGCAGAATGCGCTGGGCGGCGCCGGGTTCCTCCCGGGGGGGATCCAGGTCATCCATGCGGACCAGCCAGGTGCCGCCACGAGAGCGGGCGTCCAGATAACTGGCCAGGGCGGCGATCAGGGAGCCCAGATGTAAAGGGCCGGTGGGAGAGGGCGCAAAACGGCCCCGGTACTGCGCGTTGGAATCGGGCACCGGGAGCGCCCGGGGGTCAACCCATCTCCTGCCGTTCCTTGATCTCGGACAGGGTCTTGCAGTCGATACACAAGGTGGCGGTGGGGCGGGCTTCCAGGCGCTGGATACCGACTTCGACGCCACAGGCGTCACAGAAGCCGTAGTCGTCCTGGTCTATGCGCTCCATGGTGGAGTCAATTTTTTTAATCAGCTTGCGTTCGCGATCACGGGTGCGCAATTCCAGGCTGAATTCTTCTTCCTGGGTGGCGCGATCAGCTGGATCGGGGAAGTTCGCCGCTTCGTCTTTCATATGGCTGACGGTGCGGTCGACTTCCTGCATCAACTCTGATTTCCAGTTGAGCAAGATGACTTTGAAGTGCTCACGCTGCTTCTCGTTCATGTACTCTTCGCCCCGCTTGGTTTTGTAGGGCTCGAAGTTGTTGAACTCAGCGCTGGCTGCTTTTTTGGCTGCTCGAGGCATGGCTATTTTCCCATACTACATAAGGTAACTCGACAATACTCACAGTTCTTTGGCCGGGGCTATAAGGGCAGCCCAAATCCAAGGGCGGAGAAACTACCAGATAAGCTGCGGCCATGCCACTATTTCCTCACAGTTTTTAACGATGGGTGGATGAAGAACTACACCACGCTGACGGTGCTTGATAGAATAATTCACGGGTTGTAACAAAGGGCTGTCTGTGAGCGATTCATACAAACCCAGGGGTTTTGCCCAGAGGGTTGACGAAATTGAGCCATTTCGCGTGGTGCAGGTACTGGCCCGCGCCACACAACTGGCCGCTGCCGGCCGCGATATCGTGCATATGGCCGCTGGCGAGCCGGACTTTGCTACCGCTGCGCCCATCGTGGAGGCGGGTCGGGCGGCGCTGGCGCGCGGTGCGACCTATTACTCGCAGGCGGCCGGAATCCCCGAGTTGCGTGAGGCCCTGTCTTGCTTTTACGCCGATGAGTACGGCCTGGACATCGCGCCCTCTCGTATTATGGTGACGCCGGGAGCCTCCGGCGCACTGCTGCTGGTTTCCGCGCTGTTGATGAACCCCGGTGACGGTATGCTGATGACCGATCCCGGCTACCCCTGCAATCGCCATTTTCTGCGCCTGGTGGAAGGCCGCGGACAGTTGGTGCCGGTGGGGCCTGCCAGTAATTACCAGTTGACCGCCGAGCTGGTGGCCGCTAATTGGCAGGCCAATAGCATTGGCGTCATGGTGGCGTCTCCGGCCAACCCCACGGGTACCGCTCTGTCCCGGGAGGAGTTGGCTGCCCTGTCTCGCGAGGTGCGGTCCCGCAACGGTTACTTGCTGGTGGATGAAATTTATCACGGCCTGGGCTATGACGCGCCCACGCCCTCCGTGCTGGAGGTCGACCCGGACGCCTTCGTCATCAACAGTTTCTCCAAGTACTTCGGTATGACCGGTTGGCGCCTGGGTTGGCTGGTGGCGCCTGAAGCGGCGGTAGCCGAGATGGAGAAGCTGGCCCAGAATCTGTTCATTTCCATGTCCACCATGGCTCAGTACGCCGCACTGGCGGGGTTTGAGCCGGCTACCCGGGAGATTCTTGAGCAGCGGCACGACATCTTTCGCCAGCGTAGGGATTATCTGCTGCCGGCGTTGCAGGAGCTGGGTTTCACGGTGCCCTGCAAGCCGCAGGGAGCGTTCTATATTTACGCCGATGCCAGCCGCTTCACCTCGGACAGCCAGAAGTTCTGCATGCAGCTGCTGGAAGAGCACGGCGTGGCCCTGACCCCGGGAGTGGATTTTGGCCACCATCTGGCCAACGAGCACCTGCGCTTCTCATATACAACCGGTATGGACAGGCTGGAACTGGCGGTGGAGCGCCTGGCCAGAGTGCTAAGCTGATATGCAGTTTGATGCGCTACTGGAGGCACGGCTGTTGCGCCGTTACAAACGCTTCCTGGCGGATGTTGAGTTGCCCGGTGGCGAGATTATAACCGTGCACTGTCCCAATACCGGGGCTATGACCGGCTGCGCGGTAGCGGGTTCGCGGGTCTGGCTGTCGCTAAGCGATGCCAAAACCCGCAAGTATCCGCATACCTGGGAGTTGGTCGAGACCTCCCAGGGTATGGCCTGTATTCACTCGGCCAGGGCCAACCGGGTGGTGCGCGAGGCATTTGCCGCCGGGCGCATCCCCGGGTTTGGCGATTACCCGGATATTCGCTCTGAGGTGAAGTACGGTGGGGGCAGCCGTGTTGATTTGCTTCTGGAAGGTGACGCCGGCAGGGTATTTGTCGAGGTTAAATCGGTTACCCTGTGCCGGGCAGGGGGGTGCGGCGCGTTCCCCGACGCGGTCAGCGAGCGAGGGCGCAAGCATCTGCAGGCGCTGCAGGCGGTGCGGGATAAAACGACCCGTGCGGTATTGTTTTTTTGTGTTTTTCACCAGGGGATAAAGCGTGTCAGTACAGCCGGTGATATCGACCCGCGCTATCGTGATGCCCTGCGGGAGGCGACGGCAGCGGGAGTGGAGGTGTTGGCCTGGGGGGCGAGCATTAGCGCGCAGGGCATCGATCTGTCGCGGGCTCTGCCGTTTTCGCTGGATCCGCCCGCGACTGCCCCGCAACAGTGAGGTGGAGTGAATGAAAATGATCCAGGCACTGACAGAGCGGCAATTGACCGGACTGGATGATTCCCACCTGGTGACCCTGCCGGGTGGTCATCGCTTACGTGATGAAGTGGCGCAGGCTATTGCGGCCTTGCAGGCGGATGCCCGCCGGGCGGGTTTCGAGCTGGCGATTGCCAGCGGTTTTCGCTCTTTTTCCCGTCAATTGACTATCTGGAACGGCAAGGCCAGCGGTGCGCGCCCGGTGCACGATGATGAGGGGCGTACTGTCGAAATGGCGGCACTGTCACCGTCAGAGCAGCTTTATGCCATTTTGCGTTATTCGGCGATACCCGGCACGTCGCGCCATCACTGGGGTACCGACCTGGATATCTACGATACGGCGGCAGTGGCGCCGGATTACCCGTTGCAGTTATCGCCACAGGAAGTGGCTGTCGGCGGCGTGTTTGACCCCCTGCACTGTTGGCTGGACGAGCTTATCGCCGCCGGGAAGTCCCGGGGCTTCTATCGACCCTATGCCAGGGATAGCGGCGGGGTGGCGCCGGAGCGCTGGCATTTGAGCTACGCGCCACTGTCGGCTGGCTGTTCGGAGCAACTGACCGGTGAGCTACTGCAATCGTGCTGGGACTGTGAGGAGGTCACGGCAGCACTACTGTTGCGCGATGAAATCGAGGCTGAGTTACCCCATATCATGGCGCGCTACCTCAGCGTGGCCGGCGACGTGTGTACCGGGCAATAACGGATGTGGGGCGCCCATAGCGGCCTGACCGGGTCAGGCCGCTATGGATTGCTGATGCGGGGAAT
>PVMK01119265.1_pt1 | contig 16790 bp, 15 predicted proteins | sample 1853481 | NCBI WGS metagenome assembly PVMK01 (sample SAMN08533507, study PRJNA380276) | Marine sediment metagenome, whole genome shotgun sequencing project.
CCAGGTGAATGTTGCCGCCGAAAAAGAGGTTGCCGCATTTGTCGGACAGGCTCTGGATGACACCGGCCGCATCGATGTTCTGGTCAACAATGCCGGTATCACCCGTGACGGTTTGATAGTTCGTATGAAGGAGACTGATTGGGATGATGTTCTCAATATTAATTTAAAGGGAACTTTTAACTGCATCAAAGCGGTAACCAAAACGATGATGAAGCAACGCTCGGGCCGCATTATTAACGTCTCCTCCGTGGTGGGGGTCAGCGGTAATCCGGGCCAGGCAAACTATGTTGCATCAAAAGCCGGTATCATCGGTCTTACCAAGGGCGTTGCCAGGGAATTGGCCTCGCGCAACATTACCGCCAATGTCGTTGCACCGGGCTATGTTGATACGGATATGACCACATCGCTTTCCGAAAAAGCCAAGGAGATGATGATTAGCCAGATTCCACTGGGACGGGTCGGTACCGCAGATGATATTGCCGCATCCGTCGTATTTCTGGCTTCCCCCCAGGCCGCCTACATTACCGGTCAGGTTATACATGTTAATGGCGGCATGTACATGTGAACGTTTATCAATAAATAGTATTTCCGGTGAATCCGGGAGAGGAGGTAAATCAAATGTCGGTAGAAGATAAAGTCAAAAAAATTATTGCAGAAAAATTAAGCGTTGATATGGAGGAGGTCGTTCCCGAGGCTTCTTTTGTGGATGATCTGGGTGCAGACTCCCTTGATCTGGTTGAATTGATTATGTCGATGGAAGAAGAATTTGACGTTGAAATATCCGATGAAGACGCTGAAAAAATCACAACCGTCAAGGACGCCATCGCTTACGTTCATACCCAGTAGACAGATGGTAATCTAAGACAATTTTGGTGTGATGGTTTTCTTGCCGCATTGATAATCATTAATGCTGCTCACGGCCCACTTGTGTGCCGGCTACCGGCCTCTGGTTACTGATCTGCTAGTATCGGTAAGCAGCGGCCGGTTGCAGATTGCAGGATCCGCCCGCCATTGGTTCTTGCTGAGGAATCCGCCCGGGCAACATCAAAATATTATCGTCGGACTTCAAAGGTCAAACAGTGTTTATCTACATCGAAACTCTCATTTTCAGGGCGCGGTAATTAGGCGCTGACGCCTGAGAGGGAGGATATTTGAGTAAGCGGGTCGTCATAACAGGATTGGGGCTTGTTACCCCCGTCGGTATCGGAGTTGAGCAAACGTGGGCGTCATTGTGCGCTGGAAAATCCGGTGTTGGCGAAATTACACGCTTCGATACTTCCGGCTATCAAACGAAGATTGCCGCTGAAGTCAAGGAGTTCAAGCCGCAGGATTTTATGCCCAAAAAGGATGCAAACCGTGTCGAACCCTTTATTGCATTCGCTCTGGCCGCAACCCGCATGGCCATTGAAGATTCCGGGCTTGTGATCGATAGCTCCAATGAAGCCAGGGTTGGCACCATTACCGGATGTGGGCTGGGTGGTTTGAGATTCATGGAAGATACCGTTCATCGCGTTACCACTATGGGACCCAAACGAGTCAGCCCGTTTTTCATTCCCATGATGATCGGCAACATGGCCCCCGGGATGATCTCCATTCATTTTGGAGCCAAAGGACCGAATTCTTCACTCGCGACTGCCTGTGCGGCAGGAACTCATGCGGTGGGCAATTCCTTTAGACTCATCCAAGACGGAGCCGCGGATGCCATGATCACCGGCGGTACCGAGGCTGTGATCAGTCCTTCATGCATCGCCGGTTTTAATTCCATGAAAGCGCTTTCAACCCGCAACGATGAGCCAGCCAAAGCGTCCCGCCCATTTGACCGCGATCGGGATGGTTTTGTAATAGGAGAAGGCGGCGGCATCCTGATTCTCGAGGCCCTTGATCATGCCCTTGACCGGGGCGCCCGGATTTATGCCGAAATTACCGGTTATGGCATGACCGGTGACGGTTACCACATGACATCCCCGGCACCGGATGGAAACGGTGCCGTCCGTTGCATGAAGGCCGCCATCATGGATGCCAAACTCGATCATGACCAGATTGATTACATCAATGCCCATGGGACTTCCACTGAACTCAACGATCTATATGAAACCCGTGCGATCAAAGCGGTATTCAAAGAGCATGCCTACTCGTTAGCGGTGAGTTCCACCAAATCAATGACCGGTCATTTGCTGGGGGGGGCCGGCGGAGTCGAGACCGTATTTACCGCGTTAACCGTGACCAACGACATCATTCCGCCAACCATCAATTATGATCATCCGGCCGAGGAGTGTGATCTGGATTATATACCCAACACGGTCCGTCCGGCAGCCGTTGAACATGCCATGACGAATTCCTTTGGCTTCGGAGGTACTAACGGCACGTTGATTCTGTCAAAATACAAAGCTTGAAACAAATAGAGCCCAATTAGCGGGGGGAGCGTTCATGAAATGTCCATTTTGCGGAGAGATTGACAACAAAGTTATCGATTCCAGGTTGAGCAAAGATGCAAGTGTGATTCGTCGGCGCAGGGAATGTATAGATTGCAGTCGGCGCTTCACAACCTATGAGCACATTGAAGAGATTCCCATTATGATAATCAAAAAGGATGGGCGTCGCGAAGTCTTTAACCGGGAAAAAGTGCGCAGCGGCATTCAAAAAGCGTGCGAGAAACGCGACATCAGCATGAATGTCATCGAGGAGTTTATCGATGATCTGGAACGTGATTTGCGCGAGATGGGCGAGAAAGAATTGCCGGCCTCCGTTGTCGGGGAAAAGACCATGATAAAGCTCCACGAATTGGATGACGTCGCCTACGTTCGATTTGCATCTGTTTATCGGGAATTCAAAGATGTAAATGATTTTGTTTCCGAGCTTAAAAGTTTATTAAGTAGCACCGAAAAGACAGAGAGGAGATAACAGGAATCAGAGGACAGAGGTCAGAGGACAGAGGACAGCGGTCGGAAGACAGATGACCGAGGTCAGAGGACAGAAGATAGATGACAGAGGCCAGAGGTCGGAAGACAGAGGCCAGAGGTTGGAAGACGGATAACAGAAGCAAGAAGGCACAGGCCAAATGACAGTAGCCAGATGTCAGCACTGCTGCTGGCCTGAAAAGCGGCCGGCTTAATCTGATAAAACCTGAAAAAATTTAATTTTATTTTTCTGAGAGAATCAATACTGCTTTCCACGGGACAGGCTATATAGGCAGGTTATCGTCATACTCGGAAAAAATCCTGTCAACCTTAATTCCATCTAAATTAGTGCAGATTCATATAATAAACCAGAGGACCAAACTGGGTTTTAGAGGACAATTCCGAGAGGATAGAGATCTGAGCCCCCATTTTTCGGTTATCTGTCATCTGCCCTCTGCCCTCTGATTTCTGAAAAGCTATGGACGATCAATATTTCATGCAAATGGCTTTGAATCTGGCGATTAAGGGCGAGGGATTTACTTCGCCGAATCCCATGGTGGGGGCTGTGGTGGTAAAAGACGGCCGGGTGGTGGGAAGCGGATACCACCAAATGGTGGGCGGACCCCACGCCGAGGTCAATGCTATTGATGCGGCCGGAAAGCGGGCAAAAGGGGCCACCCTGTATGTTACCCTTGAGCCCTGTAACCATACCGGCCGCACGCCTCCCTGTACCCGGAAGATAGTTGAGGCCGGCATCAAGCGGGTTGTGGTTGCCATGATCGATCCGAATAAGGATGTGGCCGGTGGGGGGGCCGAATTCCTGGAGCAGCAGGGAATCCGGATTACAACCGGGGTTTGCCGGGAGCAAGCCCGGAAACTGATTGAGGCCTTTGTTAAGTTCGTTCGCACCCGGCGGCCCTTTGTCATCGCCAAATGTGCCGCTACCTTAGATGGCCGGATAGCTACCCGCAGCGGAGATTCCAAATGGGTCACCGGAGAAAAATCACGGCAATTCGTTCATCGACTGCGACATGCGGTGGATGGCATACTGGTCGGTATCAATACCGTTCGAACCGACAATCCAAGCCTAACGACCCGTCTGCCTGATGGCCGGCGGGGCAAAGATCCGGTGAGGATCATACTGGACACCCACCTTGCCATATCACCGGAGGCCAAATTATTGAAGCAAGAGTCCGCCGCAGACACGATTCTGGTGGTCGGCAAGGGCGTGGCCCAGGATAAACAGGCGGCCTTTGAGAAAGAGGGTATCCGCGTGATTCAATCGAAGCTTAATAATGGCCTGATTGATATGGACGCCTTAATGGAGCGACTGGGTGCCATGGGGCTTACCAGTCTTTTAATCGAAGGCGGCAGCCGGGTGCTGTCCTCGTCGTTCAGCACCGGCATTGTGGACAAGGTGTTTTTTTTCTACGCACCTAAAATTCTGGGCGGCGATGACGGTTTTCCCATTTGCAGCGGACCGGGCCCGGAATTCATGAACCAAAGCATCTCGGTAAATAATATCAATGTTCGACGATTTTGTGATGATGTCATGATAGAAGGATATATTGGTTGATCCCAGGGTTCCGTCATTTAGACAAGTAATAGGCTTATATTGCGAAGGTTTTCTGTTTAGTGAAAATCATGTAAATTCCAAGCACCAAAAAGCAAATTTCAAACAAATCCCAATGACCCAAATTCAAAAATCCAAACAAATGATCCGTATAATGTTGTACCCAACGGCATCATCACAGGCAGACCTGGGTTTGCAAAACGATGCGATACAACTGCGGGGAATGTTTTGGACATTGAAAATTGAGATTTGAGATTTATTTGTAATTTGGTGGTTGAGATTTGGGATTTTATTGTCTCATTAAACTATCTGATTCAAGTTGTTTAGCAATTATTTTGACGTTACCCTGTTCGGGGTCGGTTGTCTGTTGTAAATTCCGGATTAATTGTTATATTTATCGGGTTAAGATATTTAGGATTTATCCATGTTTACCGGAATCATAGAGGGGTTGGGCAACATTGCTGCCATCCGTTCCTCAGGCCAGGGGAATCGGGTAACCATTGAAGCGGATTTTTCACTGGATCAGACCAAAATTGGTGACAGTATATCCGTCAGTGGAGCCTGTTTAACTGCTGTAAAGATTGGGGATCGGCGTTTCGAGGTAGATGTATCACCTGAAACGCTTAAGACGACAATATTTGATCAGGCAAAAGTTGGCGACCGCGTCAACCTGGAACGGGCCATGCGGTTTTCGGATCGTATTGACGGACACCTGGTCTCCGGCCATATCGACGGCACGGGCATCGTCAAACAGCGAGAAATTCTGGGCAATGCCGTCATCGTTACGATAGCGGCTGCCGAGTCGTTGACACGGTATATGATTGCCAAGGGTTCGGTTGCCGTTGACGGCATCAGTTTGACGATCAATAGCTGTGATGCCGGAAATTTTTCGATCAGCATAATTCCGCACACGGCCAAACTGACGACCATCGGTTTTAAAAACCGGGGTGATCGGGTCAATATCGAAACCGATATGATCGGCAAATATGTCGAACGATTTTTAACCGGTGTTTCGCAACCAGGCAAAGATCAAATTTTAAACCGATCAACCATTGACCAGGATTATCTCATCAAAACCGGCTTTATTGATTAATTAACGAATATTTGATATGCGAAATATTCTTATACAACGCGTAATTGTCTATACTGATAGGTAGAGCAAAAAAACACTTGGAAAAATGAAAAATGCCACAAATTAATATTGAAGATGCCCTTAAAGATATTAGAGATGGGCGGATGGTCATCCTGGTGGATGATGAAGATCGGGAAAATGAGGGCGACCTTTGCATGGCAGCGGAGAAAGTGACCCCCGAGGCAATTAATTTTATGGCCAAATACGGCCGCGGACTCATCTGTCTGCCCATGACCGCCGAGAAAATCGACACGCTGGATATTCCCCTGATGGTGGACCATAACACATCGTCTTATGGAACCGGTTTTACCGTTTCGATTGAAGCCCGCTGCGGTGTGACCACCGGTATCTCGGCCGCCGATCGGGCCACCACGGTGCTGACTGCTGTTGCGGATGACGCCAAGCCGCGCGATCTGGTTAGACCCGGACATATTTTTCCCCTCAGAGCCAGAGACGGCGGCGTAATGGTGAGAGCCGGACAGACAGAAGGCTCCGTCGACATGGCCCGTCTTGCAGGTATAAAGCCGGCCGGGGTCATCTGCGAGATTATGGATGATGACGGCACCATGGCCAGAATGCCCTCTCTTGAAAAATTCAGTGAAAAACACGGCATCGGCATTTGTACCATCGCAGATTTAATTGAATATCGAATGCGTACGGAATCTTTTGTGCGGCGATCTGCCGAAACAATGATTCCGACCACGGTGGCCGGTGAATTTAAAGCTGTGGTCTACGAAAATGATGTGGATAATTTATTGCACATCGCGATGATCAAAGGTGAAATCAAACCTGATAAACCCGTGCTTGTGCGCGTCCATTCCGAGTGCCTGACGGGTGATATATTCGGTTCCATGCGTTGTGATTGTGGACCCCAGCTGCACCAGGCGATGCTCAAAATGCAGGAGGAAGATTGCGGTGTTCTGCTTTATATCCGACAGGAAGGCCGCGGCATTGGTCTGGTAAATAAAATCAAAGCCTATGCGCTGCAGGACGAGGGGTATGATACGGTCGAAGCCAACGAAAAATTGGGTTTTAAGCCGGATATGCGCAATTATGGTATCGGGGCTCAAATCCTGGTCGATCTCGGTGTCCGGGAAATGAGGCTTATGACCAACAACCCCAAAAAAATGGTTGGTCTGGACGGATACGGGCTCAGAATTCTTGAACAGGTGCCAATCGAGGTCGCACCGAATGAACACAATAAGTGTTATCTGGAATGTAAGAAGTTAAAAATGGGGCATCTGCTGAATGTTGATGCCAACCCGTGATTGGGTTGAATAGTTTAAGAAAGGAACACTCATGCCGAAATTTCATGAGGCGAAACTCATTGCCGAGGGTAAGAAGTTCGCGCTGGTTGTCAGCCGGTTTAACGATTTTATTACTGATAAGCTATTGAGCGGGGCCCTGGATGCGCTGATTCGCAGCGGCACTTCAGATGAAGATATCGAGGTCGTTAAGGTGCCGGGGGCTTTTGAAATTCCAGTGCTGGCCCAAAAAATGGCCAGAACTAAACGTTTCGATGCCGTGATTTGCCTGGGTGCCGTCATCAAAGGGTCCACGCCGCATTTTGATTATGTCAGTGCCGAGGTGTCTAAAGGGGTTGCGGCGGTCAGCATGGAATCCGGGATCCCGGTGATTTTCGGTGTAATTACCGTTGATACCATCGAGCAGGCGATCGAACGTGCGGGTACCAAGGCCGGCAATAAAGGTTGGAGTGCGGCCATTGCGGCCGTGGAGATGGCAAACCTATTTGAAATTATTGATTAGATTCGATCATGGGTACTCGTCGCCAAGCGCGAGAGCTCGCTATGCAGGCGCTCTTTTACATGGATATGCAGGATAATGCATCGTTGCCGATGCTTGAATCCTTCTGTGATAACTTTCACCCACCTAAAAAGGCACATTCATTTTTTCTGACACTGGTTAACGGTGTTTTAGAAACTAAAGGTGAAATCGATGCCCTGATTGAGCGATTTTCAAAAAATTGGGAAATCCAGCGTATGTCCTGCGTGGATCGCAACGTGATGCGGATCGCGGTTTATGAACTGCTGTACTGTCAAGATATTCCCCCGAAAGTATCCATCAACGAAGCCGTTGATGTCGGGAAAAAATTCGGCACTGAAGAATCCGGGGCATTTATCAATGGAATCATGGACAGTATCAGGGAAGCTCTGGACCAAGAGGGAGTACTGAAGGAAATTACGACTAACGTGGATAACGGGGTGACCTAGATACTGGATGCTCGATGTTAGATACTTGATACTGGATACTCAATGCTTGATGCTGGAATCGAATGGTTTAGGGTTTAGGGTCTAAGGCAGAAGACACGATGTACCGGCAGATGGCACGATCAGTGGGTTTGCAGAATCAACCCATCAACTTGATCAACCCGGTCAACCAGATTGCTTTCCACCCTCCGCATTTCCAATTCCGAATTCTGTTATCTGTTACACTAGGAGGAAAATGTGATTATAAAGACACTGGCTGTTGGGCCGATTATGGCAAATTGCTTTATTGTGGGATGTGAAGAGACACTGGAGGCTGCGGTCATCGATCCGGGTGACGAACCTGATCGGATTCTACAGGCCCTGGCCGAATCCAACCTGACCGCCAAGCTTATTATTAATACCCATGGTCATTTTGACCATGTCGGCGCCAATAAACGGCTCAAAGAGGTTACCGGCGCACCGATTCTTATCCATCCTCTCGATGCACCGATGCTCAATCAACTTGCCGACAGTGCTGCAGCCTGGGGCATGGCAGCCGATAATTCACCGCCACCGGACCGGGAACTCCAGGACGGTGATGATGTTACCTTCGGCAAGACCATTTTAAAGGTGCTTCACACTCCCGGTCACACGCCGGGCGGGATTTCACTGTATACGGAGCATGAGGTTTTTGTCGGTGATACATTATTTGCAGGATCAATCGGCCGCACTGATTTTCCGGGAGGCAGCTTTGAAACGCTCAAGGAGAGTATTCAGCAAAAACTGTTTACGCTGAGTGATAATCTTAAAGTTTATCCGGGCCATAATCAGCCGACGACCATTGGGGTGGAAAAGCGAACCAATCCGTTTGTGGGCGAACAAGCTTCGGATTATGCGTGAATTGGCAGATGAATTAATCGAGTTGCTTTAGTTCCTAACCCGGACAAGCCGGAAAATGCCTAAATTGCCTAAAATGTCTAAAATGCCTATAATTGTGGTGTCGCTTCGCTCCGTCTTTATAATGCAAAAAAATAATTTCTAAAATACTAACACTCAACCCACCTAGTGAGCACAGAACCAAAAAGGGCAAAGCTAATACTTCATGTGTGAAACGCATCGAGCTCCCGAAAAAATAGAATATCGAATATCGAACAAGAAATGTTGAATTTCGAAGGATGGGACCGCTGCGCTCTATCTTTTTATGAGTTTAAAATGATAGAATTCCTTAATTCGACATCGACATTCGACATTCAACATTCGTCATTCATCAGTATCCAACCGCGCCTGCACCTCCCCGTATTCAATCCCCTGCCGTTTTAAGATGTCGTAATAAATCAAAATTTGCTTGATATATTTCACCGGTTCGGTGCCCCGGCAATAGCCGTATTTGGCATCTTTATAGTATTTGCGATATCGCAATAACGGCAACGTTTGAGCTAACGAATCCCATAAATCGGGGTCGAGATTTTTTCTGACTGCCAGGTTGCGGGCATCCTGAATATGCCCCTGACCGGCATTGTAGGCGGCCAGAGCGATCAGCAGCCGGTTGGTAGCGTCTGCTTGGTCGAAACGGTCATAAAGTTTTTTTAAATACCGTACTCCACCATTAATATTTTCCACCGGATTATAAATGTCGTTGACATCCAGGCTGCTGGCTGTGCTGGGAAGAAGCTGCATTAAGCCCCTTGCGCCGGCACGACTCTTGGCCCGCGGGTTTAAGTGGGATTCCTGGTAAATCTGTGCCGCTATCAACCGCCAGTCGAAACCGTATTTTTTGGCCGCGGCTTTTATAAATGGACTATAGCGGGATAGATTCTTTTTCGTGTTGCGATGAAAGGCCTTCAAATCGACGTAATCAAAGCTGGCTATATCGCCATAATATTTATTATAAATTTCATCGAACTTGCCGGTTTCTTTAATGGCCTTAAAAAAAGAATTGATTTTAACTCTAAGCTGGCGGGCTTCCGGATGCACCGCCCAGCCAAGATGCTGCAGATCACTGATTGGATGCACCATGATCGCGCCGGGATAATGGCGTCGGCTGAGCAGGGCGATATTGCTGTCGGCAATGGTGAGTCCAATTCCACCTTCGGCGACCTGCTGAATCAACTCTTCCGTGGGCATATCATTGTGCAACTCGATTGTTAACTCCACCCCCTGCTGCTGGAGTTCCTCAAGTTGTTCCTGGTAAGCAGTCGCCTCGCGAACATGGATGATTTTTCCGGACAATTCTGCCAGGCTCTTTATTTTTGGACCATTGCGGTGAGCGATGAGATACTGTTGAATGTCCATATAACCGTTTGAAAATGATACTTGAGTTTGCCTCCTGGGGGTAATGGTCATGCCCGCTGCGATTAAGGCCCCGGCGCCATCGTTTAACACCGGAATCATTGCCTCCCAGCTCTCGGCGATAGTTATTTTCAGTTCGACCCCCAGATAATCGGCAAATTCCCGGGCCAGTTCATACTCAAATCCCATGGGCTCATCCCGATAAAGATAGTAACAGTGTGGCGTGTTGCGGGTTATTATCGTAATCTGCCCGGATTTTTCAATTTTGTGGAGGGTAACAAATTTGTACTCATTGACGATCGGTCTAAACAGGTAAATAATAGCCATTACCCACAGCACGACAATAACCAATTGGATGGCACGCCGTTCTCGGAAAATTTCATAGATGGCTGATGAAGTCATTAATTAATTAATCCGCCCTGAAAAATTGCTAATCCAGGGTCCTCGATTGTTCTTAGAATACTGAAAAAAATTGCTGGTCCATGGCGCCGGCGGTCTAATTATTTTTTGCTTCGCAAATTTTTATTTTTTTTTCTTAGTATGCTATGAAAATATTTTTTATGTTTCGAAAACATCCGCCGGCGAAAACAAGGAAAGTTTCTTGGCGGCCTTTCGTGTTTTCTTGTTTGCTTTTTTTGGGGGTTCCACACTCCGGCGGATCCTGGCTATGAAAAAAGGAATCAATCCACTTTTAATTCCGCCTTCCAAATTCCAAATTCCTAAGCCGGATAAACCGGAAAAATGCCTAAAATGTCTAAGATGCGCTAAAATGCCTAAAATTATGGTGTCGCTTCAGGCTTCGCCTTCGGCTACGACCCGACAGGTCGCTCCGTCTTTATTAGAAACGTCTGATATTATCAGCATGAAAAATAACAAATCAGCAAGTGGATATAATTACATCCCTTGCTTTCTTCTCTTAATAAAATCGATAGAATTCCTCAACTTTAGGCATTTTGTAATTTTAGGCATTTATTGGGGCAACTTGATTGTTTCACAAAAAGATCTTGCCACATAATGCACAAAAATAATTACTAAGGGCCTAAAAGGCTCCCAGCTGGCAGGGCTTGATTTTGATGCTGAGAGATTCGCAGGCACCGCTGACAGCCATTTTCCGTACCTTGAAGCGTTTTGCAATTTCCCACGCATCGCAACAGGCAAGCTTTCCGTCATTCAGAGCGTTTTGGATAGCCTCTTCCATTTGCCGGTTATCGGGCGTCCGGGCCCTAACCGTTTTTTTATCCGGTTTATAGCCGAATAATCCCAACTGGCATTTATTCAATCTTAGCTCTAAGAGATCCATGGTCTTGCCGATTTCGGCCGGCGACACCCCAAGCTCTTTTGCTATTTTAAAGGCGACCGCACAGGCCAGATTTCCCTGTCTGGAATTTTTTATTACCGTATCTTTGACGATCGGTTCTGCCTGGGCATCAGGCCCGTGCTTTGTAGAAAATTTCTGTCCTTTTTCATGTGTCATTGGCTACGTCTCCTTTTTTTTATTGACAAAAACAGTATGAATCAAAATTATTTGTATGCGGTCTTGAATTAAAATCGCTTGTTTGGTAATTTTACAATTTTTGAAGTATAAAATTTTTGTTAAGTATATCACAGTTTCACTTTTATTTGCAATTGGGCGCTCCCAGACTCAAGGTATTGTTTTTGATATGTCTTTAAACGTTAGTCGAAAAAAAACTCGTCAAATCATGGTCGGCGATGTCCCCGTCGGGAATATGGCCCCTATTTCTGTCCAATCGATGACGAATACGCCAACCACTGATGTCAATGCCACAGTATCCCAAATTGAGCGATTGCAAAATGCCGGTTGTGAAATCATCCGGCTGGCGGTACCGGATGCCGACGCTGCCCAGGCCATTTCCCTCATCAAACCGAAGATTTCCATTCCCCTTATAGCGGATATTCATTTTGACTTCCGATTGGCCATTGCCGCTGCCCGGGCCGGTGCCGATGCGCTCAGGATAAATCCCGGCAATATCGGCAGTGCCGCGAAAGTAAAAGCCGTGGTGGACTGTGCCAAAGATGCCGGAATCTCGATCCGCATTGGAGTTAATGCCGGTTCTCTTGAAAAAGACATCCTTAAAAAATATAAGGGAGCCACGGCCCAGGCTATGGTTGATAGTGCCCTGCGCAACATCGAATTGCTGAAATCTCTTGACTTTCACCGCATAAAAGTTTCTTTAAAAGCATCGGATGTGCCGCGCACGGTTGAAGCCTACCGATTGATGTCTGCCGGAACCGACTTGCCCTTGCACGTCGGGGTGACCGAAGCCGGTTCCCTGTATTCCGGAATCGTCAAGTCCGCCCTGGGTATCGGAACCTTACTGGCCGAGGGTATCGGGGATACGATTCGGGTCTCGTTGACCCGGGACCCGGTTGAAGAAGTGCGGGTCGGCTATGAAATTCTCAAAGCTTTGGGCATCCGGCAGCGTGGACCGGAGATCATTTCCTGCCCCACCTGTGGACGCTGCAACATTAATCTCTTCGGTATTGTCGAACAGGTCGAAAAAGCCCTGATGTCGACGGTCTCGCCGATTAAAATTGCAATTATGGGGTGTGTCGTAAACGGTCCCGGAGAGGCCCGGGAAGCCGATATCGGTATCGCGGGAGGAGATGGAACCGGTATTTTATTCCGCAAGGGTAAGGTTGTCAAAAAATTCCCCCAGGAAAAACTGGTTGAGGTGTTGATGGCCGAAGTGGCCCGATACGAACGAAGTAACCGAGAATAATAAGCATTAGGATGAAAAATTTTAACGGCTAAACCAACCGCAGAGCTCGCTGAGATTATTTATTTTTTTTCTGCGCCATCTCTGCGGTGAATAATTTATAATCTTTATTCAATGGAAAGGAACCCAATGGGGAGCAACACAAAGACTGCAATAACACCGACAAGAGCAGAGGACTATCCGGAATGGTATCAACAGGTGATTAAAGCATCCGACCTGGCGGAACGATCTCCGGTCAGAGGGTGCATGGTCATTAAGCCCTGGGGATATGCGCTTTGGGAAAATATCGTTCGCGTACTGGATGACATGTTCAAGGCGACCGGTGTCAAAAATGCCTATTTTCCATTATTTATTCCCTTAAGCTTTCTGGAGAAAGAAGCCGCGCATGTTGAAGGGTTCGCCAAAGAGTGCGCAGTGGTCACCCATCACCGCTTAGAAAAAGGTGCTGACGGCGCCTTAGTGCCGGCCGGCGCCTTGACGGAACCGCTGGTGGTTCGACCGACGTCAGAAACGATCATCGGGGATTCTTTTTCCAAATGGGTCAACAGCTATCGTGATCTGCCCATTTTGATCAACCAGTGGGCCAACGTGGTTCGCTGGGAGATGCGACCCCGGATCTTTCTAAGAACCAGTGAGTTTTTGTGGCAAGAGGGCCACACCGCCCATTCCACCAGAGAAGAGGCGATTGAACGTACCAAACTTATGCTGGATGTCTATGCCCGGATGGCCGAAGAGTACTTGGCGATACCCGTTATAAAAGGCGCCAAAAGTGCTGCCGAGCGTTTTCCCGGGGCAGTGGACACCCTGTGCATAGAATCTATGATGCAGGATTGCAAAGCCCTGCAAGCCGGCACGTCACATTTTTTAGGTCAAAATTTTGCTAAAGCATCTGATATTAAATTTCAAACCGCTAACGAAACCGAAGAATATGTGTGGACCACTTCCTGGGGCGCCTCGACCCGTCTGATAGGGGGCGTGATCATGACTCATGGCGATGATGACGGTATCATACTACCACCGAAGGTGGCGTCGGCGCATCTTGTATTATTGCCGATAATCAGGAAAGCCGCCGACCGGGAACAGGTGATGGACTACACCGAAAAACTGGCCAATCAGCTGCGGGATAAATATTATCATCATCGTAAATTAGTTGTGGAAATCGACGATCGCGATATCGGAGGCGCTCGTGGCTGGGAATGGATTAAAAAAGGGATCCCGTTGCGGGTTGAGATCGGTCCCCGCGATATTGCGCAAAATTCAGTCTTTGTTGCCCGGCGCGACAATGCTCATAATAAAAAAACCGCCATCAAAAAAGAACAGTTCGTAGCGGAAGTTACGAAAATTTTGGATGAAATTCAGGACAACCTCTATGCGCGCGCTGAAACCTATCGTCAAGATCACACGGTAACCATTGAGGACAAGAATTTATTTTATGAATATTTCACACCACAAAATTTGGATAAACCTGAAATTCATGGCGGTTTTGCCGAGTGTTCCTGGTGCGGTGAGCCGGGCTGCGAACTAAAAATAAAAGAGGATCTGGCGGTGACGATTCGCTGTATCCCTTTTGAGCAGGAAAGTAATCATGGCGCCTGTATCGGCTGCGGCAAACCCGGCACCTGCCTGGCGATTTTTGCAAAAGCGTATTAAGTATCGAGCAACCGGTGACCCGATTTGATCCGAGTTAATGATATCATAGACAAAATCAGTGAATACAATCCGGATGCGGATCTGGGTGTAATTGAGCGGGCTTATATTTATTCGGCCAGGGTGCATGAGGGGCAGGTTCGTCTGTCCGGTGAGCCCTATCTTACTCATCCGCTGGAGGTGGCTGGAATACTGACCGATATGAAACTGGATGTCATCAGTGTTGTGGCCGGTTTTCTGCACGATGTGATTGAGGACACCCATGCCGTTCCGGAAGATATAGAAAAGCTGTTCGGTCCTGAAGTGCGTCACATTGTTTCCGGTGTCACCAAACTCAGCAGTCTGTCTTTTCATAGTTCCCGGGCGCGTCAGGCCGAGAGTCTGCGTAAGATGTTTCTGGCAATGGCTGATGATATCCGGGTCATTCTGATCAAACTGGCCGACAGGCTCCACAATATGCGGACCCTGCAGTTCCACAAGGTCAGCAAAAGGAAAGCGATCGCCAAAGAAACCCTCGACATCTACGCCCCCATAGCCGCTCGTCTCGGAATATACTGGATTAAAAATGAGCTTGAAGAGTCCTCCTTTAAGTATCTCCAACCCGACGAATATAGCCGGATTCAAGCACTTGTGGCCAAATCCAGGACAGAGCGCGAAAAGTATATGCAAACCGTCAAAGACTTCATCCAGAAAAAAATGGATGAGACCAGTTTGATGGGCGAGGTTTTAGGGCGTAACAAGAATTATTTCAGCATAAACAATAAGATGATATTGCAAAACCTGCCTTTTGAAGAAATTTACGATATTATTGCCTTCCGCATTGTTCTGGAGTCTATCTCCCAGTGTTATGAAGCTCTGGGGCTAATCCACTCCATGTGGAAACCGATCGATCATAAGTTTAAGGATTATGTGGCACGACCCAAGCCCAATATGTATCAGTCTTTACATACTACGGTTGTCGGACCTTTTGGTGAGCGTATTGAAATCCAAATTCGTACCCGGGATATGGATCGTGTTGCCAAATCCGGTATCGCTGCGCACTGGAGCTATAAAGAAGGTAAACGAATTGATGAAAATATCAGTGAAAAATTTGCCTGGATCCAAGATCTCGTGGAAAATCAGGAAAACTTCCTGGATCCCGGCGAGTTTCTAGAAAATGTTCGTATTGATCTCTTCCAGGATGAGGTATACGTGTTTACGCCGCGAGGTGAAATTAAAACTTTGCCGTATGGGGCGACGACGGTTGATTTTGCATACATGATCCACACTGAAGTCGGCAATCAATGCACCGGTGCCAAAGTCAACGGTCAGCTGGTCCCTCTATCCTATGAATTGAAGACCGGAGATATCGTTGAAATAACCACCGCTAATAATCACCATCCCAGTAAAGATTGGCTTAAATATGTCAAGACCGTCAAAGCACGTTCAAAGATACGATACTGGATCAAGACCCAGGAAAAAGAACGCAGTTTGAGCCTGGGGCGGGAAATGCTGGAAAAAGCTTTTCGCAAGGAAAAGCTCAACTTTAATGCCCTGTTTAAAACCGATCAAATGGCAAAGGTCGGTGCCAGTTTTGGGTTTAAAGCAGTTGATGATTTAGTGGCCAACGTGGGTTATGGGAAAATCACGCCCCTGCAGGTCGTTCGTAAAATTGCCCCCAAACAGGAGCCGGAAGCAGACCAGGAATCGATTTTTAACAAAATCGTCGATCGCGTGGCTCGTAAAAAAAGACTTAAAGACGGGGTGCTCGTCAAGGGTGTGGATGATATCCTGATCAGGTTCGGTAAATGCTGCCAGCCGGTCCCCGGCGATCCGATCATCGGCTATATCACGCGGGGATATGGTGTGGCAGTGCACCGAACCAATTGCGTCAATGCCTTGCGCATGACTCCCGAACGTCAAATTGAGGTCGAATGGAATCAGGACTCCAGCGAAACCTATCCGGTAAAAATCCGAATTGTCTCACTTGACCGGGTTGGGCTGCTGGCTGATGTGGTCGGCACCATCAGGAAATTTAGCGCGAATATTCTCACCGCGAGTTCAGAAACCCGTGAGAACAAGATGGTTGACAGCTATTTTACGATTGGCGTTGAGAATACCAGCCACCTGGAAAGGATTTTGTCGGCGGTCAGAAAGGTTAAACTCGTACAGGACGTCAAAAGGATAGGGTGAGAGGGCTCTGTAATTTACGCGAGTAACTATCGGATCTTAAGAATTTAATATTACCTGGTTAATGAAAGTTATAAAAATTACAAGCACCAAAAACCAAATCGCAAACAAATCCCAATAAACCAAATTCAAAATTCC